>Ga0209782_1001526_pt1 | contig 12180 bp, 7 predicted proteins | sample WorMetmaBAHAMAS1_FD_187390 | JGI IMG/M metagenome (GOLD analysis project Ga0209782, IMG submission 187390) | Marine gutless worms symbiont microbial communities from Max Planck institute for Marine Microbiology, Germany - Inanidrilus... | ecosystem: Host-associated > Annelida > Digestive system >... | reverse complement strand
TTACAACGCTCCCCCAAACCCCCTAGTCGGCTGGGGAGGGGGATACTCCGTCCCCATTCCCCACCTCCATCGACCTTTGGCGTCGAGGCTCGAGCGTGACTGGCCCGCCCACTTTTCAGATGCTTATGTCCACATCAAACGAGTTCAAACCTCCCTCCTCTCTGTAGATGTCAATTATGAATAAACGCTAAATCGGTTTTGTTGTTTGAACAGCCTAAACTCTTTTACAAGAACCAAACGAATTATCAGACCGTCTTATTTGTGCAAATACACACAACTAATGTGTCTTTGATCTCTTCTTTCCAGTTTTTGTTTTGGTCTTCAGTTTCTTTCGTACACCAAGTGCTTCTTCTGTGTCATCTTCGTCGTCGGCTCTCAATCTTTTCTTGCCAGCAGAACCCTTTTTCTTTGCCGTTTCACTCATTTCCTAATGACAAAATTTTCAACAGTGCATACAATGAATAGCATTTCACTGTAATTACAAATACTGATAATATGTATGCACAACAGCAACTATCTGTGTCTAGTATATAGTTATGTATGTAATTTCTTACTGTATGTATAACTTTGTGGTAACTACATCATTATTAATTGACAGGCTTATTGGGCTTAACTTGCAGATAGAAGTGAAATACCAATAGCCAGCAAATCTAGTACATCATTATATCTGTTATGATAACAAGGACAGTAAGCTCGTATTTAATCTGATTTAACTGACTTGAAGATACGAAATATATAATGAATAAGATGAAGGCACAGGTTCTTACCAACTTTGCTATCCTCTGGGCTTCTGTTACTCTCTCCATCATGACCATAACACTTTCTTTATTTGGCTCATATACTGGAATTTTGTGACCGAGCAACTGCTCAATGCGTAGAAACAGTTCCACATCATACCTAAAAATGCAACACTAAAAATAAGCGCAAAACTCGGATTCTATGCATTAATGGTATGTCAGCCTTAAATAACACGACAAAAATGACGACAAAAGTTTATTAACTGTACACATCTGTATACTTAAGTAGTTGCTATTCATAAAGGAGTACCTGCAAATGGCATGAGAAAATTGCTCTTGTATGCATTTGTTTTCATGCTTCATAGCTAGCAGTAATAAATGCAGTTGAAGAATATATTTGTGATTCTGCCCATAGTAACTCAAGAAAATGATATTTAATTGATTATGTACTACATACACTGAACAAAAGTAAGTAAACTTTTCTGCTACTGGGTCACATAGCCTACTGGGATTAAGAGCAGCTAGAGGCCATAATAAAGCATGTCATCAAAAATATGTAGTTTTTACATATGAATAGCAAACATAAGCAACAACGATGAAGAAAATTGCAGTAACTGGTCACAGGCAAGAGACAATGATGACCCAGAGAGTGGTAAAGAAGTCATTTTGTACTAACTGTGAAACAAAGGTATATGCTTTCCCGGAACGTCCAGCACGTGCCGTCCGACCAACACGATGAATATAGTCTTTGCTGTGTGTTGGAATATCAAGATTGACGACTATATCCACATGTGGAATATCGAGGCCTCTACAGCAGGCAACACAATACAGTAGCTCTACAGCAATACAGTTAGGAAGAGCATAGAACACCAGTATAGATAAAATACACAATCAGAACTGAAAATGAATGCAGTTCAATGCAAACTTAAAATGGTGTGCAAACAACAGCTGTCTGACAAGTGCGACTGGCTTCAAAATGACGTCATAAAGGGCCCATAATCGGGGTAGGACTGGTCAGACGACCCCCCCCCAAATCCGACCAGGTCCACATTTTTGCCAGTGAATGGTTTAACTAATGCAGTAGTGTAGTAATAGTATTCAGCCATGCGAGTAACGTAAATCCACGTTCCATTGCTCGAATACACTGACACAAGAGGAGAGGGGATGGACGACCCCCCAGATTTTGAGCTGGCCACAAGCCTGCATAAAAGGTGTGGCATTCCCCATCTCCTGGGGGAACACCATACCTTTTATGCTGCTGTTACCCCAGAAGTCAACTCGATGGATGAAGGAAGGACAAAGTTAAGTTCGCCGGGTAATTTCCCACAATTCCCTGTTGGCATTAGTTCTACCTTCAGCACTCCTAATGAGCTTGAAAAAATGATAGCATCTGACCGGTAAAAACCTGCTCCAGTTATACTTACATGTAGTTCTTATTTGGAGAAACAAAGTGAAGTACGGTAGTAGTTGTAGTAAGTAGCTTACCAATACTGATTAGAAACGAGTGAAAAAATAACAACTAAGCCACTGTAAACATTTAATGTATGCTGTTATTAGCTTCTGATATATTTATACAGGGTTTACTTTCAAGAGATAGATATTCTCAATCCAAGTCTAGTCATCACTGAGCCTCACATTTCCAATGCAATTACCTACACATCTGTGACGCGTGAATACACATCATTTTGTTAATGTATAGAATTTGTGTGGCAAAATAAGTAAACTAAAACGAAATGGAAATTATTAATGTTACGTGACAAAATTTGTCAAAATACAATACATGTAGTTCCCATGGGTTATGAAGGTACATAACATTTTTGAGACATACAAACATTTGTGAAAGACAGCATAACTTCTCCATTATATACATATGTATTCCCAATAACTGCAGAAAAAGCTAGGATTATGATAAGTGTTTTTTTTGCATGCGGTTAGTAACTATGTACAGATATCATTTCACTGCAGTAAAATGGAAACTAAACTGTAGAAGATTCGATAGAGGGTCATTTTTACTGACAGATGGTATAAAAAAGTTGCAGAATACAGCTGAAATACACACCGGCTTGCTACATCAGTGGCGATCAAAATGCTTCGATCTTTCGCTTTGAATTTGTTTAAAGCTCCCAGTCGCTTGTTCTAAAGCCAACAATAACATAATATACTGCCTTCAGTGGTTTCACACTATCTGCATTTACCATATTCCTTTGTACTGAAGAACTAGATCTATACTACTGCTGCTATACCATATTAGAACATAGCCTGCTAATCTAGTACATCATTTTGTAAATGAATGACAATGCTGACCGGTGCTTTGCCACTGCAGGGCCGCGGGTGTGGAACTCCTTGCCGATCGAACTGCAACAATGTGATTCTCTTGGGAGATTTAAGCGGTGTCTGAAGACTTTTCTCTTTAGGTCATGGAACTACGGCGCTTTGTGACTTTTTGTAAAATAGCGCCGTATATAAATAGTCTTACTTACTTACTTACAATAAATGGCCAATCTAAGAGGAATATCATTAGTTCAATCCATAGGCGTCAAAACCTGCTACTGATAATGACGACACCTCTCAACATTCATACTGGCCTCAATTATCAACACTGGCATCTGACATGCCAGGGAAGAGGAAGCAGTGAACAAAACCTCTCTGAAGTTTGTCAAGGCCGGGCAAGTTGCCATGACGTGCTGCCACTGATGTCATGATCATGACGTCAGATGCAATTAATTTATATTTTGGTAACCGATTTTATAGTAACTTTTCACTTGAGTATGCACAAAATGGATGATTTGGCATGCAATGTCTCCAAAACTGTCCTCATAGCAGTGTACCCTTGGGAGGTGCAACCGGTTGCAAGCACCTCAACTGCTGAGTAATCTTGTCCCCCACAATGCTGAACGTAAATTGGCGCCCCTGGTTTTATCCATTGATTACTAAACTGAAACAATAGTGAAACATGAGGAAAAAACCCACCAAATTCATAACAAAAAAGTACACGATAAGCTTTGAACTTAAAACACATACCCGCACTTGTAACCAGAAAAAACTCAAGAAAAAGATATTATACTGCAATATAACTACATTCTGTCACAATCTAGATAAGTAGAAAGTCGGTGGAGGACTAACGCATAGGCCAAGTAGGCACGTTCCTAGAGCCCGGGTTTCCAGAGGGCCTGAGACACAGAGGCTTGGGTGATGGGCTTGTTTTTTTCATGAGCTAAAAGAATTAGATTAAATAGCATAGCTGTCCAAGAAGCTCGACCTATGAATATCATTAGCTCATTGAAGTGGTTATTGGTAAAGTGCTTTTCTGTCAAATGCAAGTATTTCTTCATCAAGTTTTGTATCTTTGCGTTATAGTAAAAATATCATTCAGATGGCAATGAGGGGCCCCAGTGTCAAATTCTCATTCGGGTGAGCAAATATGGTCAGAGCGTACCAATTTTTTCACTGTGGGCATGCCATGTCTATTTCCTCTGCCATTGTGTCCATGCATAGGCCTATGTAGACTGACTCATTTGATGAGAACATAATAACCTATATACACCACCCGATGCCGACGTGACACAACTCGACCGTCAAGGGATCATCGTGTCGGGCGGTGTAAATTGGCTATAAGATAAAAGATGCATATAATGGGAAAACTACAATGTGTTTCAAGTGGGGCCCCTGTTCTGTGACAGATGTTTGTCCTTTTTCACTCACAATCGTGAACATTGCTGTACAACCGTCGTGGAAGAAAAGTAAGTGAAAAGCATTCCACCAGACGGCTTCTTTGGCATTTAAATTTTACAAAATGCAATTTTGGACAAGTCTCTGCCCCAGAGCCACTGGGGTAGCTTACAATGCTCCTCCAGACCCAGTTGCTGTGGAAGGGGATACGCCCTCCCTGACCCAACCTCATCCCTCGATACCTTCGACACTGAGCGAATGTACAGACACTAAGGGGCCCACAGGATAACTTGTGCCTATGGCCTGTTAGAAGGTTAGACTGTCACTATAGAAAGTACCTGAGACATCTGGCCATGCAATGGAATAGCATTAAATCCAAGATTGCGCAACATCAGTGCAACTCGCTGGGTATTAGCACATGTATCGCAGAAGACCATGAAAGAATTTCCAGCAAGTTCATTCAGTAGATAGACAAGGTGAACATCCTACCCCAAACACCACAAGACACGCATTACATCCTGCATTGTATGAAACTGTAATAATCATTTTGCACAGAACTTCAGAATCTCTGTTATCTGCACTGTCCAGATAAGAAGTGAGTGCGAAAAAGCTACAAAGGTTTGGTAAAATCTAATTAAACAAAAAGAAGTAAAAGCAACATGATAAGAAATACTCTTTAAAATGAGACAAATACCTTCTCACGAGCAGGAATAAACAAATAAAACTGCAACAGTTTGTCAACTGTCTGATATTTGTTGGACACTTCCACCTTTACAGGATCATGCAGCGACGCTCGTTGCAGCTTAGCGACCTACACATCATGTCCAACAGCAGCTCAGCATTTGTTGCATCAATACCAACAGAAGCAGGAAAACTGTACAAACTGGCAGCCGACAATTGCTAATAAGCTGACATTTACTCGGCAGTCAGCAGCTCAGCACAGCTGTGAACTGCCATCGTTTGACGGGAGGCAAACAGCATCATGACAACCTCTACGACCTCTCTTCCTTCAGTGCTTTGACACTGTTGGTTGGATCTTTTGACCCATAAAACACATCCCCGATATGAACTATAATGTATTTGGTGGGACATTAAACCTTGCTCAGCTACCACAAGTACAATATTATTAAACTTACTTACTTACCTACCTAGGATGGACATGCATTCAGACTCCAAGACTTGGGAGTGAAAAAAAGTCGAATAAAATTAAGAAATTAAACTGTATGTATGGTTCTATTCATCAGCTAACTGACCACAGAATTTAGGCCCAGTTAATTAAGCAGTCATTCAACGCACATGGTGATTGGTGACATTAGTTAATATGGAATCGTAATTTGTGCAGTATGTTTACTAACCTTTTTGGTCATCGTTGCTGAATAAAGATATGTATTCCGTTCACGCGGTATGACTGACAGAATCTTGTTAACCTGAACAAGTTATACTAATATACAACTCTTATGTATTAATATTATAACAAGAAGCATTTGAAAAATGTTGGGCCCATTCGCTACTGCGAGCCGCCGTTACATTGCCAGTCACCAGGTGTCGCTAGTCGCACGCCAGCTATAGCTATAGCGCAGGCGGCGTGTGATGTCTACGATAATGACAACGCGTGACAGAGGGGACCGCTATGGCCCCATGGAATGGGCCAAATAATTGGACAGTCTGTGGACCTGTCTGTGGACATGAGCACGTGTGATTGGTCCACGCGCAGTGCGGGCCAGGCCATGGCCAGGCCAGAGCCGAGCACGGCTCGTAACAACTATTCTTGTAAATGTCCCAACAGAGCAAACAATACGCACAAACAGACAAGTCTTAATTATAATAAAAAGTAAATTCACAAAATTCAATCACTGTATCTGTTGACAACTATACATGATTTTTTCCCATTATCTCCCAATCTAAATGCACTAGTTCCCATCATGCAGCAGAGTCATGCATGCAGTAAAACTGTGATCCTAAAAGTATTTCCATCTTTAACTAGGGTGCCTGCTAACATATAGTGACAAAGTAAATATGATGACATCCTAACAAACCACAACCATGGCCAATAACCAGTTACAAAACCTTACATACTTCTTGCTCAAAGTCCATATTCAAAATTCTGTCAGCTTCATCCATCACCTAAAACAAAATTACATCAGCATACGACACCGACAGTACTCATTAAAACTAGCAACCTCAGCAATAAGAATAAACTTAAGCATACCCATGCTGGTACTGCATACCTTTACCTTTGGCCTTTTGGTTAACCTTAACCTGGAAGTAAGTAAGTAAGTAGATTTATATAGCGCATAAAGTTATCAACCTCTAATTGCGCTGTGACCTTTAGTCGCACGATTCCTACTGTAAAGCCACTGATCACCCTATCCAGTACCAATGCATCAGTTATTCCCCGTGTGGGTGATAACAGCACCACAGACATTTGCTTATAAAAAGCACAGGTAAGTGACAGCAGCTAATATGATGTGCTCCGTGTGATAAATATATCAGCCAAGAAAACAATGATAACTGGTAAAATGACAGAGAACAACAGTCGTAACTGGTACTGGCTGTATCACATTTGCACTGCAACCTTATCGATGCCCAAGTCTATTTATTACATCAGAAAACAAATTTTACTCAAAAAAAAGTATCACCCATTACATACAACTTACTTAAGAGAATTGTGTGACCTAAATTCTCCAGCATAATTAACAATGCACAAACAGCTTACGTTAATACAAGTTTAGTTGCTTTTAAGCACTGACAGAAGTGAATAATGTTACTAATAAATTTCATTAAACTGCATAACTTGTCCATTACATACCAAATATTTCAGGGATCGTAAGTTGAATCCCTTTGTATTCTCCAAATGATCCACCAACCTTCCAGGTGTTGCTAAAAATGAGTCACATCTCACAAAGGTTAAAATGACACAGAATACAGAAAATGTTATTCGCATGTCGTTTCAAAGGTGTTCATATTACGAACATTTATCTTCATTTTTCGCCTCCATGATAAAAACTACACTCAAGTCAATTACACCATAAAATTGTAGCTGCTTTGCTTAAGTGACAAAAAGCTGCAATTTATAATGTGACTAACTTTCTGTTGCTGAAATTAACAATTCTTTAAACCAATGACCAGTATATTAATTTCCCATTCAACTATTGGTCAAATGTAAAACTGCTGTCATTAGCAAACAGACTGGTTCCCATACCAACAGTTTTCCAAGATCTGCAGTTTTTCTTGTTTTTCGAAGAAAAAACCATATATCGAGACGATCTAGCTCGTTTCGGATCGGACTTTTACCTAGTGGTCCATTTCCACCAGTCACACCTCGCTGCTATATATCAGACAACTCCTGTGAAAAGCTTCATCAGGTTGGCATCAAATTGGGTTACAATATGGATTGCGAATAGCAACAACACATGAACCGAGATGAATGGATCTACAAACTGAACCATTCTGGAAGAACTCACTGACTCCAAAAACCATTACTCAGATTGGAGGTCAAAACATCGAGCCACTTTATCTTTCATTTAAACTTTACACTAAGAGAAGTCCTGATGAAGGCCACAGATCGGAGGTCAAAACACTGATAAACAAGTACGGTAAGACTCTTTTGGTTGTATTGTATTAATTAATTAATAACAGTCAGACAACTTGTCACACACAAAGTAACTACTTTCACTTCAGTTTTAATAAAAATTCCTTTCCTGATTACTGTACTTTAGAACCTTTTACAGAACCTTCTGATCCTTAGCATCATCACAAATCATGTCTTCTATCCACATACAATCTGTCAACTCAGCAAACTATCTACCTCTTTCTAACAATATTCAGGAAATAAAAACCACAACCAATCTTCAGTTAAGTGGGTAAATTTCACGTGCAAACATGAACTGAGCTTGAGACATTTTTTTCAGTGTTTTATGACGAGTAATTACCAATAACAATGTGAGGCTTCTTGGCGAGCTGCAATGCCTGTGTCATCATGTCAACACCTCCAATGACGACCACTAAACAAACAAACAAATCTCTTACTCTTACACTTACAGCATCTGCAATAAGCAGGTGGACTATCAACATGCCACAAATCAGCACATATTAATAACTACAATGTACGCGTCACAGCATGCCCCTGCCATGTGACAATGATTAACCAATGACCATTGTACCAGTATAGCCACAGACGTACATAGTGGTCCCAGTCAAAGAAATGGTATATTACATTGTTGATAACTTCAACTGTATGTTCCAAATCAGTTCAAAGTGTTCTCTACTCCATAATGTACTTATTCTCCAAAATCCACCGATAATTTTTTTAGTTGTTCTGATCACAAACAAATAAGGGTGAAAACATTACCTGTGCAAAAGGTAATTCAAAATGCACTTATTATTGAACAAAGTAGTTCTCATGTGCATGCAGCTGGCCAGTTAAACAAACTGGCAAACAAGTGAGATTTAACGTGGCATTTAAAAGCATTCAAAAATGGGGACTTTTGAACTTTATTACAGACTAGCATTGAGCAGTAGCTAATAAGGATGTTAAAACTGGATCGAAAGCCTAAACAGTTTACGTTTACTGAAAACCGTGAAGAATGCTGCTGTTGACCTGCAGACTAGCAACTACAAAACAGTTCATATGGTTGAAGCAAATGAGAAAGGCTGGTTGTTGGCTTGTTCGGCAATTAGATAAATTTACACCGGTAAGAATGACTAGTATCACTATAAGACACATTCAAAAATATGTGAGTTTTTGGGATATTGCTGCTTCTCTGCAAGGTTGTCTATCATTGTTTCATATACAGTGAAATTTTCAATTTAATCCATCTACAATGGACACAAAACATGCATCCAATGAAGCAGCTGTGGAGTCACTGCCATGCAAATGTGTCATGAGAGTGCATGCTGAACAGTTTGTAGAATGCAGAAACACGTATTCATTTGAATGCTATTTTACTTGAGAAAGGCCACTGATACAGGATATAGTAACGTAAAGAAAGATAGAAGCGTGTGACAAGCAGAAGACCCAGAACTACTGCTATCGATTCGAGTGCATACAAAATTTTAAAGCTACAGATGCTGACAGTATAGTACAGATGAACCGTCATTTACCCATCTGCGTCTATATGCCAACAAATTTAACTATATTCCTTTGCCTGCATTAACTTACAGAATGAGCCATCAATCACTGGATCATTTATGTACCCAGACATCATTTAGAGCCTGCTCTCTGTTGGCATATAGACGCAGATGAGTAAATGACAGTTCATCTGTACTATACTGTTGAGCTAAAATTTTAATTAGTCATCAATCGAAAAGTATCCAAAATGAGCAATCCAAAATTCTTATTCATGCAATGCAGGGGTTAGATTCCATGATTAATCCTTTTTAAGTACTGTAAAAATAAGACAGCGGAGAACAGCTTGACACCTACCACTCTGCACTCCCATCGATGTGCCTAGGCCTTCAACTTGCTGCTGAATCTGTACCGCCAACTCACGGGTCGGTGTTAGTATCAGTGCAAACAGCCGCTGCTGCCGAGACAACAGTGACTGCAAGATTGGAATGAGAAATGCTGCTGTCTTTCCAGAGCCTGTTTCAGCAAGACCAATAATGTCGCGACCAGACAATGCAACTGGGATTGCCTCATGCTGTATCTTAGAAGGAACTGTCCAGCCAAGATGCTGACATGCCTCACAGAGAACGTCAACAACACCCTGGCAATAAAACATTCACCACACCATATCGTACGATTAGTACAGCAGGCAGTTACAAGTACTGATATTTTCACTAAGATAAGCACTAAGCAGTGTTTTTAGGTTTGAGTTTCATTACTGGCAGCATGTACACTCTGCAAGCACCGGTATTTAAGTTATTCATTGGGCAAGTGTGCCAAATAAACGAAAATCGTCCAAATTCGGCCGAGTCGCAGCACAATTTTCATTTTCTCCCTCACTTTAACTCAAAAACTACAGAACCGATTTTCACCATTTTTTAGACGATGTAGAGCAATTAGTGGTGCTATTAATGCACGCATCCACAAGATGATAGTGCATTTCATTTCCTAACAAGAGAGCAAAGAGAGAAGATGGTCAATTTTGACGTTTGCAAAAATCGCCCAAAATTAATTGGTTACCATAGCAACGTCCCTTGCACTACTGCAAAACTTATGTCAGTTTTATAATCCACATATATACATCTACCAATGTTGAAACGTTGGTAAAGACTGGTTCAGTAGTTGTTGAGATATTCGGTAATATAGGCCAATTTCTGCCGAAAGTGCCGAGTCTCATCTCAGCACAATTTTCATTTTCTCCCCCATTTTAACTCAAAAACTACTGAACCGATTTTTACCATCTTTTCACATGATGTAGAGCAATTAGTGGAGCTATTAATGCAAGTATCCGCAAGGCAATATCCCATTCCGTTTCAGAATGACAGAGTGATAAGTGCAGGGGTAGGTAATTTTGCCACAAAATTGGTTGCCATGGCAACGTCCCTTGAGTTATCGGAAAAAATGGACTGGATCAAGAAAATTCACGCAAATACCTTCCATTTGGTGAAAAAAATCGTAAAAATCGGTCCAGTAGATACTGAGATAGCTTTGCTTATAGTAAAAAAATTAAAAAGAAGAAATTAAGGAATGTAAAATATATAGCCTGGTCGGCAAGTTTGCCGAGCGGGCTAAATAATTTGCATAGTGTAGGTTGTAAGGTTTTCATTCCAATTCGCATTCACTTGGATCTGGACGGCGTCCAGATGGTTCCAGTCGGCTTATAGTAGGCTTTATGGACACTTCAAACCCTGAACACTTAGGCACCAAGACATCTCGGCACTAGTGCCAAAGTGTCCTAAAGACACATGGCACCATTGCCAAAATGTCCAACAGTTCAGACCCAAGACAGTTCCGGACTAAGACAGATCGGCACAAGTGTGCGGACAATTCGTCACTAGGCCTCTACAGCAGAATGCCAGCGATACGTACACCAGTGATGGCTTCACAGGATAAATCAGTTCTATAGGCCTAATATAGGGCCTAGCAGTCATGGTGACTACAAAGACGGCCGTACCCATGAGAAAACTACGTGACCCACGGGTACGGGTCACGGGTCACTCACGGGAACCCACGGGTCACTCACTATTCTATGACGTTCACAGTATCTGCAGCTGCTGGCTGCTCGTCCTGCACACCCTCTTTGTCGTCTGCGGAGATTGCGGTGTCATTGTCAGTGACATAATCATCCTGTAACGTAAACTCATCCATGACAATTACCGGATCAGCTGATGGCTCATCACTGTTCTATACGTAGAATGTGGAAAAAGTGACTTCGGAGTTTAGGGGTCAGCCAAAGTCATCAGAAGTGTCACCATTCAACAGAGCATTTACAATTTACACGGTTGGATAAAGTTGTGTCCGCGTCATGCATGCAGATTCAGCAAGTGATAACAGTTGCACATTTTTATGGTAACGATGCAGCCTCTTCCAAATGGTATTAGTTACCGATGCAACCGCATCGGTAACTAATACCCAGGTGGCTCAAAAACTATACAGGGCGTCAGTAAATATGTTGTAAAGACGATGGAAACCACCGGAGGATGGAAATTATGACCGTGGACCAAGTTACGTCTGATGACATGTGGACTTAGGCCCTATCACCTCACGATGCCATTACCAATACAACAGCAATTAAATAACACAAGCCGAAAACTCGCTACGCTCCTTTTTGCATGTATTTATATCGTAAAAAGTCACCGGTAATCGAAATGATCAACGTGAACTGAT
>Ga0209782_1001525_pt1 | contig 12180 bp, 6 predicted proteins | sample WorMetmaBAHAMAS1_FD_187390 | JGI IMG/M metagenome (GOLD analysis project Ga0209782, IMG submission 187390) | Marine gutless worms symbiont microbial communities from Max Planck institute for Marine Microbiology, Germany - Inanidrilus... | ecosystem: Host-associated > Annelida > Digestive system >... | reverse complement strand
GGCAGTTCATTCACTCGCTGTCGCTGTGGACAAGACTGGTTGGAGATCTTCACAGTGACGAGTCGATTCAGTCGCTGGTCTATCCACTCACACAGACCATCATTGCTACTATCAAGTCAGTCACCTCGTTGTCGGCGTTTCTGCTCCGGCTTGCATCATCATGAGTGTGTAGCTGGATTTGAGAATTATGGATTTATTATTATATAAAATAAAACTTAGATATGGAAGCAGTGATAGGTTGACGTAGACGGAGAAGATTTACTTGACGTCAGCTAGAATAATAACTCACCGGCGGGATCTCTTTCACATATCCACTACTGGTTCGTTGAGTAACTGACACAAAGCAAGATTTTTTTCTTTTCCTGTTATTGTTATTATAAGGACAGTTGGACCTTTATATCATTACATCTATACGGTGTATTTATTTCTTACTATGTAAATCATTTTAGTTTTTTTTTTGTTGTATTTAACATTATGTACAATATATGTATGTATTTAGCAGTTTGACTTTTAGCTGCAAATGTAGTTAATACAAATAAGGTTTTACACATAAAATAACCTGAAAATTGCACATATGACTATTTGAATATTTCTATGTAGCTAGCACCGTGGACATGTTGAATATGTTCTGTTCAAATCCATGTTCATTGTTCAGTTACTTACTTACATGCAGGAGTTGCTGATAAGTTATTGTTGTACATTTCACAGGTTAGTGCCAACTGCTCAGTATTATCCGCTTCGTTTTCTTTGCATTCGAGAACTGAACAAGTTGGCATTAAAGACATCGACACACATTCTGGTTTTGCCGTTTTTGATGGAGGTAATTTAATTCTTGCATTGTGAATATTCAACAAAGTAGTGGATATTGTATGCATATAGTGTGACTGTTTTTAGCTGCTGGAATCAATTCTGGACCTGTTTCTGGTGGAGCTGCTATAGAAGGAGTGATGTGTGTCTTGTTTGATGAGTTGGTTGATGGATGAGGAAATGATGAGACCGGCCAGTGCTTGATACCTTCCTTCAGTGTTCTGATGCTGTTAGTCAGCTGGTCAATTTGGCGTCTGACAATCTCTGTCGTTTGTCTGCAGTGAATAGTTCTCTTGTGCTCGACTGACAACTGAGCTGCACTCCACTTGCTGTATCGCATTATTATTATTATTATTACTGTATTACTAGTATAATATACATGTTCACCTGATAAACAGCAATTAATGCAGATGTAATGGTAAATTGTGGCGCCATTTGGTGTACTTTATGGGCCAACACGTTCTTTGAACAACTTCTAGTGTTTCATTAAATATTTACAGACTTGTTTCTGAATGAGAGATAGAATTGTTTTTGTTTTTTCTGATGATATGGAAATCTTGTGTGATTGGTGTTGATGCTGTGTGTAGGTGCTGGAACAGATTGATCAGCAGCGTAAAGTGCAAGGCGGCGGCGGCAAAGACAAATCCTCGTTGAGTCTGCGGTGCATTCTCAAGCTTTCCAAAGCTCAGCTGAACATGAAGGCGTATAGAGTGAGTGACATTGAGTAACACTGGGCGAGATATGATTCAGCATGTTTATGGCTGACATACAGAGATATATGGTGAGATATAGAGTGGTAGATGACAAATGAGAGGAGGTTGTGGTCAGTATATGTCAGCGGCATGTTTGATATGATCTGCTCAGCTTGACACTGTCATTATTATCATGTCGTCCAGTCTATGATAGGGGCATTAAGCAGTGCTGTGATCCGTCTGTCTGTATGTCTGTCCTGTGCCTCTAGCTTAATAATGGTGCATTTTATGGCTGCGATTATTACTGTACAAGACAATGGGAAACCCCATGCCAAAAGTCGAACCCAGCATGGCCACCAGAAGTGGCTGAAATGGTAACAAAGTATTGCCACCTCAGAAGCCTTCGCTAGGTGGCTGAACATTGATTTGCATGCCCCTGTCACCTCTGAAGCATTTACTAGGTGGCTGAACCATTGATTTCCCCCTGTAAAATAGTCGTCGTCACAGACGACTGTTGCCATATAGCTTAGTTAGTGTAGTGTCGTAGTGGTGACGGTGTTAGTCACACAAGAGGAGTTAGTCGTGTGTTGATTGAGCCGAATGAGTACTGAAATGGCTACAGTCAGTGATGAATTTGCTCAACGTACTCCTATAAGAAATATGTGGCAACATCTGCAGTAAACACAAACATACTGAAAGTTTTTTTAGCTATAATTGGCATGGCTGAGTAATGTGTCTGCTGTGTGCATAATTTGTTTTTCATGCATATGCAGGACTCTGTCATTGACCAGCTTCATGAGCTCATGTTTGAATATCTGAATATTCATGCCCATACAATCGGCTTTCCGGAACTTGCTCTTCCCATTCTGATGGAGGTATGTGCTTGATTGGAGCTGTCACTTTTATTACATTGCAATTTTTAGCTATTATTTGAGCATACAAAATTTCTCTTCATTTACATGTATGATTTTATAATTATTTTGATGTTGTATTGCTGTTTTTACAAGATCATTTATTTTGGAGTAGTTGCTTACTTTCACCTCGTGCTGATGATTGTGACCCATTTCTCAGATTTCTAGTGAAACCCGTGTGAGTTGATTATGATGATGATGAATGATTAACATGTCCAGAAATAACAGAGTCACTGTTCAGACACGACAAGAGACAGTCAAGGCAAGCGGCGCTGAAAAAGTTGAGTCTTCAGACGACTGCAGAATGTAGACAGAGACGATGTCGATGTTGCGGTTCCAAACATGAGCTTCGGAGACTGGGAAAGCTCGGTCGCCAATAGTTGACAGTCGCATACGGCGAATGACAGCAATGGTAACGATGTTGAATGAAGGCGACATTGGGCGCCTATGTCTGACGACAGGCAGAGTTACTACTGAAATTTAATTTAGAAGGCATCATGACCAAAAGTACTCAGTCGGTCTAAGGACGTGTGAGATTACAGATGAGTATTTAGAAGGTGTTACTCACTATAATATTTTCTTGCTACAACCATGTACACATGCGTACAAGCGTGTTTAATAATGTTCTTGTGATGTTGTTGTTGAATGTGTGTAACTGTTGTGACAGCTGCGGCAGTTTGTCAAGTCATGTAAGATTCCTGCATACACTCGTAAGATGAAAGAGCTGATCGGCAAAATCACGGAAACTTCGACTGCAATTTCAGAGAGACGGCAAGCGGCAACGTTGAACTTGCAAGATCTCAGTGCTGTTGTATGTTATCTCACTGCTGTACTGCTGTTGTGCTAGCGCTGATTTTCTCCTGTAGTTCGTTTTAAATGTGCCTACAGGTTTATGTGAAGATGAGAGTTATATCTAACGTATGTGCGCTATGTTGAGATGATGATATTTGTGAGCAGGCGTTGTGGGAATCAACAAGCCGTGAAGCTGGCACTCCGTTAAGCAAATACTACGGCACGTGGAAAAAACTGAGAGATCAGCAGTTGCAGGCGGAGGTATTGTTCACATCCTCATCAGTCACTTAGGTCTGGTTTTTCCACAACAAATTAATCTCCCGTTAATTTAATAATCCGGCATTAAATCCGGCGGATAACGGACGATTTAATTGACGAACTGCCGGTGGAAAAACGACATCTGAGTAAATTGATCATTATCAGCCGGATTAAATTAACGGGAGATTAATTTGCTGTGGAAAAACCTTACTGTATGAGCACGTTAATGGCAATCGTCTTCCATCTGCAGCGGCTCTCCGTCCTTCTCACGCTTCTGTTACTTACTTTGTTGACAACTGTGTAAGGTCACTCAGCATATTCAGCATTTTCCTTCCACAGCATGCTGCTCTCTTCGTTCTCCCCTCTGTGACAGGGTTCCCACTTACCTGGACAACTCCTGGAATTTTATGTTAAGATGTGGAATTTTTGGTATGATAAGTCGATTTACGCTGGTTTTGACACTGTAACAGCTGTATCGCATACAAGTTAATTTGTGTTGCAAAGGAATGAATGGTGAACGTCAATGATGAATGTCTCATATTTTATATATGACCAAAAGCAGCTGGAAAATTCTAAAATTGGACTGGAAAATACCTGGATTTTTTTTCTTTCAAAAGAGTGGGAACCCTGTGTGATATCTCGATGCAAAACTTCCTTTGTAATAACATACCCCAACATTCTGTGTTTCCATTGCCAGATAATATTCAGCATGATTCCAACTTTGCTGCTTGTAATACATTTGTTACTTTGTCCTTTAGCATCCTTCTCTAGATCCAAACTTGTTTACATTATTATACTGATTATGATTTATTTGCTGTCATACGTTAGTTGAAATAACTTCTTGCCGTTCTGCATCTGTGGTCACTCTGTGGAACTTTGACATTTTGTTGTGAGTTGCACTTTTGTGACAATGGTATCGCCATTTTCTAAGTTTGATGCCAATTCATAAAATTGGAATTGTATCTCTAAAGTTGGAAGTCAATAGTTTGTGCATAATTGCACTGTGATATGTACAGATGATGATGAATGCAGCCGAGATTGATCAGCAGGGTTTGTCTTCTCATAGAAAGAAGCGGAAAACAGACAGGATGCCTCGCACCAGGCTAGTGCCAAAAGGCTTTTATTTTCTGTTAATATTATGAGTTGTTATGATTCGCTAGGTCTGTGTTTATTAACCTCTGAGCAGTGGCAACTGTCTTAATCGTAAGAGAGAAGATTATCAGAACTGTTCTGTTAGTGTGCACCATGCACAGTTGTATACAGTGAATCGCTCAGACATGTGACGACCAATTCTTACATGCGGCTCTGAGTTTGTGTTTAGCATTCTGTATATTTTATGATGTGCAAAGTGTCATGATGATTTAAATGGGCTGTCATAAGGTTGCCCTGTGTTGAGTGTTTAAGGCAATGTCTCTGTTGTTTTGCATGCACAGTGACTTTGACGATAAAGAGCTGGAAATGCTGGCGAGGTCGGCCAGTGAGAGTGAAGGTGAAAATGACGACGATGATGATGATGGCATGGCGACCAGTTTGGATGAGAATGATGCCAGTGCTGATGCTGCTGTGACAGACGAGGCACGGATGAACAGAACTGATGACACTGATACTGATGATGATTCAGATGACGACATTGTTGAGAATATCTCTCTCTCGGACTCAGATGCTGATGAAACTGAATAACTCTTTGATGTACCTTTTATCAGTACACATACTTTCATGAATTTTGGTATTCACATCATGTATTCTTTACATGAAATTATTTTATTTCTTTTTAAACTGGAAAAATATAATTAATTATTAAAAGTTGAAACGTGATGTCCAAGGACAAAATTTGTATTGTAAATGGTTTCTTTCTTTGTGAGTATTGTTATTTTTATGAATTTAATAATGACAGGTCTTATATGCCATATATCCTCAAACAGAAGCCTTGTACTGATTAAAGACTGCTCTCAGTTATGGGCGGGTCTTGCATATTACGCTGTGTTTTGCTTGTGAATGGTCTGTACTGAATAGGAGGTAATCATTATGTGACTGAATATGAGTGTAAAATGTGAATATTAACATTCGCATGTTATTTGCGAGTCAGTAGTTTGTAATACGTTTGTGCACTGTCCGTTGAGCTATGTGCTTATACAGTGCCATGTTGATGTGCATATTTCCAGAAACCGAGCCTTAAATATAAAGAAGGGGTCGAACAAGATTGTACCAAAATAAGCTCGGAGCTTTTGTTTAGGATTTAGGGTGTTATAGTTAAATACTATGTACCAAATTATGCACTAGTTAACATAATATTATTGTAGAGAACTAGCATCGTGATTCTTCTTGACTTTGCAGCTATATAAGTTGTGTACTTAGCCTAGGCCCCTACTTAACTGGACTTCATGAAATAGACCTGATAGAGTTGTCGTAGGAACTTGGAAGCCAGGACTAATTGGCAATTTGTGTATAATATGTTTAATTGTGATTTTCATCCAGCACTTTAGCAGTTTAGGAATTTGTGCAGAAAATTAGAAGAATTACATGTGATGAAGCAGACTATAACAGACTGTTATCTAGTTTGTACTGGTGTCGGTTTGACAGAATTGTGCATGGGTGAAGAGATGTAACAGTAATATGTTGTGGGACACGTATACTTTGAAAGTTAAGTAGTTAATATTTGTCGCATTATTCAAAACAAATTGAATCAGTTATTTTAAGAAAATGTCTGTATGATCACTAAGTTATTGATGGCCAATTGCACCATCTATCGCCCTCCGTGCCTCCTCTCTTTTTACTATCTTCTGCCGCCCCTGCATACTTAACTGAAGAAAGTAAACTTTAATGAGATGAAGTCCATGGCGCAGCTTAGCGTTAGGATAGTATGAATCATTAACTTGCCGCACATCATGACAGAATAACAAATGGGATAGATCATAGATACGCAACGATGAAATTACGTCAGTTGCTGACTGCACTGCTCAGCGTGCTGACAGACACGGTGTAACCTGACGCTTATTTTACTTACTGACCGGTGTGAGATGTCATCTTTGACCGGAAGTTGTCAACAACTTGTGAAAACATCGCTTTCAAGTTGGCGATTTATTGCGAAAAATGGCGTCGACTGAGAGCGAAACGCCGGTTAAAATGTGTTTAACAGCAATAGAAAAGAAAGTTAGAAATTTGGAAAAGAGGAAGGTGTGTTCAGTTATAAAATTCTGCGATTGCAGTTACATCGCTGACCCCTTCAGCTGTCGGTCTACGCGGTCTCACTAAAATCCGACCGCACAACAACCGCACAGTCTGGACCACTACGGACCATGTTAATTACAAGAGCCGAGCGCTATTAGCTGTCGAAGACAGTCTGCCACGGCACTGTCAAGACTGCACAGACAGCTCGATCATGCTGTATGCTGCTGTCTATCTTGGAGAAGACAGAAGCAGGCCTCTAAAGGCCTCTTGTTTCTGAGAAAATAGACTTAAACTAGTACATTATATTACATAAAATAACCACGTTAAAACAGTGTGGGGTAGATTACACTTCAGGAACAGCAAAAGAATGTCACTTAATGGACGTAAATCTTCAAAATAAACTTACCTGAATCAAGATGGATTAGTGCAGAGGTGTGGAGTTCAACAATTTTAACACAGAACTGATCTGAAAATTATATTCTTTCATTTGAAGGTGAAGAAAACAGTAAACATCATCGACCAAAATCAGAGATAAATTATATAATAATTGTAACCATAGACCAGTTATATTCCCTATTTTTAGTACATGACATAACATATTAACTTCAAGTTACATCATCTCCTACCATTCAGCAGGTGTGCTAGGGCACCAGTTATTTCACAGCTTTCAACAAACTCTTCATTTTAACAATGGATATTAATATTTCTCAAAGTGCAATATTTTTACTGACAATTATAATGTGTTGTTACTTATTCAGTTACTACTAGCTATCTCTTACTTTTTAAAATTTAATTTTGCAACAGCAAACACCATTAATGTTGTCTCAGTATGTAATATAATAGATAGTAGGGATGCATTGTTTATCAATGCAAATAATCGGATGTCAGTGAAATCATGTCAGTGGCATGGTTTTATGTTACCACCAATTTTCTGGCTTAAAATGCAATAGAAGATACTGGCATTAAATAGCTGACAGCTTCCATTGCATTTTAAGCCAGAATTCCCCAGAAAATTGTAATGTCGTACCTCATATGTAGTATTTCCTAAACGGTTTTTGAAAGTGTCTACTGCTTCGGCAGAGACAACGTGGTCAGACAAACTATTCAATATGGGGATTACCCTTTTAATGAAATTATGTGCATCTCCGAAAGACAAAGGTTTTATGAAATTTAAGAAAAGTATAAAGTAAAATGTGCACCGGTAAAGATATATCAATTAAATACAAAAGTAAAAATTAGATAAGGGAAAATGATTGAGATGTGTACAGTCATGTAGTAGTGGTCCAGACTCTGCAGTCATGTGGTCGGCTTTTCGTGATACTGAAAGAAAAGCGATAAGTGTACTAGCCTAGTGGATGCATTGCATATAGTCCTTTAGTCCTGGAGCAAGTGGCAATTCTCAGTTGTAAGGATTGGATGTGTAGACCTTGGAATAAAATGCAGCTGGTATGCTGATCTCTGGGGACATGCTATAGACACAGACCTGCAATGTCGGTTAGGTTCTAGTGTAGTAAGGTTAGGGTTGGAGTCATGTTTTAAGGTTAGGGCTATCATTGTCACTGCCTTATATGGCATTCAGGGATCGACATATGTCTCTTAACAAGTTAACATGCCAAATTTGAGAATGTAGCCCTTTATGTCACATGATGTGTGATTATCACAAATTTATTTTGTGCATTTGAAGATGGACACAAATGAAATAAGTTTGGTAAAAATGTGGCATTTGCCAGTTGCTCATGTTTGAGTATTGCTGTTACAGGGAAAGTTGGACTCATATAAAGAAAAGATGGTTGGTGGTGAAGAGCTGAATAAAGATCAGAAGGTGCATTTGGCCGTCAAATTTTTTTCAGAAATTTATAAACCTTATGTTATTATATTGGTAGCTGTTTAACAAGCCAAAACAAAAAAATGCCGAATAATATTTGAACAGCACTGTAGCTAATTATATTTGTAACTAAAAATTAGTTAATCTGTATTGCATACAAATGTGCTGGTAAATTGTTCCCTACTAGAATTAAGTCTCTTAAATTTTTGAGAATTCGTTATGTACTCCCTGTTTGGTGGTTTGTATTGCTTTGGATTTGTAGCGTGTTTGCTGCAGTATTTATCTGATATGATAGTCCAATAGTACTATTGTCCTAACTCTAGTCCTAACTAAAGTTAGCTAAAAAAAATTTAAGAATTAAACTTGAATGTTTTGTCATAACTATGACTAAAATTACAACTATACTTTGTGCATTGTACAAATATTTGTATTATAGTAATTGTAGCTCAGTATATATTTATGCAGCTGTTCTGTATTTATTTGGTTTATTTCATAGTTATGTTCTTGTGATTAATGTCATTTGTTTCAGTCTTATTACTAACAGTTTGATATATTCTGTGGCAGCAGTAGCATAGAGCCTGACAGCCTAGATTGCTGTTACATGTATGTGAATGAAGTTGATTGCTGATTTTCAGGAAGCGATTGCCAAGTATGAAGTTGTCACTCAGAACCTTGAGTTTGCCCGAGAACTTCAGAAGCAGTTCCAAGTGATTGGAAATGATGTAAGCCTCCGCGTCTTTAATAATTTCACTTAAATTTATGTTGCAAATGTTTAGTTGCACCTGCCTTTTAGTGTTGCTTGTACTTTTTTGCATTCCTTACTCCATTGTGAATTACTGCACCCACTGCCTCCTGTAGAGGGGGACATTAAACAATGCCGTTATCTGTATGTTTGTCTGCCCACAGCTTAATACTTACCTGCTGCCAAGGGCAAAAAAAAACAAGTCGCCTCCCAGGCAGAATGTTGGGTAAGCCCACAGCCTCTTATATCCAATATATGATATAGGAGGCAGTGTCAGGCTACAACGTGTGACTTGCCTATGGCAATGGTGAGTCATACGCAGTGCTGTGGACCACTGAACTACCACTGTCAGCGCCAGCATATCGTTTTGCCACTATCCAGGCAATGTCTTACTGCAACAGCGATGGCCTTCTCGTCAATTTGGATGCTGACTTTGTTGATGGTTTTCCAGTTGCTGATTGGCTGTACGATGCTGGCAGTGTGTTGTAGATATGGAGTAGCTGAGTTCAGTCCGTTGTGAGTGACTGAGTCCATCGTGAGTGACTGACGGGATGTTTGTGTGCGTGTGATTAAGGCGGAGAAGGTTCATCGGAAGCAGACAAAACGAGAGAAGTCGGAGAAGCAGCAGGGTGAACTGGTACGGCTGCAGGAGTTACTACGTCTTCAGACACTCTTAGACAGCTTAGGAGATGACACCGTTAGACAACTGCTTCAAAGTGGCAACACAGACCTGGTTAGTTATGTGCACATTTGTAAATCTTGTTAGTAGTCAATATTCTTGTAGTGTTTTTATAAAGACAGAACAGTGTCATTCGACCATTGAATGAAGAATAAAGAGAAAAGACAAATTTTTGTATCATTTCTGGTGTTGAGGGCTAGGACGTTCCCAGCTGTATGATCTATGTGTACATGGAGCGTTGGAACTTGAATCTGTGACAGCTTGTCAGACTGTGCTGTAGCTTCATGCATGCCGACCTACTGTACTTGTTGTGTCCAGATGTCCTTCCTGATGCTGTCATTAGTACATTCTGGTCCATAATTGAACTATAGCATTTACTTGTAGAACAGCTTTGCTTATTTTGTACTTGTATATCAACGTACCATGCGTAGAAGTAGCATCACGGCTATGTGCAACAGATGTAATGTGTGAATGACGTCTTATCGTCGGCTGTTGTGTGCTGTGCTGAGGTAGGTAGTGAGTGAGGAGTCGTTATCACACCTGGATGAGTTCTATCAGCTGATTGCTCCGTCTCGAGAAGAAGGCAAAGACAGGTACTCACAACATTGTGACTATGTTTATCTCACTCTCACATGTTTTCAACATAAGTCAGTTTCCCGACATAGAACTGAACATATTAGTTAGTGCTGTGCAATGCTGTAATGACTTGTCATTTGACTGTGGGAAAACCTCCAATCTTGGCAGATATGTAACAGATACATTTGTCGTAGTTTACAGGTGCTGAAGCTTTGTTTTACATGAGCGTTGAACTGAGAGTGTGTGTGTGTAGTTTCATGATGAAGCTGACTGCGGCAGCAGAGCATCTTCAGTTGTATCTTGACCGTGCCGACCGTCCAGTTGCTGGGACGACGTACTCAGCGTTACATGATCTCATTGAGACGATCGATGCTAGTCACTGCCTTGACGCTGGTGCCACGGTGGCGCCATCTCTCAACTCGGAGTCGCACCAGCAACCTCTCACCCCCGAACCTGACGAGTGTCAGTCTATTTTTAGTTGAGCATTAACATTATAGTGATAGATTAATATGATAATTGTTTAGAAAGGTTTTCCTAATGGTTAAAAAAATTAATCATGGTGCCTGCTATGACCTGGTGTTGTCTGTCACACATAGAGTTCTGTTGAAATGATGAGTGAATCAAACCAGTTGAATTTAAATTACCGGTTTAGTTAAGTGTATATGGCATTTAATTAATTTGCTGTTTTTTATGTAGAAAGATGCAGTGAAATGAATACAGCTTTGGTAAATGCAGATGCTTACTCTGTAATATTATTTCTGTGCAGTGACTTGTGTAAACAAAAATATCCATAAATTTTTTTGTAGTTTTATACTGCACATGGGAAAAAAGATATGATATTATATTATATTGTTGGATGTATAGCTGAGTTGAAAACTTTCTAGTCTGATTGTATCAGTGGCAGATGGTGGAGCAGATCTGGCGACATTAACAATAGGACCATCGCGAGATATGTCACCGACTGCGGTGGTCGGTTCTAACATGGCGAGTTCTGGTCGATCATCAGTTGCGGCAGCTGACGTGTCGATGGAGCCAGTAGCACCGCGCTGTGCCACGGCGGCAAACATTCACGACTCGCCGGCGCCAGGTGTGGTGTCGGCGTATCATGCCAGTGTTGTCACTGCCAACAGTCAATGGTCGTCAGCTCACAATGATGTCGCTGTCGCCGCCGCGGCCGTCTACAACAATAGTTACTTTGGAGCTGGTCACCAGGCGGCGCCACCAGTGTTTAGTCAGCGACCACAGCGCCCGCTGCATGACATCGTCTCGTCAATGCAAGGCAGCTTTCATTTCCTGCAGGAGTCACAGATTGACCTGGAAAGTTTGTATTTCTCCCGCTCTATGTTGTTTTCCTTGATACATTTTGTTCATTTTTAGTCGTATAAACAAACAAAAAACTGCTGGTTATTCTGCAACGTAACGTCAATATGATTGATAACTGTAGTTATTGTTACGTCTGTGTGTGGCACCAAGCTATTTGTTATGATATTTGCATTATATCTGGTAAACTGTAACAATAGATCTGTATTTTAAAATATATAGTGAATTTATCCTTTTTCAGACAGACAGCAACTATTAGTTACCAAAGATTGATTGTTGATAAGTAAAATGAACTTTTTAATAATTTGCTTTGCTGTTTTCTGTTCCTTAGTCTTGAGGCTGTGGTTAATTGAGCAATTTTGTTTATCGTTTTATCGTTTTTTTTAAATCTAGGATATGTAAACTTTGGT
>Ga0209782_1001524_pt1 | contig 12183 bp, 14 predicted proteins | sample WorMetmaBAHAMAS1_FD_187390 | JGI IMG/M metagenome (GOLD analysis project Ga0209782, IMG submission 187390) | Marine gutless worms symbiont microbial communities from Max Planck institute for Marine Microbiology, Germany - Inanidrilus... | ecosystem: Host-associated > Annelida > Digestive system... | reverse complement strand
CGATTTTCAAATTTTTAAAATGGCCGCCGCCGCCATCTTGAATTTGAGCCTATGTAATTTGAAACTTTGTACCCATATTTGGTCAACAAAATTTGTGTCCTCCGAAAATGTGGGCCAAAGTTAAAAATTTTTTAGGGGATGCTACTCCACAAAACCCCTAACCAACTCAAATTTCGTCAAAATTGGTTAAACAACACCTGACATTTCCACAATCAAAAATTTGTGCTCCCTGAAAAAAATGGGCTTTGGACATGTTTTTTTGTCACGGACAGAAACGTGACTACTTGAGTCACGCGTCGCTAGCGGTGAGAGGCGCGACTAATGACTGGTTTCCAAGGCGGCTTCCCATTGACTCAGCCAGTGGCTGTTAACACAAGGCTGTGCAACTGTACGCCTGTGATGTTATTGCATGGTTATGTGCGTGGTTCTCCAATGTGCTTGCTTGTAGCTGTCGACTTGGTTGAAGACGTGCTGCTGTACAGTAGAGACACTGTGAGTGACTGATTGGTCATTCCTACGTAGTGACTGTTCATTGCACTGAGCGTGTGTGTGTGTGTGTGTGTGTGTGCCTGTACGTAGCTGGCTCGCTACTGTGATGCGTTGCTGAAGAAGTCAGTGCGAGGTAGCAATGATACGGAGACGGACGACAAACTCTCTCAGTCCATCACCGTCTTCAAGTACCTCGATGATAAAGACATCTACAACCGAGTACTTACTTACTTACTATATCACACTGTGATGTCTTGAAGCTTGATTATTGCCATGTTGAATGTGTCACATTTGATGTGGCAGTGCTGATGTATGTACCGTGCATTGCTCGACATTTTATCTTCTGTTGTCTTTCACGTGTGTCGCCGACATGTCTCAGGTCCGCCGTGTCTACTGAACAGATACACATTCTGTTCTTCCGTCAGTCTACAGCCTTTCCTGTTGCTGAAGCGAAAGTGTGAGGCAGTTTATCCAGTAATATCACATCTGCTTTCTCTAAAAAATTTACTTTATTTCATCGCTGCTGTTTAAGCGACTCTAAGAAATAGACATTGATGACAAATGATGGTGATATTGATGGTCGTCAGTTCTATGCACATTTAAGAGCTGACTACTGACTGCCGATATGTGGTGTGTGACAGTTCTGTGGTTGTGTGTTGTTAACCCATGGTGTGTCTGTGTGTCTGATGTGTGTTGTTAACCCATGATGTGTCTGTGTGTCAGTTCTATGCTCGTCTGCTGGCGAAGCGTCTCATCTACGGCTTGTCACAGTCGATGGACGCCGAGGAAGCAATGATCAACCGACTCAAGGTCTGAGACGTAACAGACAGACAGACGAGACAGACCAGCAGGTCTCATTCACAATCACTGGCCGCCACCGGCCGGCCGGCCAGCTTGTAGTGACAGTTCACTGAGTAATTGAGAAATTAATTCATGTTTGAAATTCACATTTATTTCCAGTGCTGGTGGCTTCACTGTTTAGAACACATAACGTTGTAAACTATAGGACTTGTTAAACTGGATTTGGTTACAATGTTAAGTTTAACTTCTATTGCTTGTTTGACACTGTTGGTTGGTCTTTTGACCTATAAAACCCGTCCCCGATATGACCTATAATGTGTTTGGTGGGACGTTAAACCTTGCTCAATGTCAATGTCAGTATTGCTTGTTTGGCAAGCAGGTATATCTTTATCTCTATGGCGTGTGTATCTATGCAGCAAGCATGTGGCTATGAGTTCACCAACAAGCTACATCGCATGTTCACTGACGTCAACCTCAGTAACGACCTCAACGGCAAGTTTGCCGAGTACGTGAGGAATGACGGCACCGACCTCGGACTCACGTTCTCCATCATGGTCTTACAGGTCGACGGCTGTATTAACTGTCGGTATTAACTGTCGGTCCTACAGGTCGATGGCTGTATTAACTGTCGGTCGTACAGGTTGACAGCTGTCGTTGTTGTATCAGCCATGTTGTGTATTTTCAACACAAGTTAACATTACGCATGTACTGAGTCGGTAACACTGAAAGCAACATACATGTATGAGAGGCGCGTTAGACTTCAGATGTCACGCAGTCAACTGATGAGTGTAGAACAGCTGATCATTCTCAGATGAAATCAAACGCTGTGTCAGCATCCGGGGATGTAGCACACATAAACACGATACGATATGATATGATACGGAATATTTATAGTTTGCTTAAAAACTGTCATTGTCGGCTTAATCTACTGCACTGTAACAAAACTGAAAAATAATGGCAAGAAATTAAAAAAAATCTCAGAAGTACCAGAAGCAGCCAGAAAACTGCTGAGTCATTCCTGAGGAAAGAGAAATAAGTCTATGGTTGGAATGAGTTGTTGAAAAGATAGGTTTAAGCCTGGAGTGAAAGAGAGAGGGAGTTATGGATGATGAAAGAGGAGATGGCAGAGTGGAAATGATGGAAGTAGAAAGAGAAAGAGTCGGCGGTGAAATGATGTTGATGCAGTGACGGAGGAAGTTGGTTGCAGAGACATGGTGTAGCATCTTGAATTGAAAAGAGCGATCAGTAATTCGTAGAGAAGATGATGTGAGTGGACGAGTGAGAGTTACAAGTGATGAGGAGCGAGTGTTGCGGGGAGGATGAGGTGGTGATGAGGTGGGGTAGATATGGAGGTTTGGTACAATACGATATGATTCAATAATGAAATATTTATAGTGTGCTCAAAAGCTTAATCTGCGCATAAACTAAAAAGATAACGGGAGAAACTAGACAAAAATCTCAGAAGTACTACAGGGAGCAGTCAGAAAATCATGAAGTCATCATGATGAAAGAGATGAGACTTGACGATGGTTGTGAGTCGTTTGTCAGTAAGTGAGAGAAGTTTCAAACCAGCCTGTTTACCCAACACTGGAGTCCCCTTTATGTATGTACGACTCAGCTGTTGTAATGGTGACATTGACTGGCTTGATGAGATATCTCAGTCTGTTTTTGTTGAGAGTAACGACGAGAAATGCAGAGCTCGGAGAAGTGATGGAGATACGGAGCCTGACAGTCAGTCTGACTGAGATGACCACAGTGTGGCAGATGTAAAAACAATGCTGACTGATGGATGTGGACGCAGGTAGCTGGCTGCTGAGACGGTGCTAATGAGCGTAGGAAAAGTTTTAGCGTGTCCATCTTGAAGATACGTGTGTCCAAAATGAATGGAGAAGGAATATGATTATGGCAGCTAGCCAGTCCAGGTTAAGGTGGATAATGTGTGGTTATTGTGGTATTGTGAATTGTAGAGCATGAGTGATGATAATGATGTTGGTTTGATTGACAGGCAGGTGCTTGGCCAATTCCACAGACAAACCTTCCAGTGTTCTCATTGCCTCAGCAGCTTGAGAAGAGTGTTCACATGGTAAGACGACGCTCTCACTCGGCGACTCGTGTTTCACGTAGAGTTAATTGAATGTATTTACAGCTAGCAGTTACTTGATGAACAAGAAGCATTTGAAAAATGTTGGGCCCATTCGCTACTGCGAGCCGTTTTACATTGTCATTCACCACTGCCACCACTGTCACACGCCACCTGCGCATCGATGTCCACGACAACGACAACGCGTGCCAGAAGGGACCGCTATGGCCCCATGAAATGGGCCCAACTAGAGAATTAGTAATTATCATAGCAGAATTAAAACAAAAATTACTTTAGAAAGTAACATTTTGTATCCTGTCAGCACTGTTACAAATATTTGTAAAATGAAAATCTGTAGTTTTTTTGGTCATCTTGAATGCTTGCATTTCTGCATTATACGCATCTTCTTCAATGTGTGGTTGGAAATTGGATGTCACCCGGCAAATTGGTCATGTTGTGTATGTGTACTTTGAAAATGAAATTTGCACAAATTTACAGTTAAAATCGAAGCAGTTACTTCTGAAGTAAAATTAGAATTTAAAATAAAGTTAAAGATTCTAAACTGAATTAGAATTATAACGTAATTTCAGATGTAAATAATGCCGATGAATGAATTGTTGTGTGGTCATAACTTAGCTGCAGGTAATGTGCATTGATCATGTGTTTCTCCCACTCTCATCTTTTTTTCTTTGGCTTTAAATTTGTTTTTGTGCTGTGAAACTTTGGTGAAATAGTTTCATTTATTGAGTTGGCAGTAGAATGAGTCATGTGTGTCGTGTTGTGTGTTGCAGTTTGAACGGTTTTACTCAGACAACTACAGCGGCCGCAAGCTCACGTGGGTCTACAACTTCTTCCACGGTACGTACGTACGTAGCGTAGTGTAGTGTGGAAGGACGCGGACGAGGAGGATATTGTCGTAGTGCGATGATACGTAGTGTTGTCGGATGTGAGACACAAGTTTGTTGCTGCTGTTAGTATACGCAGTCTCTACCACCGTCACTTTCTCCTAGAGCCTCTTGTGTCACTTAGCTTTTGTATAACACTTATGACCGTGGCAGATGTAATTTCATATTTGCCAGAAAATTAGTTTGTTTTATGGACCATGATTTATTCCACTGTTCTGCATGATTTATTCTATGTTCTGACAGTGCAGACAAAGGACGTAAAATAATTTCATTGTATTGAGTTGATTTACTGTAATTCATGTTTAGTCGTACGACTACTTTTGCACACACAAGCATTATTGAACTTTGTCCATCAGTGGTGTCCAGTTGGCAATGTCCACTCTGCCAAAGTCTTTGTCATGTCCTGCACTGTCCACTTCCCCTCCCTTCCCTCCTCACGCGTTTTTCTCCTTGTCACTGTTAGTCCTGACAATGCAGTCAACCCGTGTGTGAGCTGCTCTATGATTGGTTGTTACGAGGTCATGTGACTTCACTACGTTCGAATGGTTGAACACCTGATACTGAATATCGCTGCGCTTTTGTGATGACATTTTAGCCTTGTGTAGATATTTGAATATTGCAGTCACTGTCGTGCATTATCTGTATAATATTGCCCTCGCTGCGGGCATGCATTATGTCAGGTGAGGTGAAGATGAATCACACGCCTCGTCAGTACTTTGTCACAATGGGTCTCTACTTGATGAGTGTTCTTTTGCCGTTTGAGACGTCGACAACGTTGACGTTCCGTGAACTTCGTGAAGCGACGCAGCTGGAAGACAAGGATCTCGCTCGACACGTTCAACAGCTTCTCGACATTAAATTCCTCACGACGACGACCGCCGGCAACATTGTACAGCTATCAGCAACCGCCGCCGCCGAGGTCAACATCACTTCTCATCTATCATACACGTAGCGGTTTATCAGACGAGTTCTGTCATTAAGCCTTGTTCCTCACTGCCGCCGCTGCTCTCCAGCATCTGAGCTACGATGTTTGTCGAGAGATTAAGAGCAAAGATTGCGCCGCTATCACAACTGTTCTGTTGTGTGTGGCCGCCGTCGTCGTAGTGTACACAGATACTCACACACATCTGAGCAGTTCTTACTGTTGTATTTGTCAGTTCAGTTTTAGGTTTCTTTTTTGTTTTTTTACCCCAGGTTTATGTTTTCTTGTATTCTGTGTAATGTGTTTTCCATGTAATGCTTTGTTTCTGTTGGTTTTTACCACGCGACGCTATGCTAAGCGCAGTATATGCCGTCATCGTATGTCTGTGTGTGTGTGTGTCTGTCACACTCCGGTATTGTATCAAAATGGCTAAACATAAGTTCACGCAAATAATGCCACACGATAGCCCGGGTCTCTATTTTTCTGAAACCAAAGTTCACAGCAAAATTCAAACGAGATCACCCCCTATGGGGGCGACAAATGCAGGTGGGTTGGGTTAAAATGCGTTATAACTCGAAAACGGTACAAGATAGACACATAGTTTCTATTAAAGTCGAATGGGAAGTCATATGCGATCTATCAAATGGCTGTGTTTCCGATGACCTTGGGTGACCCCTAACCCCCCAAAACACCCCAATTTTTGCATTTTTCGTCGCCTTTCATATCTTCGTAGTGTGTAAGCATAGAGACTTCATAATTGTTGTACAGATTGATCGTAGCTAGTCATAGCCAATGGACGTCAAACTGTCCCTGAAAGGGGCGTGGTTTTGCTCACGTGACCCATTTTTGTCTGCGCATCTATCTGTGGACTTAGAAAAAATTTTGCACGCTGCTAGCTGGGATCAATAAGATCGACAACGGACCGCTGTTTGTCTCACGTTCGACGGTCGACGCTAGTGCTGCCATACACCATCAACATACATCGTGTTGAGTGTCGAGTGGTAATTGGCTGTGTGTCTGTGCTGGTCTGGTCTGTGTTGTAGTGTTCGGAGGAGCTGCAAGAAGCTTTGTTTACACTCAACGTGCACTACACAAACAAGCGAACAAAGTTCAAAGTGATGTCAATGCAGAGGGATGTCTCATCGCAGGTCCACGTGATGACTTCAGTATTTTTCTTCTTATCTACTTTAATACGTCTCTCATGATGTGGAACATCTGCGCTCGGCAACAAATGTCGTTTACACCTTTCAAGAATTTTCAGTAAAAGCACTTAAAATCTATGGACAGTTTAGCAGCAAAGTCAGTTTAACACCACATAACCACTCTAAATAAAAAATACACAACTTTACAATATTTTTCACTGAAGCAGTCATTGCATGTCATTTCAATTATCAGTCCAGATTTACAAGATTAGAATGGCGTTCATTAGAATGCCATAACTATCATCAATACATCACAAAAATCAAATCACAGATTCATTATCAAAACCAACGAAGAAACCAAGCTGGATTCACACAAATCTACATTTATATTTACCAAAGTGCAAATGTCATAATAAATAACAAATCAAATTAACCAAGCAATTGTAACTTAAAATCAATCAGCTTTGATAAGTCTCAAAATTCTTTACTGTTACATGCAAACAACCAGCTTATTTACAAAATTTTTATTACTAAATCAGTATATATATATACCACCACAACTACTCACATTTAATTATGACTTCCGAAAACATAACACAAATATTCCACAAATCTGACATATTCCATACATGTTCTATGGAGCTGCCTACTGACATCAGACCTCGGCGTTTACAGTCTCTGTTCACATGCTTGTCGTGACGTCACGTGTCAGTCAGTCTTCTGTTTCTAGCAGACAACCTGTCAGTCAACTGTCTAGCATGTCATTTAATGCGCACAAGGCAGCACAATAATATACACTGCAAAACATAAGTACTAAATATAACTTTATAAAATCTGCAGCAGTCAACTAAAGAATGATTTACAGATAATAATAATGTCTTGGCAGCACACAGACAACTAAATGTTTTAAAATAAAAGTACATGTGCAAAAATACACACAGGCAATGTATGTGCGGCACACTTGCATACTATAGACACAACACATACAAACTGCGGATAATGTGAAAAGTGTGGAATAGAAGAAGCCAGTCAGCTACAACGACTCAAGAACATGGCCAGCAGATAGAGTTCATCAACTGACACATCCACGTAGTTTATACCATAGACACAGCAGATCTATTCAAAATAAAACGAGACAGAATTGACAAGTTTACATTATGGCTCATGTACATCCATTTCCAGAATATCAACCAAGACTGGTCTGTAAGGGACGACATGCACAGTGTTCCAGTGAAAAACTGCAACGGTTTAACAGACTGATGCCAGCAGCATGAAAAAATTCTCCGGAAGCAGTTATTCCAGGCAACATTAGCTTTATGCATAACACAGCTGTTTGTCTGCCATTTTTCACAACCATTTAGTAGTACAGGAAGACAGTAAGATTTCACAAGTTGTAGGATCCACAGCTCTTGGGGGCTTTAACCCGTTACTGATAGGATATTGTTGACCTGGCTATAAAATTTCTGTTGTTTAGCAGACCTCACTTGACGTTTAAGTACAGATAGGCTAGCTGAGTCCAGACAGACCTGTCAGTCAAGTCTGACCTCAGTAAACAGTGACTGTGGCCATCAGGATGATACAATTTAGGACCTAGCATCAATATAAAGACATAATCACAATTATCGTTACATGGGCGTGGTCATGATCAATCGTTGCCATGTTCTACCATGCTTATTCTGCCGTATATGTACAGTAATAAGTTATCTGTGACACGTCGTGGCTGTCACAATGTGTTGACGTAGATCTACGGTGTGTCTGTGTCACACAGACACCGTAGATCTACGTCAACACATTGTGACAGCCACGACGTGTCACAGATAACTTATTACTGTACATATACGGCAAAATAAGCATGTGTGTGTGTTGAGTCATTCCACGTACAACAATTGACCGAGTCTCACTTGTTTGTCACAGTCTCCATTAATTACACGCAGCGTTGACAACTGCCAGTGTTTACATTACTCACACCACGTCATATTTGCAGTTCTAATAACTGAAAATTTGACGTATGAATAATGTCAACGCCGGCAGTTTGTCTAACAGCAAGTGCATGCTGACCGTTCTGTAATAAACAGATATGTTATGCACACGTTATGGCCACATGGCTAGAATTTCATTATTATTACGTCATCATCATCTAGTGTGGCAAGGCATGTGCTGTGGTGTGGTGCGGCTGACACAGTGGCTGTAGCATGTAAGGGCACCACGCCCTTACATGCTGGATTTTAATGCAGTTACATGGTTTTTTCTGACATTGATCGTTGATTGAGTTCAATCTTTCTAACAGCACCTGCTGCGGCTTGAGAACTGAAGCTCCTCAGATCTGGAGCCGTCTCTCTCTGTCCACGTGTTCAAATGTGTACAAGCCGTAATGCTTTGTCATCATCTGAAGACCGGTCGTGTCCAGCGGGTGTCCTAGTCTACGCAGCTCCTTTCTTATGGTTTCTGCTAACCGTTATTGACGTTTATAAATGACATTTACTTGTGTACATCATGACTAACATCATTGTTGCTGTCACACACTCAGGAGGTGGAGCTGACACACGCAGCAGTTGATGAGGATCGCAAGCTGTACATTCAAGCCGCAATCGTTCGTATCATGAAAGCCCGCAAAGTCCTGAAACACGCACTGTTGATACAGGAGGTCAGCCTCTCTGTCTGTCTGTCTGTCTGTCTGTCTGCCTGGCACCTGCCATATTGCTGTGTTTTCAACTAGGTAAATAATTTCTGTTCCAGTTTATTTCTCGTTCTCTTAAAGTAATTTCTGATTCGGTATAATTTATGCAGTTAACCGTTCAGTGCTGTCCATGTTGTAACACTTGCAGTGAAGAGCTAATGTATGAACCTTCATATCATTGCTCTATCAGATAATAGCATTAGCAGCTTGTTGACATGAGTCAAGTTCCGCGTTCGTTATGTCTGTCCGTCTGTCTGTCAGTTGCTAATGACTGTGTATTTTGGAAACATGGCAGACTTGATCGAGATATCGTTTGGGTGATGGGTCATATAGGCCCAAGGAATTATGTATTAGATGGGGTCCACATGCCCCCTCTGGATCGGGGAATGGGAAATGGGGTGGCTCAGTGTAACATATAAGCTTCTGAGATAAAGAGATTAAACCTAAAATGCTATTGATTTTGTGAGCGTCCAGACGTGGAACTGTCAAAGGATCAACGTGTAGGATGGTGCAGCACTGATTGATGACTGCAGTGGAATGATGAGTGCTGCTGGAGATGACTTTATTTTATTTATTTTGTATTTTAAAATTGGATTAAATTTGGCCTTTTGCATCATGGCGCAGGTGCTGAGTCAGTCACAGTCGCGGTTTGCTCCGAGCATCTCGCTTATCAAGAAGAGCATAGAGTCGTTGATTGACAAGCAGTACATAGAGAGGACGGCTGGGTCCACCGACGAGTACAGCTACATCGCCTAGCAACCACCAGCCTCCGTACCACAGTCACTTGCAGTGATGATGGACATGGGTCGCGTCCTTCCAGCGGTTGGGTTGGGTTGGGTTCAGTGTACGGCTGTGCAAATCATTTAAAATTTTTAATGATTAAAAATTTAATCATTACCACTTTATTACCAGCTCTAGTTCAATGATGCTGCAATTGGTTGGGCCAGACGATTGTGTACTATTATTTTTCGCACAAGCGAACTGGAAATTTACTACCAACGTCACTACCATTGTAAAAATATATCAGTTTGTTGTTTGTCATGGCATGAATATGAAATATCAACGCTTTGTTTGCCTGCCTGTAAGTATTGATGAATTGATGGGTATGGTTGGGTTGTGTTGGGATGGGTTGGGTTGTGTTGGGTTTGTGTGTTGGTGACCCATGTCCAGCTGTGATCACTCCAGTGTCATTGTTACATTATTGTTTCACACGCGGTTCTTGTCCTTGTGATAAACTGTGGCACATCTTCCGATACTGTTGATGCACACTCGTGGGTCCACCCTGCGGTACACCCGCGGGTCCACCCTGCGGCTGCCCTATCAGTCGCCGCTCCATCTTTCCTGGAGTTTTACAGCATAGTTTAGTGGTATATACTATATCGGATCATTTGTTGATATTTTGTACGGTAATCTGACTAATTTTGCTGGTTTTCGATGAACAGATTGTTTTGTTGTGTGAATTTTTATTTGCACATATAATTAGTTGCATTTGGTGGATATCATGAAAAATTCCTACAATTTGAGTCTCTGGAATTTTTCATTTTACTGCAAGACGCTATGCTAGAGCGTAGCTGCTATTGCTGTGTGCCTAACCACTTGTGTGACAGAGAATCACAGAAATCATAGTGAAATTTGAGTAAAAATTTACGATTTATGGTTACAAATATAACTTACATTATTGCAAGATGTGTATTATCATTTATCACCCTCAGTTCTCAATCTCCGCCGCCCATGTCCCAACAGTGCACCTGGTGTTTGCCGTACCATGTCTGTCTCCATGGCTACACGTGGGATGTTGTGAAGTCCTTCAAATGATCAATGATGATCACTCGGTGTCCTCTCCATTCACCGATGTACAGGCGACCACGTGACTTGTCATACCACAGACTGCATGGATCATTCAGACCTCCATCAACTGACACAGTCATCTCATGAGCACTGGTCAGTGAATGATCCAACACCAACAGTCTGTTGTTGTTCACATCAGCGACAAGAATGTTTCCATGTTTATCCACTGCTAAACCCATAGGACAGTTCAACTTTGTCAGGTCAGAGCCCTGAGTGCTTCCATAGCTTTGAACAACTGCTCCTTTGACGTCCAGTAAACACACACGAGGATGACGTCTTCCTGTGTGGCTGATGACAAACTGACCACTGGACAGCTGGATAACTTGTTCGGGACACCCAATATCTGACTGGAGGTGAATAGTCTGCAGTAGAGTTCCATGAGTGGTGAACTGCTGCAACTTGTGTTCACCTCGGATCACGACCATCACATTCTTGTCACTGCTCACAGTCAGACCTACTGGAAAACGTCCCACAGACCACTTGGTCACTGCATTGCTGCCTGACAGCTCCACTGTGTATGCGGTGGTTGTTGAAGTCAGATGCATAGAGACACTTGTTGCTGGCACACGCTGCTAGACCGTATGAATAACCAAGTCCAGGGACTGAGAGACGGCGCTGTAGTGTGAACGACACGGCGTCGTAGACTTCAACTTGTTGACTGTTGTCATCACGTACAACGAACACGTCATCACCAAGTGACGTCACTCCAGTGACAGGTGCGTCTCCAGGTATGACGTGTGTCACTGTGGGCGCTTTTGACGTCAGATCTACAGCACATCCTATATGGCGTTAATACATACAGGGTGGGCCAAAAAACAGGGCCACTATGACTGTACACATCTTCAAAACGCCTGAACCAACTTGCATGTTTTTGGTACACTTAAACACTGTGTTGTTCTGAACATATCTGTTAAATCTATATTGAACAAATCTGTAAAATAAATTCAACAGCCTTGTTTTTCACTGGCAAAATAAAGCCATTTCACTGCATGTGAATGCCCACTTCTTTCAAATAACTACACCAATTTGCATAATTACCGCGCGACGCTATGCTAAGCGCGGTATATGCCGTCGTCGTGTGTCTGTATGTGTGTGTGTGTGTGTGTGTGTGTGTGTCTGTCACACTCCGGTATTGTATCAAAACGGCTAAACGTAGGATCACGCAAATAACGCCACACGATAGTCCCGGGACTCAGTGGCGTAGCAAGACGTTTGGCCGCCCGGTGCGGTAGATGTATTTTGCCGCCCTTTCGTTGCCGGTCCTATAGACATCCTGTTCAAGTGAACCAGACCTATTGAACTTAAATTCACCATATCAC
>Ga0209782_1001523_pt1 | contig 12185 bp, 8 predicted proteins | sample WorMetmaBAHAMAS1_FD_187390 | JGI IMG/M metagenome (GOLD analysis project Ga0209782, IMG submission 187390) | Marine gutless worms symbiont microbial communities from Max Planck institute for Marine Microbiology, Germany - Inanidrilus... | ecosystem: Host-associated > Annelida > Digestive system >... | reverse complement strand
CCTTCATATAACACACATCATATATTTACTTATATTTTATATTTTACTATTGCTTATTATGCTGTGTGTGGCCTGCGTTCTGACATGCCATGTCTAATAAACGAATAATGAATGAATGAAAAACTCACGTATAACATTTGGCAGAAACCGATATGACTACCTTACTACACTAAACATAAAGTGATATGGCGTCAAACAGCGTCAAGCCATTGGCAGTAAGAAAGACCTTCGAGGTCATTTATACGCCATTTTAACTCATGTACAAAACAATGCAATGGTGCACACACACTCCGCCCCCCTGTACCCGTGGCATTAAACTGTAGCAGACCTGAATTCCCAGGTGCGATCAGCTCGATGGAACACGTGCAGGTAGCCTTCCGGGTCAGTTGCGACGCCTCCGACCTGACCGAGTTGAAGGTCCTTGACCGGCCAGTCGTCGAGCACGACCAGCTTGCCACTGAACGGCTCTTCATAGTTCTGATCGTTGACGTCGTCAGCTCCGTGGCCCATCAGGTCTCGGTATTCCTCGGCAAAGATCTCCTTCCAGTCGTCGGCGATGTTCTCCGATTTGTCGTGCATCCCGGGATAGATGGAATGAAGGTTACGCGCCTGCTGCTGCTGCAAATGCACATTACAGGCACGCATGCACGTCATCCGTCGACCGTTAGGCCTAATTCAATACCATCTTATTCGCCGAAATGTGAACATTCTATAGCCAGTGTTTGTACGGGCGTAGCCAAATCTAAACAAGGCAGCCGAAAACACCATACTTTTCCGCGCTGCTGATCTCATCTCCGCTGGTGAGTCACTGACTGAGCACACGTGAATTTTTTTCGTTCGTAACAGCTCATCGATCATTACACACATAGAAGGGCAGCATTAAACAGCGGAAAGTGAAAAAGAAAACTTAAAGTAACGTCTTGGGTCACGAATCACGATACAATTAACACTTGTAGGTAGGCCTATATAGGCGGCGCTTATCAGGGGTTTGCCCCCACCCTAATGTTTGGCTGCACAGTGCACATTTATAATTTGTATCGAAAACGCCCCCCCCCACATGTGTGAATGCGGCGGCACTGAGATCGCATACCAACCTGGTCGTCATCGTCGTCGTCGAACGCGCGCACCTGCCACGAGGCGTCGACGAGCAGCGTCACGACCACCAGCAACGTCGCCGGCAGCCGCCACATTGTCGCCGACCAGTCGGCACAACCACTGACCGACCGTCGTAACGCCAGCTCCCACAGAACGTTGTGATGTGACGTCAGACGCTGGCCGCTGGCAGCCTCAAGTCAGCTGGAGCGCTCGCTGCCCAACAAGTCAATACTGCCACGAAACCGCGCACCGTGCATACGTACAGGTCTACGCAACGCACGAGATAACGCTACATAATAATGAACTAGCCGTGCTGCTGCTGCTGCTGCTGCTGCTTGCCAGGCTTCAGCGTCTGACGGTACACTGCTGTAGCTAGTGCTCGCTATTGCTGCGGCGACTTGGCTTGCTCGGTGCTCGCTGCGGCGACTGCGCTGCATCGGTGTGCGTCTGTGGTAGACTCTATACCACAGTTCTGTTCGACAGCGTCTTGCAGCCTGAAGGAACGCACTTCTAGGGTGGTCGCCATATCAGAGAGGCGCTCGTGACGCCTCTGATATGGCGACCGCTAGTCGCGACGCATTATCGTTAGCCCGTCCGGTAAACTTGCCCGACGGGCTCTATGCTTTGCTTGCATTAATTACCTTTCTTTTTAATGATTCGACCAGGATCTACTGAACCGATTTTCACGAATTTATTTTCATCAAATGAGAGGTAGTTGAGATCTGAATCTATCTAACCTTCTGAGTGATCACTCACTCAATTTTAACTTCAGTAAGGTAAGGTTAATCGGCAATTTCTCTACATCGCATAGAAATTTTGTGAGATTCGGCGCAGTAGCCCCTGATTTTACGACGTCTGCGAATAGTCCCCATAATTAATTCATTTTGCACTCCCTCAAGGGACGTTGTTGCTATGGTAGCTAATTACTTTTGGGGGCCGTTCACAAACGTCGAAATTGACCATCTTCACTTTTTGTGCTTTGCTCCGGCGTTCCACAGCGAACTGCAATATCGTCATTTTACTGGGTTAGTTTAGCTACGTTCGCTAGGAGTGGCACTGTGGCGATCAGTAATTGGATATTTTATTACTATTTGCTAGAGGATGACACTGCTAGGCCGGGCTGACTACATGATGGGCTTTGCCACGCATATCTAATTTTAGATCTTTCGGTATTAAACGTAGACATCAGACTCTGCCGTGTTGTCCCCTGGTGAATGAGTTTCATTTCAGTGTACGAAGCGGTGTCAAATCGTTGTTGCCACCTGGTGTTTTACTGTCAGACATCTTTTTGTGTCGTATATTCTTAGTCATTACGTACAAACATGATGTCATCCACAAAAACTGGAAGTATGCTTTAACAACATATCGCAACACTGCCAGAGGAGAACCGAGCCATGTCCATGGGTAACAAGCTTAGAAATTTCGGTGAAATTTAGACACGTGGTTCCCGAGATATGTAAGTGGGCACTGACAGACAGACAGACACACGCTAATGGTCACGACAATACTGCACTCTCTTACCGAAGGCGAAGTAACTATTCTGGTTGAGTGATGCCATTTCCATTCATGAAGTTTTGTTGGCGAACAAAATTCCATGATAAAGACCCTCTGGCCACAATTATGTTTTAGAAAAAAAACAATCCAATACATGTTAATGCAATATTGTAATTTATTGCAAACAGCATAAACTGTTAATAAACTGTTAATGAAAAGCATGATCTAAAATCAAATACTGGAATATGATATAAACATAACTCATTGCATAGCAAGGTAAGTAAGATGTAATTGGTAATGCAGTTTTTTTTCAAACATTACCATGTCCTGCACTACTAGGTGACTGATGAGATATACAACATGAGATTACACACCAGCTGGCTGAACTATAAGTTTACGGCTTACACATCTGCAATGACAAAATATGTCACATTTACATTTAATACGTAGTGACAATAAACTAATTTCTTTGTTCCATATTGATCACGACAGCTGTCTCGCCACCGTGATGTCAGGCAAAGTTGGCAAACACTGAGATTTTGATATAGCTTTTGTTGTAAGTTAATGATCATGCCTGCACACTGTTGTGCTCTTAACTGCATGAACAAATACAGTAGCCTTCAGACAAATGATGGGAATAACACGTTTACCAATTCCTACTTCACACAGTACACCATGTTCATTGCCAAATAAATGAAGATCAGATATGGAACGAAGAAATTAATCACTATCACCCTATTTATTAATGTGATACTGTAGATTACGTGACGTCACTACTACGTACTATGTATATTATGGTGTCAGGTTCCTTTAATGCAATACATAAATCATAATAGTAGAAAACACAAATAGTTTAATGAGTACAGAACTTGTAACCTAAGTTGAACTTACTGACTTCAGATAGTGCATACAATGATAATGTAGCAACAGCTAGCAAACTAGAATCCATCACTTGCACAAAAGCAATAATCCTACATTTGCTCTACAAACTCATGATGTGTGTACATTATAAGCGGTAACTAGACATGGCAGTGACATCTATATGAAAAGATTTTAATATCTGTACTGCAGAAGAGACATAAAAGCTCTGGCATCATTATAAAAGCTCAGGCTTAGAAAATAAAGACGTCATACACAAAAAGCACCAAAACGACATCACACTGAAACAAAGTGCACAGGAGGGATAACCATAACAAGTCAACACTCAGCACAGTACTTAGTGGCAGTGAGTGTCCTTAATAAGCACCAACTACATCGATACAGCATCAACACAGTAGTTATTAAATGTACACAGCTACCTACCACAGTTTCACTCGCATAGCATTACTATCGTGCGATTAAATTACATGGTGGGCCAAAAAGTAAGCCCTATCTGTTTTATTCTAATGAAGTCAGCAACAATAAATGTGCAAGTAAAATGGTGATGTTTTGACATGTTCATGTATTCAAATTGTTTGTACCATAACATTAAATATTCTATGATACACTGGTGGGAACTAGGACGAGTCATTTATCACGTGCCAGAGTATGTAAAATTATTCTGCTTTACAATCAGTACTTTTATTTGCTAAGGCATTCAAGATAAGTCCCAGGGTGCTGTTTAGTATGAAATACCTCTGAGATTTTTCTTTTCTAGAGTTTCAAAGCTGAATTTTACCATAATTATTTATTTTGCCAATCTCAGCTTAATGTCAAGCATGGCATTATATTCAAAATAGTTTAATTAATATAAATAATTAAAAGCAGTTTTAACAAGTTATACTTGTGTGATACTACATCCTTTGAACTTAATTTGCCCAAAAGCTCTACTGACACACATATTAACATGATTTGTTGTAAAACCAGTAAGGGCTTACCAATTTTGGCTCACCCTGTACAGTATTCTGCTAAATGATTGGGATTTTTATCAACTACAGCAGAGAGTGAAGCAATCATACACAGTGCCTTTTTTGGACAGTAACAACAAGGAAAATTACAGCATATAGATGGCATAAAACTCAGCAAGGTGTGCCTATATACACTGTAACCTGCAGATTCCAAGCAGCAACAGTATCACTTATCTATCTGTCTGTATACAAAGTCTTGCTATCAAAAATGCCAAACTGCTGTTGTCAGACAGTAAAAGCTCACACTAACATGCAAGCCAACTATCTGGCTTATAGCACTATGTAAAAGTGCCGTGCCATTGGACCGATACAGAAATACAGCAGTCAGCTATGATGACTGCATAGACAGCAATAACAAAGTATCACAAACCACAGAGACTACACGTTCTCATTGGCAGTAAGTAAGTAAATGTTTGGCAGTGAGTACATGCACATTAACTCTATGTATAGCCAACAGACCAATGTCACATCCGCTGACGTTCGACCATCGACTATTGAAACAATAACAATAATATATACGCAGATAAATCTGTACACGAGTTATACCAGTACAGTCGGGGACGTCTAGAAACTAAATCCAAAGAATCCTCCTTCACGCTGGCCAGCCTCAGCTGAGTCCCTCACGGAGCCGGTGTCATTGACTTGGTAGTCGGCGTACGGATACGAATCGACAACACGGATGCTGGTCATGACGTCGCGCATGCAGACCTGACAGCGACTGATCTTCTGTCGAAGATTGCCAGCCTTGAGCGTCTCCGGCAGTGGCTTGCCAAACTGCTGCGTACGATCGACTGTCGACAGCCAAAAACTGAGTGTCGTCGCATAGTAATTGCATGTGCCACGGCCGTGGCACTCTATGAATGGTGACGTGCGGAACGACTCGAGGCACGAGCCGGGCGAGTGCAGCGGCTGACCGGTGCCATCTGCTCCGGCGCCAGTATGCTGTATCACACAACAGCCAGTCGATATGACACAATGCGGGATACTAAGTTACTGAGTTAGTAGGTGTTACATCCAACTTCACATAAAATGGGTCATTCTGGAGATGTTCTTTCCAGCCAATGTCGTGGACTGATGAAATAAAAGGAAGCAACAATGCATTAGATACAGTCTTGATCAAGCACACCTACAAGTGACCCACCACTGATCTGTTTGGCATACAACAAAGTGTTTTTGATTTCTTTGACAGTCAAAAAACAAGAGAGTCTAGCACTGGCTAGCATGGCGCGAGATGATCCGCCCGCAAGCAACACGGCGGTCGCAATGTGCGGTAAAGTGGGATCGGAATTTGAAACCTAAATTAGCTATAATGTGCCAATGCACTTCCATCACAGACAGACGGACAGACAGACGGACACTGGCATCATAGCATAAGCGCGAGATGTATATATTACATCTCGCACTAATAAAACTGTCCCAGTTTTTAGCAGTGCCAAATCACTAACCATTGCAAAGCTGTAGCCAATCCACAGTCCTTTCCAGCCAACAGGACAATCAGGCACCATCATGGACTGGCTATGTACAGCCATCACCTGCAGAAAGCAACAACTAAAATATATGGAAATTTCGTATTCAATATAACAGGCTGGTTTTCTTGAATCTGTGGTCCTGTCTACACTGTTGAGTGAAAAACTTTGCATGATACAACGATTACGACTGATGGACTTTTTTCATCTGAATGAACAGCAATGTTGTCCACACTGTTCTTTCTTTTTGTCATTGTTGTTGTGCAGGCATTAAACTCAGTCTGTAACATTGCATGTCTGTATTATCTACATGTACCTCCAGTCCCTTGAATGGCCCTTTTCTAGACAAACCTGAGTTAACAAATATGTCTTCAATATTCTTCCTCCACTTGTTCTAGAATAGAACGTTTTTGACCAAGAGGAACAACCTTCATGCAGTCAGATGACCTTCCTGTCACCAACAGTTTACAGGACTGAAGAAAACAAAGCACTGAATACTGACCCAAACTGACCTGATCTCATTATAACCAAACTCCCGAAGGAATGAACATTGCTGCCTTTATGCCAGCTCTCCAATGATCGTCCCGTGCAAGGTGTGTATTCTCAATGCATTGAGCAGTATTCAGACTACTGCTGGACTGACGAAATTAAACCATCAGTATTCTTGTAGCCAAAGCATGGGCAGAGTGATTAGTTCTATCTGTGACTCTGTCTGTTTGTTTTTCTGTCCCTAGACTGTCTGTCTGTCCATGTTCATTGCTGTAAAAGGAAAACAGCTTGAGCTATCAACATTAAAGTTGGTAGATATTCGCAGTCACCAAGCATGCATTGACCCTGAGGTCAAACGGTCAACGGTCAAGGTCATACATTACGAATGTGCTGGTGGTGTGGGTATACATGTCGATAAGACTGCTAAGGTATCACAGTTACCATTGGGCTGCAAGTTTGAAACAGGTGAAGACAAGAACCTGTGTGGGCGCCTCACAGACGGAACAGCGGCTGACATAATCTCGTATCTGAGGCCCAGTGACCGGGTCCATCATCGGCGTCATCGGCTGCGGTGTTGACAGCCAGTAGCTGTAGTCATTGCGTGACGAGAACGTGCAACGGTCATTGATGTTGCAGAACATAAACGGCATCGTGTTGAACATGCGCAAACAGCTACCTGGACTTCCTGCACAGACATTTGCACATGCAGTCAATCAAACAATCAAACTAGCCAATACCCGGTCACACAAAGCCACAGCTGCAGCTGACATCCATCTCCATGTCTCGCCAGCACCTCTGTGTGCACAGCCTGCACATGGGCCTGCCCTCCTATACATGTCTCAGATGTTGCTCAGCGATTAATGCCCACCCACCTGCAGCACAGGCAGCCTGGCAGGCTCTGTGTTGGATATGGCCATAACATCCACTGCGAATGATTTCAGTGTGACCTTCTGTCATGCGTTAGTAGGATTCATTTTTCGAGATATCACACAATATTCAGCAATGTAGTAAACTCAAACACTCAAAAGGCTGCCAGAGAAGCATAACACTGATTGAGAACCGGCTGCCTAAACAAAGTATCACCTTTAAGAATGTACATAAATGGGAAAGAGACAAGAGGGGAAACAAACAATAACATGGGCGATGCAAGTGCAAATGCAGAGTGCAGACACAAATCAACAATAAATCTACAGTAGTAAACATCTAACAATATTTTTGCATAACTTTGATGATGTGCAAAATCAAACACTGTGGTATGTTGTTTCGTCCTCTGTTTTTTATGAATCTTTTCTCTGTTTACTAAAAACTGTCTGTAGTTATGAAATGATTTTTTTTCACAAATTTTAAAATTAATTTTTATATTGTATGGCACAAATGTCAACGATGGTTTTATGTACCAGCCAGTCTAATTCTTTCAGCAACTTGTGCTATCAGCAGAAAAAAAAGATAGTAACATGTAAATCATTAATATGAATGAACAAGAAAAATATGTATTACATGCACACTCATACTGTATGCTAAGATGCTAAGAGTGCTGAGATAGGCTCATGCCAAAATGTCGAGTGCTTTTTTCTTCAATCTTTATTCTTTTGCTGTGGATCAGAATTAGATATCTTTGGCAAGATAATCTTGATTAAGGTGTGTACAGACTATCTTCGTAGACTCAAATTTTATGTTATCTTGAAACCTGAATAATGTGCAGATAATCCTGTAACAAATTAAGAGTTTCAAGTTAATTCAATTGTCTTGTACAGCACAAAACTATAATATGGTGCCATTGTATTTGAGCATCATCTAAGAACACTGTGATAAAATGAAACCCATGTGGTTTTGAAAAAATTGTCAACAACAACAAAAATCCAATTTCGTACAAGTGTACATAACATATTAGCATTTTTAGCATAAATGCATCATATAAATTAACACTTTCACCACATTTAGATTACATTATGTGTGTTCATTTTATTTGCCTGTAAAATACATAAAACAAAACAAGTACATGTACTACATCAAAATGAGTGACATAAGTTCTCTAACCAAGATCTTGGCCATGAGCTTTCGAGTTTCCTTGCAAGAACAGCATGGAGTAGCCCTCCCACATCTGTTCAGTGCCAGGTGGACACATTGGAACAGCAGTTGTCTGGCTGTGCCTGACACCATATCAAGTTAGTAACAGAGTACAGTACAGTAATGGAATATAGCAGATTGCACAGTTCATAAGTGAGCAACCGATAGTTAGTAAGGAATTACAATACACACACACATATTCAGTTTCTGTTTAACTGGTCTTTTCTACACTTAGATTTCAGGTTGGGTCGATTCCGGTCCGCTATTCCGAAGGTCCGCTATTCCGACAGTCATACAGGCCTAACAGTGATACTGGCTAACTAAGTTTTGGAATTATAACTACAAAACCTAACCCTAACCCTAACCTTCGGAATAGTGGGCCGACACCATTGGGTCAGGTCATCCAAAAAATATTTGTGGATATTACAGTAGGTCTTCTACGTTTCAGATCATCTTCCAAGCAGCATCAAAGCACTGAAACCAAGGAAAATCAACTACTGGATCTTATTCTTTCTTGATCTACCAACTGACGCCTATGAGAAAAATGTTATACACTATTATGCTAGTTCCTTAAAGCCAGTATAAAGTTATCATAAAGTGTAATGCAAAAAACAGAATACACTAAGCTGTATCTGAAACACATATCAGCCTAAACACTAATTTAAAGATATCTGCCATTGTAATAATGATGCCACCAAGTTAATCTATGGTTAAACTTAACTAAGCTCTATAGATCCGGACCTTATTTACCCCAACTATCTTTACTGCTAAATTGGAATTACACTTACATGTAACTAAAAATTACAGTTACTATCACTTGTAGGAGACAACATTAGTGTGATGTGCAGGAAAATTAAGGCAAAACAAAAACAAATAAATAAATACATGAATAAACAAATAAACAGATAGATTACTTGGTGAAGTAGAACCCAGCATGTCCACCAGTTATTCCAGACCCACCATCTGGACCTGGGTCACCTGGAGGTCCCGGTCTTCCAGGCGTGCCAGGTCCTCCAGGAAATCCCATAAGTCCTGGAGGTCCGGATGGGCCTGGTCCGCCAGGTGGTCCTGGACGACCCTGTCTCCCTTTGCCACCGAGCGGTCCGTCACGCCCTGGTCTTCCTGTGTCACAAAGATACATGTCACAAAGATGCACAATAATATCGACAACAAACAGGGTTTACATCATAATTTATTGTAGGAACAACAAAAATAGTCAGGTTAACTTCAGTCACAACAGCAAAAACTATGGTGATTAAATGACTAAGATTTTTTAGTCGTTAACTAAAATATTTTAGTCACATAACGTCCCCCATTCTCCATCTGTCTGTTTGTATAATGCTCCAATCTCCAAAAACAGTGCATTTTAGAGTTATGTTTATTAAAGAATACCAGCATAAGAAATCCCACACTCGAAACAAAGCATGCTAGTCAGCAATCTGACAAAACTGCATTAATAGTTTCTAGAAAACCAAGCATTATTCTGGTTAATTTTAATTAACAATTAATCAGCTAAGAATCTTAAAATTTATCAACTAAAACAATTTAATATACGACAGCGATACACATTACATATTTGACCAGATGCTCTCTCCATTTCCCAACAAAATAAGTAAGTAACAAGTAAGGCAAGAAAATTTATACAGCATGATTGCTCTGAAGAACCATTAATGTGCAATAAGCACTTGTATCCAGCGAATGAATATAATTTAAGCAAATGTATGAAACTGTCTGCACTGATCATCTGGTCCTAGATAATATCCGGGAGAGAGAGTTCCAGACCATAAGACCAGCAACTGCATAAAACCAAACTGTCGTAAGTGTTGAGTTTAAGCACATGACCGAAGACTTGTGACTGTTCTGACCTGGCTGACCCCTGTCTCCTGGAGGGCCGGGTCGTCCTGGACGTCCCGGCGTTCCAGGGTCTCCACGTGAACCTGCCTCGGCACGAGATGGCGGAGCTGGGAAACCAGGGTCACCAATTTCTCCTTTGGCACCTAAAGAAACAATCATTACAGTGCACAAAATATGCAGACGGATCAACTGCTATACTTATATATGAGACATATACACCAGTGGCATTAATGCATTAGTAATGCTGGTGGACATTCGATATAAGCTCACCAACAGTTCTGAGGGAGCACTGCTGCCAAATGTTGCTGATGTGCTATCGACACATTAATAGCCTATTTTGTACACATTTTCAGCTGCAACTATTCATTGTTTATCTTCATTCAATATATCGACGGAAGACTTTTGGCGGGTGCAATACACCGGTGTAGTTAGTTAAAAGATCACTTGATCGACCTGCGCCTCATAAGTTGCATCAAATTGGATTTTATAGGCACATTCGACCCACATCACAATACGCTGGCACAGTCAACTTGGTCAAATTGGAAATAAAATAAAGCTGTTACAGTAAAAAATACACAATGCGGCTAACAAAAGTAATTTGCAAAACTAAAATACAAATTACAATATATTTCTACAGCAAAAGAGTTGCAGGATTACGCCAGTATGGGCTTCAGCTTATCGACCTTTGTCTCCATGCAGCACTGAGCATAAGTCATAATTTGAGATTGGAGAGTAGTGATACATCCATTCCATTGTTTAATTTTGTTAACGTGTACATGAAATCTGTAAACGTTTACCTTTAAATGTATATAACATTTAAATGTATACAACTATAACACCCGATAACAAAACGAGGGTGGTTTTCAGTCTCTGTAGGGTCCTTTCACACTGGAAATTTTTACTTCAAAAGTTTAAAGTTCTTGTCAGCAATTTATTTGTCACCAACAATGCCAATGCCAACTGTTTACCATGTGCAATGACTCATTGCACATGGTAAACAGTTGGCATTGGCATTGTATAACATATTTTAAGCATAGGTTAGTTTTCTACATGCCTACTGCATTATATTTCTACACATGTAGGACTATAGTTATAAAACTACAACTAAGACTGTACCTACTATCAAAGCAAGGGACATTCACTGGTAAAACATCATGCAAGTCAGTAAGTCACATTACTGTGAAGTTAAGTCAAGTCGTTTGATTTTGTACAAGTCGACTTAAGTGGAGTCACATTTCTTTACTGTCGTGACTCTTAGGTGTACGGTAGCCACTTAAGAAGGTTTGAAGCAAGTATTCAATGCCTGTTACGATTTCTCAAATCAACCACCAACTGTGCAAAGGCAACAAAGCACAACTCACATAAAAAAACTAAAATATAAATAAGCATCGGATAAATCAGTAATAAATATCTGATGCTGTGAAACAGAATGACTAACCTGCTGTTCCGCCTGATCCAGGGCTTCCTGGAAGTCCAGATGATCCAGGATCTCCAGCCGGTCCCTTGGGACCTGGCGGACCAATACTCCCTGGTGGACCTGGAATGCCTTTCATACCATCTGCACCCTACATCCATGAAGTTAACGATCGAAATTACTGACAGTTGTACAGAAGTATACAACATAATTATATTACACAAACGACAGTGCATCATAAATTAGTGATAAATATGAATAGGAAAATATCATTTTTTTTGCTGAGTCAAAATAATCATCAACATCAAATTTTATATTCCTCAGCTTTTAGTTAATTGGTCCATTGTTTTCAATGCTCTTCAAAGGTCTTCTTCAAAAAAAATCTATGGATTGATATGCAACCTACAGTGATATATTACC
>Ga0209782_1001522_pt1 | contig 12185 bp, 15 predicted proteins | sample WorMetmaBAHAMAS1_FD_187390 | JGI IMG/M metagenome (GOLD analysis project Ga0209782, IMG submission 187390) | Marine gutless worms symbiont microbial communities from Max Planck institute for Marine Microbiology, Germany - Inanidrilus... | ecosystem: Host-associated > Annelida > Digestive system... | reverse complement strand
ATCTTGCAAATTAATGTTACCTTTGTAGTAGCTTTTTGTGATAATGGAGAGAAACAACAAAGTGATTTTGCAGATGAGTTAGGTTTTAAAAAATTACGTATTTTAAAGTATTTAGCGCCTCTGCATCTTGGGAACTTATAGTGCTATACCATTGATTTTATTATTATTATTTTTATTTACTGCTCACATTTAATATGATGTGTAATTTGGACCTGTGTGCTAACAGGAATACTTTGTTAGTCAGTTGCAAGATGCTGGTGTTAAACCATTGCCTCGCAATATAACCTCTGATTGCAGTGTTGAGGAAAGGTGACTTGATTCTTCAGTATTCATTTTATTACATTACATCTCGCGCTTATGCTACGATGTCAGTGTCCATCTGTCTGTCTGTAACGGAAGTGCATTAGGTTGCGGTGCATGCCAGGAAGAGGGTAGGGGTCATCTCAACAACAACATCTCGCACTGTGCTAGCCACTGCTAGGCCCTCTTGTTTTAATTATTTTAAAACAGTGACAAATATCATCTTATTTAAATTTGAGTTTTATACTGAATGATGGTTAATATAATGATATGAAGACTCAAACATTCTGTGATGTTAAGTTATTGAATGCAAACCTTTATTGAAAATCAATGACATAAGTGCACGTTACTATTGTTTGCTTTTTCTACTGTCAGATTATAGATTTTAGGTGGCTCCACTTCTTGTTTACTGCATGGCAAATTTTGGTGACTGGTTAATTGGGTAATGCAAAAATGTTTTTAAAATATCCGCAGCATGTTGTATGCCAGAATGATTGTTCTAATTATTGTTATTCTGTAAAGTAGTGGATACCCACTATTTTATGTTGCCAAAACTGATTTGAATGCAGCTGTTAGCACTTAAGAGGTGTGGCATAATTGTAAGGATTAATTGTGCATGTTATTCAGTCGAGCACTAAATGTAATGTTACATCATATTTTTAGCTTTCAAGCGGGGCTTCTAGTTAATTGACATTGTGTGGTTCATGTTTGTGCAGGGCAAGCATTTATCTGGAAGGTGGAGTGTTGTTTGTAACAACACGTATTCTCGTCGTTGATATGCTTGTTGAACGTATTCCTATTCATCTTGTGTCTGGCATACTTGTTTACAAAGCACATAAGTATGCTCGTATTTATGTATATAATTGCTGTTATGCTTTCATACATGTATTTAATTGTTCTCTAAGTGAGTCTTGTAAAGCAAGTATTTAGTGCTCAGTGTTATTTTTTTATGGCAGCTTCATGTGAATAAACGTATCTATTGTGTTGTGTGTCTGATCAGGGTTATTGATTCCTGCCAAGAAGCTTTTATTTTGCGGCTCTATCGTCAGAAAAATAAGGTACCTTGTTTGTAGGAGCATTCATTTTGACACTGGCGATCAGATGACATCTGGCCAGGAAAAAATTGCTCGAGCACAAATCCAAAAGGATTATTCTTTGGAAGCCTGGTATAACCTAGAGAAACTTCAGAAAACTAGTTGAATTGCAATTATACAAAAACTGAAAGTAATGTTAATGTTGGGAAATTATAATATTGCAACTGATGATTATAGGTAGGTAACGTTATAGAAGTTTGGTATTCAACCAATAATAGATGTGTTAGGGTTGCTACATATTTTAGTTATCGTTATCATCATCATTTTATTTGCTGAGCACAACTTTGAAGGAACACAGCACATAGCAAGTGAGCAGGGCAACAAGGCTGATACTCAGCGCTAACAGTTGCCCTTAAACACACACACATTCATACACAAACATACACAGTAAGACATGCTGAAAGCTAAAATCACTAAAGGTAGAACGAACTGAATACCACATAAATCCACAAAAACATCTCGAAACATTATCCACTTGTTATCACGTGTATTTGAGGTACTGAGAGATCGGTCTGGTTTTGCACATAATTTGTCAAATAAATTGCTGTACAGCACCTTATTCTACAAAAAAGCATACACAATGTTTTCTGAATTGTTAAGGTTACATAGATTATTTCTGTGATAGTAATAAAAATGGTTAGGATAAGAAAAGTAAATTAATAATTAATTTTCTATAAGTGTTGAAGGTTACACATTAGATAATTAGGGTAGAACTGATTGCACCTTGCCGCTGTGCAGTGTAGATTGTGCAGATAACAAGGAAGGATGTATTACATAGTTATTCATTGTTTAGTTATTCTTGGCTGTTAGTCTTGCTGCCCCGCTGTTGTTGGTGCAGTTGCTGCTTGTTGGTTGTGGTATTGTAGACTGGATTTGTGAAAGCATTTTCCGATAATTCACTAGCGTTCACTTCTGGCTTCTGCCAAGTTGAGCGTGTCATGAAGAGTCTTTTTGTTCGCAAACTGTATCTTTGGCCACGCTTTCAGGCCGCTGTTGTTGCTCTGCTTGACACACATAAGGTCATTAGCTACTGTATTGCAGAATACAGTAAAATGATGATTTTCGTTGTTCTTCTGTGTATTTTGTAACAGTTATTATTGGTCTAGTAAATAGACATAAAATTTTAAAAATTTCAAATAATGATTGTGACAATGAAAAGAACAAGAAATTCTAAATTGATTTTGGAATCGGCCGTGATGCCACAAATTTCCCATTGGTTTCAATGGGGTGCCCCACATTCTCCTGCAAAATTACCCTTTCCAATGGACGCATAATACCAGATATAGACACTTACTCTACCTTTCTAATAAATACCTCCTGTGGCCACAGATAAATCCTATTTAAAGGTAGATCCCCAAACCCAACTACCTGCCTCATCCCTGGACCCATCTGACCTACCATCCAAAACTGTATCCATATCTGATCAACCGTTTTGTCACAATGCACTGGAGAGACAGACAGACATGCACACACACACCAACAGATGGTTGGAGGGAAGTTTGATGATATAGGCCGCTTTTGCTGTATCTTAGGAAATATCTGGGATGATTGTAATTAGATAGGTATTCATAGACCTATAGAAAAATTTTGCTGCAGCCGACTTGAAACATTTTTAGGGTCATATTTTATGGATCTGGCCAGACCTTTAATGATGCCAGTAAAATATCTTCTTTAATGCAATTGAGAGCGATGATGATGTTGTTAATACTATCCAGTAGTAGTTTTACTAGCAGTCATATTTATCATGATGAAGTCCAGCAAATGTGTGAAAAGAATAGGTTCGATAATTAGTTTAAGAATAGTTGTCACTAGTTCTTGTAGTTTTGAATCTTTTGTCCTGAGTTCGTTTATTGCGGCACATACATTTGATGAGATTGTACGTGTGATTATTACTGCTGGTCAGATTGACGTTGTGGAGCTGCAGCTACAACTGACGGCACCAATGCGTGCCTGTCAGACCGCTCTGCTCGATCTCATTAATGCATGCATCAAAGAACTGAAACGTGGCAATCGTTTGGTCTGTGCTCGGCACTTGTCACAGAAATATAGACTATTAGCTGTGTTTTCTGCTTTTGTCACTGTTGCAGTAGTTGATTATTTCTTTCACTTGTTCAATAATGTTGTTAATAATAATCTATATTATAATAATCGGACAGTTTGGTTGATTGTCTGTGTCACGAGCGCGAAGCGTGATTGTGGCTCGTAATAATAATAATATCAGACTATAAAAGCTTACAGCCGTAGCTGACCAGCCCACTAACAAGTATAAAATAAGACAAATGCATAATCTAAAAGCTAATGTTGAGCAGTCATATTTACTAGTAGTATTTTATGTGCATTTTCTGAGTTATTTATTTTACTCTAAATCATTAACATTCTCAGGCATTTAGTAAGTTTATTCTGATAAGATTTTATTTTTCAGTTTTCTGCTTTGTACATTTTTACTTTTTCGTGAGCATTGATGACCTGTTTAAATTTTAACAAAATATTATCAGAGTATAAATTTGTTTGATAAATTATAATCTTATATGCTTAATAAAACCTAAATTGGGCCAAAAATGCCATTAAATCTTAGCCGACTACCATTTTTACTGCATGTGAAATTATTGACGTGATAAGTAAGTCCAGAGTTAGATAATAATGCTAGGAATGACTACGAAATAATAGTCATTCCGGTTGTTGATGTTGCAGCTGGATACAGATGACGTTACGGTTGAGAGTGCAGTGACAAAGAACTTTGACAAGGTGATACGTATGCTTGTCGACCCGGTTTGGCATCAGCTGAGTGCTGTTGCGAAGCAGCTTATTGCTGACCTGAAAACACTGCGAGAAATGCTGCAGTAAGCATCGTCAGATATTCTGCAATGTGCTGTTAATTACATGTATGCTGTTTTGACACTTATTTTGGCAGCAGGAAGGATATATGACTTGTGAAAAATTTATGCCATTATTGCAAAGGTTCTGCTTCTGGGACTTGACCCTGCCTGCAGTAATTTGGTAGAGCTTTCTTAAAGAAAAAAAATAAATATGTGTACATGTATGTGTCATTAATAAAGTTGTCTTGTTTTTTGAAAGTATGCAAACAAGAACAGCATACGCTTTCCTTTTCAGGCATTGTCATTGAGGATTTTCATATCATTGTATCATAAGCATAGAGAATATGCAGATAACACCATTGAAGAGAAATTTACTACTGTCTTATTGCCAATATTAATGCATTAGTTGCATTCAGTAAGAGGAACTTTGCTCCAATCAAGTCACCTAGTTCTTGACTGGTGGTATTTGCTTACACAGGTTGATCTTTATAACAGCCATAAAAGAGTTGTCATTATAAATCAGAAATATGTAAAACAATCAGTATGGAGAAACTCTGTCTTACATTACATCCTCTCCAGTGGGTCTAGAATGCAGCATCTCGGCTTATTCTTGGCCTCAGTTGACAATCCCACATTACTACTGCTCTACAACAACTCCACTGGTTACCAGTGCAATTCCGGATCATCATCAAAGTTGCTACACTCATGCACACCATTTTCCACCACTGCGCTTCCTCGTATTTTAGCGATCTCGTCACTTTCTGCTCCAGAGATCGTCATCGTCACCAACTACGGTCGTCAACAATCAGATCTGCTGTGGTCAGTCGCACGAGAACCCAGTTCGGCAGACGTGCATTTTCTGTCTGTGGACCAGACATCAGGAACAACCTACCTACTAATCTCAGACTGATTGAATCTCATGCAGCCTTTCGACGTGCGCTTAAGACCCATTTTTAACACTGCTTTTAATTTTTATTTTTGTTAACATTGTAATGCACAGTTAATCTGTTTTTTACTGTATGTATGTATGTATCTGAAAAATGATGAAGTTTTGATGGACTTTTATACTGATCAAGAAAACAGTATAAGGTATTTTTCCAAATGCAGCATCAGTGATTGATATTCCTAATAATGTATATTTGCTGATTATTACATAACTGTGATAATGTAATTGATTTCATTGGTTGCAGCCGTCTTACTGAATATGACTGCATTAATTTCTACAATTTTGTTAACTCTATCAGGTAGTAAAGTTGTATATTTATTCAATTGTTACCATTTGTGTTGTTTTACAGCCCGCATAGTGAGGATATATAGGTTTTGGCTTGTGTGTGTGTGTGTGTGTCTGCCAGGTGCCAAAACTGATAATATTTCATCACTACATCACATTTTGCATTCTCCTGGGGGAGTTTTTGACTTATTCAGGCATGTCCGTCTGTCCGTTTGTCCATCCGTATGTCCGTCCGGGTGTCTGTCCCGGGCTTATTGCCCTCACCCCCTACCCATACCCCCTCTCCCCTCCAGTGGCGGCAGGCTGTGTGATCTAGCCTTGAGCTGATTCTAGTTTTATTAATTCACATTTTATATGCCACTCAAGAGAATTAGTTTGCAGGTTGTGTTATGTTATGCTACACATATGAAGCAAAGCAGGTGCCACACCACTTGCTGCACTGCTCGTTAGATCTGTATTTTTGTACCTGTCTTAATATGGATGTACAGGGTGAAAACACATGAGCAGATGGGTGAATCCATGTATGAATGTTGTCTAGTCTTGTAGCATAATGAGAATTTGTTTGATTTTTGCAAACCTTAGTCCAAATGTTTGTGAGCATAATCTTTTGCTAAGAATTGATAACCAACCGAAGTCTGTCTCATTTACCAATTAAAACCTTAGAAGTTGCCCCAAGATTAAACTAGTTTTCGATGTACCCTCTAAAGCTATGGAATAGCTTGCCAACTGAATGTAGGCATTCTAAATTTGTAGCAGAGATTATTTAAACTACTTGCACATACAAAGAGAATTCATTGTATTTTACATGTGATGTTAGTTTTTTTTAATTAATGTAACACAGTACTGCCCTGGTAATAAGTTCCAGTCAGGCGTCATAGACTAGCGAACGCCAAGCGAATCTTATCAGACTGCAGCGTCAGTCTGCAGCTGTCGAGTCAGCTGCGAGAGCAAAGCCAATCTCTCGCTACCAGTATGAGCGTTCATCTCAGGAGATGTCATTAACAAATCATTAAGCCGCGGTGTCAAAGATAAGACCATGGCCAATGACATCTAGACGTCCATGCAATGGCTAACACCACATATTTACTATATCCGGTATACATCGACCCTTAGTTAAGTTGTAACATCTCGTATAGGTGTTTATGCTTGTAGGCCTACATTTATATGTCGAATAGAGGTATACGATAAGTGTTTGTTCCATGCATAAGCTCCATAGGCCTATCTATAGTCACAGCTACTGTTGCTCCTCACTTAGGCCTAGCTTACAGACGATAGTATTATGCCTGGATTATCTCATTTTTCTGATAAGGAAATAAAATGCATGAACAGACTGAACTTAAAACGAAGGAAGAAGTTACAGTTCTATTGCACAAATTATTAATCACAACAGATAAGTTGACAGACACTGCACGTCATGTGGTGTACGAACATGTCTTAAGAGGTCCAGCACATCGTTTGACAGTAAGCGGCTATCTAAGCATAAACTCGGATTTGCTGCACTCAGTTTCATCGATGCTGAAGTTAGTGCTGATCGTGAGATCGGCAGAGAGCTGCAAAAGCGTATGCTGGAAAAACTAAATGTTAGCGCCTCTATCAGCCTAATCAATAGAGAGCGACGACGAATAGGCTGAGTCTAGATGAGTACACAGTACTGTCAGATGATACATGCTGAGAACAAAGAAAAACGACTCTTCTTTTGCACTAACATATTAGTGCAAAAAGAAGAGTTTAATGACTGTATATTTACAGATGAGAGCACTGCAATGTGAGCGATTTTTGGCAAAGCAGTTTGGACGATTTGGCGAACCTTCCATGCCAAAGCCAAAACACCCCCTTTCAGTACATTTGTGGGCTGGAACATCTAAAAATGGTACTACGGATATCGCGATATTCACTAGCGTTATGGATAGCTCTGGTTACCAAACCATCATGAAAGAATATCTTTTACCATTTATCAGCCGAGCTTATCCTCAGAGCCATAGGTTGATCATGGATAATGATCCTAAGCACAGAAGTAAGAGTACCAATGAGTGGACGAAGGCGAATAAAATCAATCACTGGCCCACACCACCAGAATCACCCGATCTCAACCCAATAGAACGAATATGGGCTGCAATGAAATACTATATTCGCCGGCAAGTGAAACCAACAAAGAAAGAGGAACTGGCTCAGGGAATTTGAGAATTATGGTCTACCGTGTCAGCAGATATGTGCACTCGATTCATAAATCGCATTCTGAAAGATACTGAATTGATTGTAGCCAATGACTTGCCCTGCGGGGCATTAGTCACATGGTTAGAGTGATGCGGACTGCTGAGTGACATTCGGCCTACATTGTACATACTGTAGATACACCACATGGTAAGCTGTACTCCCGAAGCAAAGGGTCATGTGGCTCCCTTTAAAATTTTGAAATCTGTTAATTATTGGATCAGATGAGGATAGGCACTTATACTTTGGTAGACATATTGTCATTGGCAATCAGTACTCAACTGTGTTTATTTTGTTGCTGCTATTCTTTGCAGTATATTTTGTTTGTGAATTGAATTTAATGTAATTGTTTCTGTGCAACAGGAGTAGTGAGAAGGTGTTTGGGTCCAATTCCGGTTGGTTGTTTACCGATGCTGCTGAAAGCTTGTTTGTTGTGAGTATTGCCATCACTGTATTGATTGTGCATTGCGGTTTCCAGTTTTTCCTATGCCACAATTACTGGGATGTTACTAACTGACGTTTCGCCCTTTTGGCCTAACAGCCATTATCGATCCCATAGTTCCCAACAACTAACCCTAATTTTACTGATGCTAACCGACCCACAATCCTAAACTCTAAACCCTAATTTATCACTCATTGCACAGAAACTATGCCGTTCACAGCCGTAAATAAAAAAATGTCTTCATATGTTAAGGATGTTGCACCGATAGGCCAATGCATCAACCACTTACACCCCAGTTACTACTGGTTAAACTGGATTTCTTGTCGGTATGCATAACCTCAGGCATTCCTCATTGAATTTAGCAGTGTTGCTAATGCACGGCAATAGTGTTACTTTCTTACTGTTTCGAAACAACAGCTGCAGCTGTGACATTGTCGATATTTCGTGGCCTTTTGAATTGCTATTATATCTATAGTTGCCGTTGTTGACAAGTAGATGTCAAGTATATCTTCTGGACCCTTTGAAATGAAATTAATTTTTTGCTGTACAATCTCTCTGTTCCCAAAGTCTGTTAAAAAATAAATGTGTGAGTTGTCCTGCTAACAGTGAGACCGGTGGAGCGAATATGTAACAGTGCCAAAAATGGCGCATAGAACCAGGTCTACCGAGGATCTTACAGTATAGATCATATCTGTATAGCTGATTCCTTTTTCTGTTGCCATTAAAGCTTAGATCGGATATTAGTTAATTTGTAGTAATATGAATATATTTATTTTACGACCGTATTATGCTGTAATTCTGTAAAGTAACTTCTGAAGCTTAGTTCTGTGTTATGATGTTTTGCTGGTAGAATGCCAAGAAGAGATTATACAAACCTGCTGATGATAAAGTGAAGGTAGCTAAAACTGATTCTGCATCGTCTCACTCGGCCCCAAAACTTGGTAATATTTTTTATTTTTACGTGGAATTTTTACTTTATTTTTTGTTAAATATGTTTTTTAGTGTAAAAGATTGCACACTGTTTAGCACTGAGTTGTATGTATGGGGCGGGGCCTGGTGTACAGCCACTGCAGTGTTTTTATTGACTGATAAATGATGGTCATTCTACTGAAATACACTATAAAAAGTACATAGGGTAGAAAAGATAGACTTTGAACTGATTTAAAAATTGGTCTTATTATTAACATATACTGATGTTTTCGTTCGACTCACTAGGTTGAATTTGACTGTAATGCACTCATGTTCATTTTATGTTAGACTTATTGCAAATGATGATTACTGGAAGAAATAAAATAAGCTGTTGTCATTGTATTCATGCAGAGTTGCAGCTTGAGGAATGTCCAAAGTGGCTTGCCGTCACAGATGTGCTCAGCGAAATTGAAGCTGAAATTAAAAACAATCCGCAGATATCGGCAAACGATTACTCGTCCACTTGTAGCATAATGATAGCGGCGCAGGATGACAGAGCATGTTCACAGATACGTGATGTAAGACTGAAATTTTTTCTGATTAACTGTGCTAAACACTTGATATTATTTTAGTTAATTACAGAGCTTATTCTGTACTACTCGAGATGGTCCAAGTCATTGGCACCCATTGCCTAGTGTCATCTAATCACACATTGCTATTTTTGTGCTACTTGATTCATTAGATGTTCGAATATTTCATGGTTTGTGTTATAGTGTAGGGTGTAATGTTTATGGTTAGTTTAATAGTGATTTGGTTATTGTTTATATTTGTTAACTTTTTGTGTTTTGATAACTGTGAAATTTTTACCTTTAAGGTGCGATATCGCCATTCTTGTGTGAAACTGCCGTTAAACTTCAACCAACCAACCAACCGTCATCTAATTATTGCCTTATCAGTACACATGTCAGAATTTGACCGTTAGTGTTGGAAACAGTAGCACATCTAGTAGCCAACTGCAGTGTGATAGTTCTATGCTATTTTGCTTTGGATAGTATTTGGAGACCATTAGAATACAGTAGTTCTGTTTGCTGACCACATGTCTATCTTTGTGTGAAGTTGAATGTCTTATTTATTCCTTAGGTACTAGTTAATCTTCAGATTTCTTGCGACGTGTACCTTGTCCTTGTGTACAAGCTTCATAATAAAATATATTTTATGTGTCATGTACTTGGGTGTGTTATTGTTGTACAGTATATTTGTGATGGCAGCCAGTCTGTGATGACGAAATTATATGAGCGATTTATGGCACAAAGGAAGGGTGCCACAGTTTCACAGGTTTGTGTATAGATTTTTTTTATTGTCATTGTTATTAATCTCCAGGCTACTGTATGTTTATGTTTCTGCTGCTTTGTGTCACGGTATTTTAAAGATGTTATAGTTTCACACTGAGCTGTTGCCATGTACTGAATGGCTGTGATAATGGGACAAATTAATACAGAACGGTTATTTTATCAAAGGCTACAGTCTGTCTCAACAGCGTATAAGCAACTGCGCTATTACAAAGCAGTTAATTACATACAGTTTTTCACGGTGACATAGCCGTAGGTGTATGTATTCTATATTTTCATTTTCTAATTTAACAGCAATGTTAACCTCCGCTTTAACAGCTGAAGTTAATATTTTCATATTGTGATCATTTTTATTTATTTTTTTTATTTTTTTTATGTCAGTTAAGTTCTGTACAAATATCTTTAACTTTTTTTGTCTTCTGTGTATTGTTGTTAAACTTAGTTGTTTATAAGATGCTATAATTATTAACAACTGTAACGTTTAATACATCACTTGCGTTTGGCAGGAAGGTGATGAGGAGAATGAAGAGAAAGGTTTATTGCCAACTGGTAGAACTGGGCTGAGGAGTAAACCTGAATCACCGGCAAAGTCTAAAGGACCAACGAAGAAAACCGTTGGCAGCAGAAAAAAACCAGCTGCAGACAAGAAATCCTCAGTGACGTTGACACAGATGGTTGGAGGCTCAGACAGAAAACGTCCGCAGACGAAGGCAGATGCTGAATATGTTTGTAGATATTGTTATGTTCGTTGTATTTCTCGTTGTTGTTCTAGACTTTGTGAAAAATTTGATTGGAATGTGAAACTTAATTTGAAATAAGTCAGTCTCCAGTTATAAACTACACACACACATAGAACTTTAATAGCCATTTCCTTGTTAGTCAGTTATTTCTTTCATTTACCTCCACTTCTTCCAAAAGGAGACTGTGTTGAAATGCCGTTACATCATAATAAAGCAGCAACGAAAATGTACAGCTGTTGAATTTTGACTGGACAATGTGTGATGTGACAGTCCACCCAGTGTTAAGGTTGGATTCATTCATTTGAAATTCATGATGATAATATTTGGCTATTTAGATTATTTATTTTTTAAACATTGTTGCATTGTATCATATGTGGTTGGCTTACTCACTGTGTGGTCAAATGTTTGTATTTTCAGTGCGTCTCCTGCTGATGCTTTTGCTGCTTTTGGTTTTTAGCGCAAGATGTAATATATACATCTCGTGCTTATGCTACGATGTCAGTGTCCATCTGTCTGTCCGTCTGTCTGTGACAGAAGTGCATTGGTGCATTATAACTAATTTAGGTTTCAAATTCCTATCCCAATTTACCGCGCATTGCGGTTGTGGTGCATGCATGCGTGAGGGAAGGGATCATCGCCGGGAAGAGTGGAGGGATTATCTCGCGCTATGCTAGCTACTGCTAGGCCCTCTTGTTATTTAACTGAGATAGTTTTTCAGGGTTCATACAGATTATCTCCGGTTTCTCTTTGGCATTTGTAGAGAAGGCTTTTGCATGCTTGATTAAGTTTATTTTGAAATGCCATCTGATGTGTATTTTCAGCTATATTGTTTATATTGTTAGTTCAACAGTGTCGTTTTGGTTTTGGTGACAGGAAAGGTCCGTGAAAATCTGGGCAAAACTACAGAATGATGGCGTTCTGTTACAAACGCGCTCAAAATATGCAAATTTATGCTTAAAATGCACCAAAATACGTTTGGCGGCCGGCCTCCGCCCGGACCCACTGGGAGAGCTTAATCGCTCCCCCAGACCCCTTAGCTGCAATCAAGGGGGGGCCTACTTCAAAGGGCAGGGAGGGGCAGCAGATGGGAGGG
>Ga0209782_1001521_pt1 | contig 12187 bp, 11 predicted proteins | sample WorMetmaBAHAMAS1_FD_187390 | JGI IMG/M metagenome (GOLD analysis project Ga0209782, IMG submission 187390) | Marine gutless worms symbiont microbial communities from Max Planck institute for Marine Microbiology, Germany - Inanidrilus... | ecosystem: Host-associated > Annelida > Digestive system... | reverse complement strand
GGGGGGGACACAGGGGCCACGCCTCCCCAGTCAGAGGTCCGCCCCTTACTGCCACCCCCAAATGAAATTTTTGGTAAGTATAACTGGACACTTGGGATGAAAATTTAGTGATTACATGTTGGTTTTATGTCAAAAACTGCATATTTGTATTTATGACCGACAACATTTTTCTGGTGACAGGCCCCCTTTGGAGACCTTGCTCCCCACTGGCTCCACAAAGTGGAGGTACAAATTTTGTTGGGCAATATTGTTGGCCAATAGAATTGCCCAATTTTTATTGTTCATCTGACATTGGCTTTAGAACTGCCGTTGCCTAGCAGCCCATATACTCAAACCAACGCACCAATAGGCTTTCCCAGCACAGCTAGCGTATGTTTCGTCCATTCAGTCAGAGGGTCCATATACTTGTTTTAGTTATTTTGTGTCTCTAATGTCAGAATGCCAACGAAAGTATCCAATTTCTTCATTCAGTAGCAGCATCGGACAACTTTAACATAAATTTACTGAACACATCTCGCGATGAAGAACTATATAATCAGTTATCGTTTGACGAAGTTACATTCACGTAGTAAAGTGGCATGCATTTGACTCACAGTGGCTAATTGCCACGTTTTTGTGCCACCCTGGACTTTGGTGTGTACCGCGAATAGTGAATAGTGTATGCGAGTCCTGCATGGCAGGGAAGGAATAGTGGAAAGCATGACGTTATTGCTGGCATTGACTACTTTTTGCTGAGTGTATGTGTACTTTATCTGTATTTGCTTTTTTGTACTACAATTTTAATTACTATCATTGTACATGTATGCACGTTTTATTTTGTACTGATCATTACTTGGCTGCCAGAGTTTAATAAACATTTGTCTTGTCTTGTTTCTTGTTTATGAATTGTTCAGAGAATAACAGTATATTCACCACTGACATGGGGAATTTATACAGAGCCTCCACCAGATATTCCAGAATGTGGATTTACTGGCGAATTCTGTCTCCCTTCAAAACGGGGTATGTCACCATACTTGTTTAGTATATAACATAAGGTTTTACCTTTTTCAGGCTAGTTTAAGGTGTCGACACAGATCAGCAAAATAAGGACATAAAAATTCATAACATAAACCTTGAAAGATATACAAAGACACACTGGAACAATAACACATATACATATTGCTGAAAATGCATACATAATTAATATCAGTAACATTAAAATACACATTGTGAATGAAAAATAATGTTTTGTTTAGTTTTATCATCATTCTGCCGTAAAATTCAAGCAGCACGTGCACACATACATAGGCTATGCACTCACCCACACACATACAACAATGCATATATTTTTCACAACTACCAGTAGTTAACTGCTAGCTGGTGAAATTGCCAAAAGTGCGAAAATTTGCACCTATACAGGATGCCATTTTTCTACAGGAAAATCACAAATTACTGATGATGATAACAATGGTGACGATAAATACTGATGTTTGATAATTTGACAACAATTTTGCCTATTAGTGCGAATTCTTGTTTTAGTTGAGAAACATAAAGTTTTATAGTTTTATATACTGTTTGCTTATTATTGATGAAACTTTATACATGCATGCATTTTAATAGAGGTTACAAAATCAGTATGTTGCAAACAAATGTACGTATGATTATGCAGATTATACGAAAATCATAATTGTATCGTCAGTTGCCAGTGCAGTTTCTTTAATTGCTTGCATATTTCTCTTTTATTTCATCAGGTATGACTTTGTCATCGATTCTTACTAACAATATACAGCATAATGTCGATGTCAAAAATTTTGCTGGCTGGTCTCATCACTTATCTCAGCTGAACTGATCTGAACTGGGAAGTCTAGTTCACTGCAATTTGGACGAAATGTGATGAGATCAGATGAGATGAGTCATTTGATGTGATCTGATGTAAATTGTCATTTATAATGAGGCTGATAGCTTTCTTCATCCGTACCATAATCGTTCTGTCTTTTTGTTGTAATACGGTTTTAATGCTAGGCTACAATTTAGTAAAGCACTCTCAATCCATTTCTCACATGAATAGTGCAAAAATGTACGCTACATGTATAAGGTTGATTTGGCGACTACTAGAATATCTACGTTCTATTCTTCAGCACTCTAAATGGCAGTTTTAAGTAATTCAGTACGGAATCTTGTCGTGGGAGGGACCTCAACAATATTTGTCATGGACGTCAGAGAGGCATGTGCCATCACTACGTAGCACTGAGCATAAACATTAACACAAACTAACACTGCTAATTGTCTAATGTCGATGTACTTCTAAACAGAGCTCGATGTTCTGAGTCTCGCATTCAGCAGATGCTGTGGAAAGTCAACCATTCAGACATCGTCTTCGTCAACACGGTCTGTGTTGTGGGATGTCTAGTCTCTCATTGTCTCAAAACAATATTTTATGGTAGTTAGATAGACATTACGGTAAAATCATTGGTATTGATCTTCTTCAATCTGCGATTTTTACCACGCGACGCTATGCTACCGCGGTATATGCAGTTCTCGTGTGTCTGTCTGTCTATGTGTCTGTCATACTCTGGCTTTGTATCAAAACGGCTAAACATAGGATTATGCAAATAATGCTGCACAATAGCCCGGGGAGTCCAGTTTTCTGGTTCCAAAGATCAAAGCGAAATTTGAACGGAATCACGGGGGCGCCAAAAGCAGGTGAGGTAGGTTAAAATCAGCCACTTTGGATGAATAACTCGCTATAACTCGAAAACAGTACAAGATAGACGCATAGTTGCGAGTTACTATTAAAGTTGAATAAGATGTCGTATATGCTGTATTGATTGGTTATGTTGCTGATGACCTTGGGTGACCCTAACCCTCAAATCCACCCCAATTTCTACATGTTTTGTCACCTTTTATATCTTCGTATTGGGTATATGTAGAGACTTTAGGATAATCGTAGTACCAGTCGACGGACAACAAAACGTTCCTGAAATAGGTGTGATTATGGTCACGCTACCCATTTAAATTCTTAGAATGGCTAAAGCTAGAGACTTCAAATTTTGTACACTAATTCGCCATATGATGCTTTAGGATTGGGATTACAAACTGTCCTTTTAGTTGGCGTGATCATGGTCATAAGACGTCTTCAATTTTTGGGAAATAAATGGTAATAACTGAAAAACGGTACAAAGCTCGAATAGGAATTGAATGGCTATGTTGCCAATGACCTTGAGTGACCCCAAACCCTTCAAACCACCCAAATTTCTGCAATATTTGTCGCTTTTTGTAGTGAGTGAACGTACAGATTTTTAATTTGGTACACAGCTTGATCGGAGATAGTCACAGCCCACCAATGACAAACCGTCACTGAAAGGGGCTTGGTTACGGTCACATGACCCATTTAAATTCCTAGTACCCCCTAAAGCTAGAGACTTCAAATTTTGTACACTGGTTCGCCATGTGATGATTTAGCATTGGGATTACAACTGTTTCTTGAGTGGGCGTAGTCACAGTCAAGTGACGTCTTTAAATTTTGGGAAATATATCCGAAACAGTGCAAGTGCCTAAATCGCCTGTAATGCTCTCATCATGCAATAATTGCAAAAAGGTGTGAAGCGAGGTTAACTAAAATGGTAATGCTTTTAATCTGTAGGTTGGTAAAAGTTCTGCGAACTTTTCGACACTGTCGTTAGTGAAAGATGCAGCTGCATATGGAACGTGCAGTGACAGAACAGCCATTTACAAAGGACTCGCAGTAACTGTGTACTCCTTTGATATGATTGATTTACCACTTGCTCGCCAAGACATCATTGACCTTGTGGAAGTTAGTAGTCATTTTATTATTTACTGGTGTTTTACCTTTTGCAATATGTAGTGCCACAAATTTAACTTGAAAATCCTCGTACAACGTCTCACAAGCAGTTTATTTAACCACAAGTGATAGGCTATTAAAACTGAAGTAAATGCAGTTGAGCTGGACACAGAGAGATGAAAATAGTTTACAGATAGCAGACATAGAGACAATACATAGAGATTTCAGTTTGGACTGTAGACACAAGAATCAACACGAACTACACGAATGACGATGTTGCTACATATTTTGTCACTTGACAATTTAATGACATTTGCTGTACTTTGTGGTATTGTCTTGTACAAGTTTAACATTTTCAAGCACAATAACTTGTTTATCTTTGTAGCTCAAAGATCTGAATCATATCAATATAATGTCCTTTTATGGAGCATGCATTGAGCCAGATCACATCTGCTATTTGATGCAGTCCTGCAGCCGTGGAACTGTGCAGGTAGAGCTATGTAATGTACATAGTATGATATACAATTCATACAGTGCAAACACTTGATGTTCCTTTTAAAACTAGGAAATATTATATTATGTAGTTTGCATATATCGTTCTGTGTCAATATTATCCATTTCCTTGCTAATCTATGTGATTGCAGGACATCGTTGAAGATGATGACATTAAGCTAGACTGGTTTTTCAAAGCATCACTGACCAACGATCTTGTTAATGTGAGTAACCGGAATCTGCTGCCGTACTAAATAAATCTACATTCTTTACTATTTTATACTTAACTTTAACAGTTTACAATTGTAGCATAAATTTACTGAAATGAAGTGTACAATTATTAACTGAAATGTATACAGCGATAATTCTGCTTCGTGTTTTTAACCTCCTTTAGTTGTGGTGAATATAATTATTTTATTTCATAATGTAACAGTCGTAAAAAAATTAAGGCCACACTACAGTTTAGATTAGATGTACACTTAAACGATAGTGTGCTTGCTATTGTAACTATTTTACCATTTTGTCATACCATTTAAATAGATAATGTGGTACAAGTAGTAGTTTGACTTGATGAATAATTATAATTTAATAAATTACACATTTTGTCAATGATAGGGAATGGTTTACCTGCACAAGTCGGTGTTCCAATCACATGGATATCTGTCCAGTGCAAACTGTCATGTAGACAGTCGATGGGTTCTGAAGATTGCTGGATTCTCACTGCATTCATTCAGAAGACAAAGCTGCAAAGAACTGCAGGTTAATGGACGATTTTTAGCTATGCAAATAAAATGATTCTATGATAGTGTGGTATATGCTATAGCATCACTGTTTGACCATCAGAAGTGGGCATCACACCAAAATGGCTGAAGCCTAAATGGATCAAGCTCTTTTTTGGTGGTGAGAATACCCTACATTGTGTCGAATGGGGATTTGGGTAATAAGGATACTTCTTTCTAGAACTTTGTCTCGAACTCCATACTAGAAATTTTCGTCACAGCATGTCAACCATTGCTACACGCTAGTGTTGTTAATTTAGTTTGACTAATAATTGCCACTTTATCACATTGAGTATCCACCTTCGTTTACAGAACAATAGGCACATTGCAGCACGTTGCATGTGTTTGACTGCCACATCTGATATTTGTTCGTTGATGTTACAGTTAAAACAGACAAGTAGACAACTAAGCCTTCTAAAATAATATTACCCTCCAAAAAACCTTAGATGCAACTTAAAGATGTTCACTAGGCAGCAAATTACAAACAAGAGAAAACATGTGCCATAGATTAACAGTAATGTTTATGAATCTATATGATAATTCTATAAGTGTTCTCACTTTTGAAAAAATCAGTTGAATGCTACTGCCCGTTTTCTGCTATAGACTCCACTGGGAAGCTCACGATGCTGTCTATGCAGGCTGTCACCACCATTTTTGCGAAACCTTAAAAATACATAGTCATCGTAAGCAAACAAGTACTGTTAACTTCCTTTCAGTGCTTTGATACTAAGGGAATTGGCTTTGAATTACCTTCGCTAATAATCTCCAAGAATAAGTGAAAGAAAAAAGTTAAGGGTGCACTCAAGAAATTTAGGATCATGTAATAAATGGTAGTTTAATTTGGGATTTCATACTAAATTACTTTTTGATTGAGCAAGTTACCAGTCATCTTACACCTGCTAATGTTGTGTAATGTTGTGCTGACCGTGACATTTTTTGTACAGATGGATGAAACTCAGTTTTACCGTAATCAGTTGTGGACCGCACCTGAACTACTACGTATGACAACTCGACCTATCAATGGAACTCAGAAAGCTGACGTCTACAGCTTTGCTATTATCCTGCAGGAAATCATGTTTAGAGCAGCACCATATTTCATTGACATTGAGCCGCCACAGTGTATGCAAAACAATTTATTTATTTTTTTATTCATTTATTTCGTAAATAAAATTGCAACATTGTCGATTATTTCATGCTTATGTCATATTTTTATGAAAAAAATCCATTTTTGTCATATCTTGTTGTCTGTAACAGTTTCATCGGATTGTCACCTTATTTATTTTGTCAGAATGATTTTTGCTACATGGTGCTTCATTAATACAACCAGCCAGTAGTCTCATCATTTTTATGAAAAAATATTTGGTGGAAATTGGAATAAAATTACATTTACTAGAATGTTAAATATAGAAATGTCAACTTCAAACATGCAGGTTAATTCTGATAAGCCTACACTTAGCAGCAAGTCTCAAGCAAGTTGCTAGTGGATTTGTCCACATAGTGTTATTTTTTATTGAGCGAATGATATTTAACATTGCAGTGATCATGAAGAGAGTCAGAGAGTCTTCTGCTCCGTTTTATCGACCTACAATATCACAACAAGAATCTGCCGGCTTGCATCCAGGTGTCTTGACTCTGATGAAACAGTGCTGGGCCGAGGAACCAAAGGAAAGACCTTTATTCAGTGACATTGCCAAATCCCTCAAGATCATTAATGAAGGAAAGTTAGTAACTCAGTATCTCTGTATTGCATTCTAGCATCATTTTTGTGCATTGTAGCTTTAGCAAAGTATGACCTGTAGCTTAATTTCTGTGTACCTTTTGCAGTAGTTCTGTGTGATTTATGATTATGACCTTGGTTAGTACCCACCGTGCAGGTTGCTAGAAATGAAAAAATAGTGATACAATTTATAGACTAACAGTCACAAGTGTCTTGAACACGTACACATACAACTTTGCGCATTACAAAGATGTTTTTCATGATCTACTGTTGTACATTTTAGGAAGTTCGACATAATGGACTCAATGATTCAGAAGTTGGAGAAATATGCTGATAATCTCGAGAGCATTGTTCAACAGCGAACTACACAACTAGTGGATGAGAAACAAAAAACAGACATGTTGCTGCATCGCATGCTTCCAACGTATGACTGATCTTTTTATTATTTTTCGGGTGGGATTTTTTAAAACCAAAACCAGTCGATTATTTATCTGAAAATCTTTCTTTACTGAAGCATTATAGGCTAATTGCAGTGGCCTGTTTTTTTTGTTTCAGGTAGGGCTATACTTTACCTTTATGGTTACTGTAATTGTTACACTTTTTATCACACAAAATGCAAGAAAATGGAAGGCTAAATTTCTTTATGCAATATAATTATTGCAGTATTTGTGTTTAGCTATTCTCAAAGAGCAAACATTGATAATAAGTTAAATGAACGATAAGCTGCAGTAAGTTGGTTCAAATCAAGTGAGTAGTGTCATGCTATTATGTCATAGGGCCCCAGCTCATAAATTTTGTTTAACTTTCTTAAGACCTGATCTTGTTATTGATGATGTGTGTTAGATGAAAACTACTGTTTCTACCGACTTGTTCTTGTTTTTTATAGAACACGGTAAAATTATACAAATTCACTGTTGTTTGCTAACAGAAACAAGAAAGTTTGAAAATGTCACAAGCATGGGCTCTCTCAAAATTCTTAATGGCACAGTGCTTCAGTGTCGAAATTTAGTTGGATCTGCAGCGGGTTTATTTGTAATTATTATGACTCATACCATATTACTAAAACTACTTGTATACACTGAATGTTGCATGAAGCCTGCCAATGTCACTCTCTCACTCACTAAACAATTTATGCATGTAAACACAGTGCATGACTTCTGTAATGTTAGTGAGTGTATGGCACTGACGATCATTGAGTGGGTTCATTTTCTAATGTATGTTATATCGACTTTTTCAGTTGACCCAAAGTTACAGCCAAATCTTTATTCACCATCTAATGGTGGAACAGATTTATTTTTTATGTCTTGTTGTTTTATATTTATTGATCATTGTTTATTGAAGTATGTTGCAAAATGCCTGTCCACATTTTCCCATACACATTTTGTCTACTTGGTCATTTACTTTATAACATTATGAAAAATTATCATAAACATTTATATAATGCACCACAATGTAGCTTTGTTGCGGATGAGCTGAAGGCGGGACGTACTGTGGCTCCACAGATGTATCCTAGAGTGACAATCTACTTTTCTGATATTGTCGGATTCACAGTGTTGTCATCTGAAAGCAGTCCAATACAGATTGTTGAACTATTGAATGATCTCTACAGTATGTTCGATGATACCATTGCTCGTCATGACGTCTACAAGGTACTATAATGTTAGCCTATATTGTACACTTGTAGGCCTGAATAATATAATGTCCTATTGTCATTTTAACATTTAACTGTAAAGTTCCTTTTAGGTTTCGTGACACTGCACACATTTTACGGCTCTGTAAATTTTTGTGATGTATTGTATTTTTGTATATGCATTCTTTTGTTGTACGGTTAACAACAATACTTGGCAAGTAGCAGAGATTACGTTATATTTCATTTATTTTTTAACAAACTCTGTAGGCATTACTGACAGCTTGATTTGATACAGATATTTGTTTTTCTGCACTTTAATTGTGTTGTACATGCACCACTATTAATGATACAACTTTATCGTAGTTAGCTGTGGCATATTTTTGGCAATATTATAGAGTAGCATATCAAAATTCATTTAGAAATGGTGTTACAGGCGTCACCACGTGGCAAATGATAAAGCTTTGTTCTACCTATACAATATACTGGCACAGAACAGTTTTAATAATCTCCTCTCTTATTTTCCTGACAGTCATCATTACTCAGTTTTTTCTACGTAGTGAAGTGGAGTACTGTGGTAAATGCCTGTCTGTGTGTATGCACATGTGGACATGTGATCAACATCACATGTCCACATGTCATCAAATTTTCTGTACATGTTGCCTGTCGCTATGATTGCATCTTATTGTGGTGATGTCATGTACTTACATTTTCGTGGACGATGTCATGTTTCACATAATAATAAGCCATAGGTGACACACAAAAGTGACTCACCAACGGTAGATGGGAAAATTCTGATTTCTGCTGTTGCCTTGTTTACTGTTGTTCGTGAAATATGATCCACTGATTGCCACCATTTTGAAAAATTGACAAGATCCATATCTGCACAAACATTTGATTGATGTTGATGATATTTGGCACGATGTTGCATATGGGACCCCCACAGCCAATCCGCCATTAAATTTCTTAAATTTGAAAATCCAAAATGGTGGACGGCCGCCATCTTGAAAAATCAAAAAATCGCCATATCTCCCCAACCATTTGACCTGTTTTGACGAAATTTGGCTTGGTAATGCATTTGGGCCCTACACACCAGTCTGGGTGATAAAAATTTACGATTTTGAAAATCTAATATGGCAGATATTTTTGTAATTAATCCAAATTGTTGTGGTGCACTTTTTAAGGGGTAAAATGGTTACTTCCCAGGCCTGCTGTCTACCTCAGTAATAGTTACAAATATCCAACCCATATTGGGTAAGTGGAGTTTACTGAAAATTTTAATAAAACAGCAAATATTATTATTAAAAACTGATCACAGTTTATCTAATGTTGTATAAGCCTAAGCTCTAAAACAGCAAAAATTGATGAAAATGGGTAAATTATAAACATGAAACACATGCACTTAGTTATTTAAATCTGGCACTTCTTTATAATACACAAAATGAAGGATTAAGTGCAAATTACACATACATAGATATGTTGTATAATATTGTGTGTGATAATGTGACTCGCAAAAGTAACTTATTTGCCACTTTTAAATTTTAAGACTACTCTGCCCTAATCCAGAAGTAAACTTAAGTCCACAACTGTTTACATGTTCTATTTATTTAGCTAATATCTACTTCTGCAAATTTAAAATATGATCTTGTCTAAAAGCAGTGTATTATTTATAACTGATAGGTGTAACAATAAACAAAGTCAAATGTAACACATTGTAGCTTGTCGTGTCAGGTTGAGACAATTGGAGATGCGTACATGGTTGTGAGTGGATTGCCAAAACCTAACGAGGGTCGACATATCGTTGAGATCTGCAGTATGGCTCTTGATCTACTGAACAGAGTTTCTCACTTCAAAATTCGTCATCGTCCTGATGATACACTCAAACTACGCATTGGAATACACACTGGACCGTGTGCTGCAGGTCAATAATAGGCTACCATTTGCATTTTGGTCACCTGGCTTGGTCATTCCTATTTTTACAAACAAAAAGGTGTGCATTACTGAGACAATGTTGCACACCCAATATGTGCTAGGCCTATATTATGAAAAAAACTTGGAAATATATAGAGCTTGCATGTGTTTAGAAATGCGTAATTTCTTTGGAAACATACAGTGTGAGAATTGCCAAAAATTAACTGGGGGGTCAGCAGTGAGCCCCAAACATTACGTTAGAGGCTAGGCTCGTCATCGTCATTTTCGTCATCGAGTCTTCGCTTCTTTCGCAGCCGGTTAAAAAAGATGTTAGCATTTGATACTGTAGATCATAATATATTGGTAGCAAATCTATACAATTGCAGAATAGAGGCATCACTTACAGCTGGTTTTAAAACTATTGATGGACAGAAAGCAGTTTGTGAGTGTCTTTGGAGTTAGCTCTAATTTAAAACATACCACTTGCAGAGTGCCACAAGGTTTAGTCCTCGGTCCCTTTTATTTCTTATTTATATTAATGATATAGGTAACAGTATTTCTGGTATTAACATCAAACTGTTTGCAGATGACAAAAATCTCTTTATTTTTAATGAATCTGATGATGTCCGGAAAATTGATGCCGAACATAAAAAAAGCTTCTTAGCTCTTGGTTTGTAGCTAATAAGTTAAGCCTTAGTTTAGGTAAAACTTATTACAGTATATATGGACTAGCAGGCAGTGAAAATCAAAAACTCATTTAAAAATTGATGCAAGTTCAACAGGTACAGTGTTCCAAGTGCTAAGGAATACTAATTGATAGTAAATTAACCTGGCAAAATCACATAGATTACGTTTATAATAAAATCATAGAATTTAGTAGCATTGTTTATAATAATGCATAACATAAATATTGATGTAGCTAAAATGATTCATTTTGCATTTGTTTACTCACATTTTGCTTATGGTATTGATGTATATGGGAATACTTATAACAAGCATCTAAATAGGTTAATCATTCTCACTAACAAATTACTTTGCATTTTGCAAAAGGTACCATGTGATACTCCTGTTGTCCAACTTTATTCAAATTTTAACACACTCACTATTCCCGAACTTCATAATTATTATAATAAATTCTAAAATTTGTTCATAAATGCTTATCATCACGTGGCTTGTCTTGAATGGACGTTGCCGTTTCCACGAATGACTTCCTCCATGCAAAAGGCTTACACTTTGGCTGAAATGTCCTTGGTCGCTCGCCAGGCAAATGCGGGCATGTTGGGTAACCGAAAACCAGATAGGCTAATAGCCATCATGCTTATGGTCACAGCTTTTCGTGCAAACTCCAAGTTCAAACGTACAAAACGCTCATCTGGTTGCTTGTTCTGAAACGTTTATACTCTGCAGGAGTGGTTGGATACGCAATGCCAAGATACTGTCTCTTTGGTGACACTGTCAACACTGCTTCCCGCATGGAATCAACTGGAGAAGGTTGGATTATCATAGTTGTAGACCGCCTTTATCTGAAAATTATGCATGATAGATCATCAACTGGAGACTGTTTTAAATATTTTAGAATTTCTACTGTAAAGTCCAGGGGCGTAGGCAGAAAATGATTTTCGGGGGGGGGATAAAATGTAACACTTGTTGAAGAAATATACTGTCTTACTCTTTTGTTGTAATTCGTGCTTTTCTGTTAGCTGTTTTGGCTGGTTTCAAAAACGCTTAAACTCAACGGTTAAACTTGTAATCAATGCATGTGCTGACACCATCGCATATCGGATTGTATGACGTTACGTACCACGCCTTTGAAGTCCGAATTGACGTTACGTACCACGGGCGAGGGGGGTGCGGTGGCTGTGGGCGTGTCAGCAACGCGT
>Ga0209782_1001520_pt1 | contig 12189 bp, 12 predicted proteins | sample WorMetmaBAHAMAS1_FD_187390 | JGI IMG/M metagenome (GOLD analysis project Ga0209782, IMG submission 187390) | Marine gutless worms symbiont microbial communities from Max Planck institute for Marine Microbiology, Germany - Inanidrilus... | ecosystem: Host-associated > Annelida > Digestive system... | reverse complement strand
GGGGGGGTATATATACTGATATACCCCCCATCGCTACCCCCCTGGAAAGGATAGAAGTACTGGGTGCTTCAGTATGTAAAGTATGTATTATAAAGTATGATACTGTTGCTCGTGAGCTGGTGTAAAAGAATCAACATCACCTCTGTCAGGAGGTCGGTAGCACATACAAAGGCAATGACAATGACTGGGTGGGTTAGTGTGCTCCGCATTACCTTAGCACTCAGACATAATAAATAATGCAAAAGTGATAATCCAGCCAGGTGAAACTTGAGCCACTCATCTCTGAAGGTTAAGTGGATAAAGAAAGCTGGACAGGAATCAGCTAAGTGCAGTTTACCTGTAAAAATGGCCACTAATGTGGAAGTAGGTACCATCTCTCAGAGATAAGTAAGTAACCAACTTATATAGCACAAAAGCGAATCAGGGCACAGGCAGCAATACAGCACTCCCGTTCCTGTCCTAGTTATCAGCTATTAATACAATCATGCAAGATCATCTGGCCTTCTCTGTGGCCATCCTTAATGCCAAAAAAACTAGAAGACAAGTTTATGAAACTCATCCCACAGTACTGTCGTTCCTGGACCTGTGTTAAAAGCATTTACTTACTGTGAATTGTGTGATCTGCTATACAAATGGAATATGGATCACATTACAATCCATTATATTACCTTTCATTGGAATGTGACAGTGGTTGGCTGCAATTCTCCTGTGCAGTTCTTCTGGCGGAAGTGCTGCGGAAGATAGACTCTACAACACGTTCATTAGCCGCTAGGCACTGAAACCAACAACGAAAAAAACAAGACAGCGAGGGGAAAAAAATTCAAGCACGAGTAAGGACAAATTGTTACAGATATCGGCATCGTTATCTTCCAGCCAGACACCCAACATCACAAGTAACCTTTCCATCAAGTAGCTTTCCATCCGCCCGCGCGTTTCAGACCCTGAGGTTCCTTGGTTGCCACGGTACCCACTGAAGTGAAGCCCCTAGCGATTAAATCATTCAAAGCATGGCGTCTGGCTGATCTACCCAGGACTCTTTAGAGACAAAGCTATGAAGGCCATGTGTGTTGACCACAGACTCACAGTGACACTGATGTGGAATACAAAGAAACAAGCCCAGTCTCAAATCGACACCAATCCTCACTATCAGTGTTATTATTATCAGCACGAAACTGTAAACAACCTGTTTCTTCAAGGCATAATCGTCAAAGCAGATCTTTGCACACTTGGGACCCATCACGCCTGTTTTCTCCAGTTCATCATCTGCCGCAGTTAACAGCAACAGAAAACCGTTGAACTGTAAAGCGTATGCAATACCTGTAGAATATGCAGCAGCCAGTTACCAACACAGAACGAAAACATACCTCCCATCTATACATGCTACACAGAAAATCACAAATACATCACCACCAGCATCATCAACAATACTTCGATTTAATGGCCGTTTTTTGCAAGATAAATCTAAGACAGTTCTTTCCGAGATTCTCATCCTCCGTCTGTACAAGAAGACAACCTCTAGCCTTTGCGGATTAGGCAAATGCAACACTTCAAAGGTAAAGGTAAAAGATTCCTGCCTCTACCTAAGCCAATTAAGGCTGGTACTCGATTCAGCAACTCTGGAGGGATGCAAGGATGCAAGGCTGAGTTGACCTATTGGATTGATTACATACAAAGGTAATGTACTCGCCTATAGACAATCACCCATTCCAGTACTAACCGGGCTCAATGTAGAGCAACTTAGTTCATGCAACAAACGCCGCTACCGCTAAACCAAGTCACCAAGGCCAGATATCCTGCATGCCATTTAATCATCAGAATCAAAGCACTATTATTTCGTCATCAATAACTGGACTACTGGCAAAGGAACACCACACTGCTCCTTGTATGCCAGTTCTCCGACACCCATACCAGACATAATGCAAATTAATAGTCTATTATTCAAGAGTCGTTAAGTAAGACGTAAGTCACTTCAAGGGCACTGTACTTGGCTAGTACTGAGATACACAGAGAAAAACAAAGCGCCAGAGCACAGCAAAACCCTAGATACATCAGAACTTATTTTTCTAAAATTGTGCAGTTGCAAAGCAGCAATAAGAATGCCGACTAGAGAGAAGCTGAACAGCGACTTGCAGGTGTCCGACCACGTCGCCACGACTATCGACTACGGCCACACGATGCACCACGTCCACGTGATAGTAGACGCTGTTCAGATACACTGACGACCTAGACATTCACAAATAACATCAAATATAAATATACTGACCATAACGTAAGACATCATCATCATCATCCTTATCATGTGGCTTGTCCAATGGATGCTGCCATTCCAACAAGTGCCCTGCATGCCTGTCGATTTTGTGCTCGATGATAGGCAGTTGCCGAACCAATGTTATGTGGAGCAACATCAGATTCAACTCTGGAACCAAGTTTGCCAATTTCAGCCTGATCTGTGGTTCCAGTCCTTTGGTAAGGGGGCCACACTGGACCTGAGGGTTCGACTGTGCACCATGGACATATCAGTGTGGCAAAAGAACTTGAGACGTAAGCTACGGATGATGTGAGTGAGTGGTGACTGGTCAGTACATCTGCAGACCTCTTCATCTGAAATGCGGTCTCTCCAGGAAATTCGTAGTAAGTGACACAGCCACCAAACCTGCCTCCGTGGCTTAGTGGTCTAGCGATCTCGGGCCGCGGTGCAGACAGACAACAGTCAACCGCCGCCCCTGATAAAACGAACGACACAGCCACCACTGATCAAACGTGTCGATGTCGCTGGATAGTTGTCAAGTGGGTGACCACGTTTCTGCTTCCCAGAGAATGACAGGAAAGATAAAGACTCGGTACAGTCTTACCTTTGTACAGACAGAGAGCTGGATAACAGGATATAAAGATGCACAAACACTCATTCTACTGGCCTTCTTTTCTTTTCTAAAGTTACTCTCGGGGAAAGCATTCCATCAAAATTTTACTAGATACAAAAGCTTGTAGACCTGCCAATGAGACGAAACCACGGAAAGCGGTCATAGAATGGATCACTTCCGGTAGCCGCTAACATTTCATGATGGTGATGTGTGGTCGGCATCTCCGACTCTCTCTGATACATCTCACGCATCACGTCCAAACGACGCCTGCAAGGTCACGCACACATGTCGACTGACTGAGTTGTGGTTTAATGTCCCGCTTGACACGTACAGCTCATTTTGGAGACAATATTCCCAGCCAACGTGTTTGCGAGAAATATATACACAAGTAACTCATTGTAAGTAACAACATTCACTAAGGGGCTATTCGATTAAACGAATCCGTATTCAGACACATATTGAATCTATATTCGGATTCACATGGCAAATCAAATACAACAACAATGGCGTAATATGACATCGCTGTTGCTTGTTTTCAGTTGTTTATGCTGTTTTCGATCTTATTTTGCACATTTTAACTATTCACTACCAAGATATATGCTGTTCGTTTGCCGCAGTTGTTGCTATAGATGTCTTTCTTAAATCATTTATAATCATTAGCATTCATCGCCAACGTCACATCGTAACTGAAATGGGATTCAAGCAGAATTCACCGAATCCGAATCCGTATTCAGATTCGTTAATATAATGCACTTTTTTACCGAATCCAGATTCAGATTCGCTATGTATTCAAATCTGGATTCTATAATCGAATGTCCCCCAACTGTCCAGATGAATGGAACAAAGACCTTACTGGCTGAATGTTCTTCCTGCCAACCAACCAGAATCAAAAGCACTCGAGAAAACACCAAGCACTAACCCTCACCAGTGATCTAGACTCATCCTTTCCATATCCATAACCAGCTACTAACGACGGTTTCTCAATCTTTCCTATGCCAGTACAAGCTACGTAACAGTTCGATATTTAACAACAATATACCAGCGAAATGTTAAGATAAATTAAACGTATATTACCGGAACTTTTCCATGCTCCAGCTGTGCACGGCTCCGTTCTTCGTGTCGTGGACCTGGACTGCGACAATCGTTGAAGGGAAACGCCGCCGGGAGTCGTGTCCGCCCGGCGGTCGCAGTTCGACCGGCAGCGGAGAATAGAGAGTGTCGGTCAACAGAATGAACTGGAACTGCACCTGGGTAGTCGGCACACACAAACGTTAGGCACAGTCCACTAGTTGGGCCCATTCCATGGGGCCATAGCGGTCCCCTCTGTCACGCGTTGTCGTTGTTGTCGTCGTGGACATCGATGTGGACATCGTCGTGGACATCGATGCGCAGTACCGATAGTGACACCTGGTGAGTGGGCGTGAGGCGGCTCGCAGTCGTGAATGGGCCCAACATTTTTCAAATGCTTTTCGTTTGACTGAATTAAAGTTTTACGGCCTACTCAACACAAAATAGGGTCATTTCGTAGAGGCACTTCCCGGCCGATATCTTCACTGGTACTGATGAAGTTCACTGTTCTGAAGGCTCACTGGCTTCCACTGGGTTAGTACTAATTGGGCCAATTCTATGGGGCCATAGCGGTCCCCTCTGTCACGCGTTGTCGTTGTCGTCGTTGTTGTGGACATCGATGCGCAGGCGGCGTGCGACAGTAGCGACACCTGGTGAATGGCAATGCGGCGTGTGGCGGCTCGCAGTGGCGAATGGGCCCAACATTTTTCAAATGCTTCTTGTAAATAGAAGAAGCAGTCATATAACGTTACAAACAAGAATCGCACGTGCTACTATCTATTTTCAAGTCTACCTTTTTCTTCAGCTCGACAGCGATCGCGTTTGCTTCCTTTACGTAGACCGCATTGGCCCACAGCTCATCCTATAACATCACACACATCACAGTGTCCAGCAGTTAAAAGCCTCTATTTGCCCATCACTTTTCCATCAAAACTTTAATAAAATGATCCTCATGGCATGGACTGATAATAATATCAACAATTTGCTACAGTAATAGCAATGACAGCCCGCACTGCTGACAAGGACAGATTGTTCAATCGTATTCACAGCTGGCACCTAAATGTACCCTCATCTAATAATGACTCCTTCTTATCACGTTATTTGGCCTTAAAGCCGCAAGAATTTCAATAAAATATCTGTATCTGTTAAGACCCACATGAGTCGGCCTACCAAACCTAGACCCGCTAGACCATCAAGCTGGCTAGTATTATCACTACAAGACGGCAGCAATCCTGACCAACCCGCAGTGACGTGTACTGGTAAAATTTCCACCGGTTGAAAGCCCACGCAGCCAGCTGCCGTTGTTTCTCTGTCCAGTTACATTCTGCAACATCGTACAAAAACACAATACTTCAACACGATCAACAACGTGAAGCACTAAAATCTCGTTCAAGTGCAGTGCACTAACTGATTTATAATGACCCCAGTGTACTGTTTGACCTGCCATACATTATACATACTGGCATAGAAAAGCAACCATATACACGAATAAGTCTTGTTTTGTAACTGGTGGTTAGTTAAATCCATTAACAACCTGCCAGTCAGATATTTATCCACAAACCTACCACTGCCAAGAGCTGTCATCCACTGCCGATTACAACAATTATTAACCTATTTAATTTTATGCAAGGTTGCGGTCTGACAACTCATATTAAAGTCACATTTGATTTGATTGGATTTGATATGACAATCCTGCTAGGGTCCACTTGTACCAATTTCAGACAACGTTAACTGTTGGTTCCCACTCTTTTGGAAGAAAAAAGATCCAGGAGTTTTCCAGTCCAATTTTGGAATATTTCAGGTGCTTTCGATCATAGTTCGCAGACGAAATATATAAAATATGAGACATTCATCATTGACGTTCAACCTTTCATTCCTTTGTAACACGAATTAACTTGTACGTGAAACAGCTGTTAGTGTCAACTTATCATACAAAAAATTCCAGGAGTTTTCCAGGTTTTCCAGGCGAGTGGGAACACTGGCATAGCTAACCTTCTTTTCAACACTGCTACTGGGTTCATATTTCTTCAGAGAGCCATCGCTATCAATGACGATCACGCTGAGTCGACAGTCAGAGCTAACTGAGCACGATGCAAAGAAAACTACGTATTTTCAGAGCCGCGTGTAATCGACATAACTGAGTTAAGGTTTCATGGCTCGCCTGACACAAAATACATTATTGGGCCCATTCCATGGAGCCATAGCGGTCCCCTCTGTCACGCGTTGTCGTTGTCGTCGTGGACATCCATGTGCAGGCGTCGTGCGACTGTGGCGGTGTGCGACAGAAGCGACACCTGGTGAATGGCAATGTAAAACGGCTCGCAGTGGCGAATAGGCACATTTTTTCAAATGCTTCTTGTTTTGGAAAGGTTCTTCAGAGCCAAGCTCTTGGCTAGTACTGAAGCACTCCAGTAAACGAGCCAGCAAAACAAGAACAGTATGAACTCTCTCACTAACACGTACCGAGGTCGTCGTCGTAATCGACGAAGTCTTCAAACGTCATGCTGGACATCATGCTGTGACGCTCCAGCTGTTCCTGTAGAGTGTTGATCTTCAACTCGTAGTCCTACACACGTAGACACAGTTCACCATCACTCAGCACCAGCTGGGCCATCAGCACAATAAATCTCATAAAATGTACCCGAATTTCCTCTCTGTTGCTGTTATTTTACATGTTACTGGGTCAGTGCACCAACATAAATAATTTGGCATTAGGATGTTTTGCTGTCAAAGTAGGTAATTTGAGAAATAAGGCTCTTGTGAGGGTGTCAGAGTGCCAGCATAAATGGAACAATGCCCCACACATAAGAAGTCTGGTTTTAGATAAAGAAAGCACAAGGCCACATTGTAAAAAATATCTGCATATTTATGGATATTTTGTGGCAGGTTTGCTATATTTTAACGGAATGAACCGGTTCCGTATATGTCTGTATCCATAAATCGACAAAATAATGAAGCCAAGACCAATTATTATTTGCCACAAAATATCTGGTATTTTTTACAGTGCACGCCAATGGCTAGGAGGACGTGCTTTGTGCTTCATACAGTGCTTCTGAGCATATTCAGTTTCTCTTTTAGTCTCATTTCATTTCATTTGTTTTTTTCAACATCTGGTTCTATGCGGTAGACTACGTTGGTCTCTGTCAACTTTAACATCAGACCATCATATCGCATTGTATCGTACCGTGATGATGGCTGGGAGACAGAAATGACATCTAGACCATAAACAATCTCATTTCACTAATTCCTACAAGTTCTCTTATGGAACAGGTGGACGATCCAAGGGAGCAGAACATGTTGAACCAAGTTCACCTGGAAAAAGCGCTGTGAAATGGAAATAGCAGTTTACCAACAGATGCTCGGAAAATGCAAATAAAACATATTAAATCAACAAGAAAAGACAGTGTCAACAGTGGACACTATCTGCCTTATCGGACTTTCCTGGATTGCATTATACCGATAAATTATATAAATAAAGGTGCAAAAAGTTTCCGATAAAAATTAGAATGCTTGCTCATGAGGTACTGCATTCGCAGACAGCTCGACTAGCTAAAGTGAGCTTATTTTTTTGTACTGTGTGTTATGTCACGTGATACATGTTTTCTTGCATTACGCAGTACCCTTTGATTTTTTTCTCGTCGTGTTTGTCTTTTGCTGCTATTTTGGCAAAGTACAGTTACTCAAAATGAAATGTTGACTATTAAAGAAACTTCCATCGTTTCTACAATGAAACAGACAGCATGGTGAGTAAAATCAATTACAATATGATAGAATGCTTCTGGTTTTCCATTCAGTCATCGTCAATAGGGCAACAGCAAAACCCGCAAAAAAACCTCGAGAAATTCCACATTATTGTTCACCTGTCTCTGCTTCTCAAATTGCCGTTCTGTTGCCGCTTTTTCCTTTGCGTACTGTTCTTCCAGTTCTTTCAGTCTGCAAAAACATACTGACATTTTCATTGTGCACATCATGAAATATTATAACAAGATTCTGTATTACATCCGGTCAACTGCAGGTCAAATTGGTGCCGGTCTATTTTGTAGATCGGCATCGGTCCAACACTACTGGTATATAGTGTCATCCGTGCGTCTCCTTTGATACTGGCCAGTCATTATAAACATTCGCTGTTGCTCTATATGCTGAATTTGATCAGTGCTAGCTGCACCAGTGCCAGTACTATCAGTCACACTACTGCACGATTAAATTACCAATTAGTTACCACCACCCACTGCAGGAAACACAGCATATTTCAATGCCATTCATCACTATTGGACCAGGTACTGACTCGGCCGGCCCAGGCAACATAAAATTATTGAATCAGTCCGGTCCATTTTTTTGTGGATCGTTCTAACGCTAATTATGATCTAGGTAAAAAGGTCTACACAACAAGTGACATAGCCAAACAGCTGCAGTGTATGCAAAACTTCACACCAATTACTAGTCATCAGACTATTTTTTCTCTCGCAAATTAAACATTAAAATTTCTCTCAGTTTAGTCACAGCATTGTGATGTCAATGACCACAATGTGACATTCAAGGATCTGTAAAACATCGACAGCCAAGTTGCCCAGTGCACCACGAGTCTCATCCACAGACATAAATATTCTATCTAGACTCAGTACGTCCAATTAGAACAGCAGAAGATTTTGAGGCCGTCGACTGGGCGACTGGCTTTGCTAACAAACATGGCTGCATTGTGGGATTGCTTAGAGACTGGCTCGGTTTTTGTAAAAGTTCGCACGTGAATGTAAGATTAAGTGTAATGTTTAGTTCGACGATTATTGATGTCCATTAATGCCATGTGAGTAATTTCTATTAATTAGACATCAGCGATGGCCATGTTTGTTAGCGATCGACGATGGCCTCAGCTTGGCTGGCCAGCACGCGGGCCGTGATCTCATCACATTTTGCAAGATGCCGCGTATGCTAAATTGGGTCAATGATCACGCACCCAGCTGCTGCTGGTTTCCATGGTTACTAGAATCGCAGGGTACCACGACTATTGACCCTACGCCATGTGCATTCGGCTTATTATCGACAAGTTTAGAAAAGCCGACGATTAACCACTCTACAATAGTCCAGCAAAAAGTTGTCATTATGAGAGACAAACTGACCGCGACTGCATTTCCTTGCGCAAGTCGACACCCTGCTTCTCAAGCAGCTCGTGCTGCGCGTAGCACCAGTCGACTGCTTCCGTACCTGACAGCATCCGGTTTGCAAACTCACTCAGCTAATATATCACTTCATTTATCACAACACTTAGCCTAGCTGTTGCAAACAGACGATACGATAGCTCATAGCAATAAGTTAAGTCCATGCTGTACAAGACCAAATAATGATCATCTGTAAAGTTCTAGCAACTACTTTGTTATTTATCTCAATGAAATATGAGGCCTGATTTGTTGTGAACTGCAGTTTACATAAAAGCAAATAATCAAAATTTGTAAGTATGAGTAGTAGCTTATGCAAACCATTATAATAACAAGGAGGCCTAGCAGTGGCTAGCATAGCGCGAGATGATCCCTCCACTCTTCCCAACGAAGATCCCTCGCCTCGCGTGCACTGAACTGTAAATAATTCAGTGCTCGCGCCCGCATGCACTGCGACCACAATGTGCGGTAAATTAGGATCAAAATTTGAAACCTAAATTAGCTATAATGTGCCAATGCACTTCCATCACAGACAGACAGATGGACACTGACATCATCGCATAAGCGCGAGATGTATATATTACATCTCACGCTAAAAACTGTATAAATTATTTACAGCCTACATCAAGGCACCTTGTCAATGCTTTAAAAATATCAATATAATCAATTCACCATCTGGTGACGCTAATTTCTTCTCTGCAATTTCCCTTGCTATAAAAACAGCAACACAACACAGATGCTATATCATACAGTATACACTGCTATGCAAATGCATTTAGTACATTACACGACTGTTAATGGAAGTAAAATAAAAAATAACCTTATTAAAAATGCAGATATATTAGAATACTGCAGCTCATTTAAGTAACAGAAATAACACAAATCATAATGACACACTTGTAACTGCTATGTTACAGACACTGTCGTTAATTGTAATCATGTAATAATGAAAGTCAGCATCTCAGTTTAACCATCAACAATGGCAATTTTTTCCAGGTGAATCCAAGTCAGTCAAATGCCGTAATGGCTCCCTCTACACCTGCTCCAAAACAGCACCTTTGGGGGACTGGACAGGTATTTTTCATGACAGATGCCATTTGTCTCAAAGTTGTGAATGTAGCCCATTATAACAGAGCCTCAAAAGTATTACGTATGTTCACAGACTTAGAAGTTTTAAAATTACACTAGAAACTGTCACGAAATAACAATGACGCTCCTTTACATCTGCTCTCTGAGAAAAAAAACAAATATTTTTTTTTAATTATTGAAGAAAAGCCAGTAAACAGCTATTTTAATTCTAAGCCAGTACGTAACGCACCTTGCTCTGGATGATTAAACCGGAATACGTGGCTCTTTCCGAATATAACACGCGAACCCGTTTTCAGAATGGTCTCCGTGGCAACCACTTGTCCATTGACGTAGCACAGTGCATCGTCACATGGCAGCAGTGAGACATTACCTGCACAACAGGTAGAAAGGTAAATATAATGACAGGTGAGATGCCCATCTCCCTTCCTTCAGCGTTGAGCCTAGGTCGATGTAGCAACAATGTGCCAGGTCTGGTTACTTTCTTAGCTACAAAAGCATCACCATATTTTGGCCGGTAACAAAAATGCTGGGGTAAAATTTTCCGTATATCCGTTTTGTCTGCCAGATATTGCTAAAGAGAAAATCATCAGCGATAGCCGTCGGAACTCTATGGTCGCCGATGGCAACGAGGATGCTGCATGGCTTGATGACATGGGGACATGGATGAATGCAGGTATGCAGCCAAGACTCCAGGTATGCAATCCAGCATATGTGGTGCCTGTCCCAAGCCAGGATAAATTGGGAGGGTTGCGGCAGGAAGGTCATCCGGTGTAAAATTGAGGGGATAATGGAGGTGGGAGCATCGATGGTCCGGGTGGGGTGGCGTCCAGCCGGACTGACGGCGCACTTGCCTCTATTATCTTCCCCACGCCTCATAAAATCCAGAATGACGACAGACTCCCACAGCACGTTTCAGGTGTGAGTGAATGTCTCTTCTGGTACCGGCCCACCCGGGTAGTCCCGGACAAGGGCCGTAAAATGGCAGTGTGTGTGTGTGTGTGTGTGTGTGGATGAATGACTAGTACAAGTTTTCACAAAGCAGTGGACTGGCTGAGTACTGATAACAAATCTGATGCTACCTCACAGATGACGATAATGACGATCATGATGGCGACAGGACAGAAATATACACATTTCAATCACGTTATAAGATCGTAAGAAATATGTTGCTGTCTTTACATTATTCATGCTGGTTCTCTGATGTCAATACTGCCAAAACGGCAAGCTATTTTAATGAAAAATCAAAGGTAAATGAAGCAATAAATTCTAGAAATGGCACAGTTATCCAGCAATAACCTTCTCAATGTAACTTCTACATTGAACAGAACCGCCAGCATAGACTCGCACTCCCACAGATAATCTTCCGTGATACTTAGTTTTCGTTTCCTACTTGTGGTTCCGTGCGACGGACTAAGAGATTGAGCTGGTCATGCGAAAGCTCTTAAGATCATATTGAACATTTTCCGTATCACATCACATCGTATCGAGTCGCACCGTCTCTGTTGGCGAACGTGCAGTGATGGTTGATGATGTGCGCGCCACTCAGCTGAATGTCCGGCTGGATCTCCGAGTTGCTCGGCTGTCCCACCTTCGTCAGGCCGTCTTTCAGGTAGTAGAGCAGACACTCCGACATCAGCGGGTCCTCGTTCAGGTTCACCAGGTGTGGCGTCTGCACAGCCAACAATATCTGCACAAGTTTCACTACGAGGTTACCGGAATGGTTCAAAACATACTGTAAAACCACATAGGAATTTTTACATGTTTAAAAAAGTTATTAAGATCACTGCAAACAAGATGTGGCAATTGCCAGTTTTTGTTGCACAAAGTGATCACAATCTGTACCATCTGAGCTTCTTCCGTTGGTTGGCGGTTTAGCGCTGTGGTAGCGTCCTTCGTCGCATGAAGTTGCTCAACGTTGAGCCCGGTTAGTACTGGGATGGGTGACCGTCTTCGGGCGGGTATACCACCTTGGTATGTAACCAAGCCAACTAGGTCAACTCAGCCTTGCATCCCTCTTGGGT
>Ga0209782_1001519_pt1 | contig 12190 bp, 7 predicted proteins | sample WorMetmaBAHAMAS1_FD_187390 | JGI IMG/M metagenome (GOLD analysis project Ga0209782, IMG submission 187390) | Marine gutless worms symbiont microbial communities from Max Planck institute for Marine Microbiology, Germany - Inanidrilus... | ecosystem: Host-associated > Annelida > Digestive system >... | reverse complement strand
GCTATGGACAGTTCAGGCGATATCTGAAAAATCATTTATTTGGGATTTGAGAAATCACAGCGCAGTGTGACGCATGATATCCTGCGCTATATAAATATTCTTACTTACTTACTTACTTAAATTACTCATTGACAGTCTTCATGGCTGTAAACGACAACGCCTTTATAAAAGAATATTAATAAAAGTTCTTGAACCTTCAAGTATAGGAAAGATAACCGGGCAAGTCATATTGACCTGCCAGCAGTGCATTAGATAATTCCATGACCTTGACCTTTGACCTTCTGACCTCAGGGTCAGTGCATGCCAAAGGACCGCCATGCAGTATATGTCCGTCAGGTTTGGTGTGTTTATTGCTCAAGCCGTTGTCGTTTGAGAGCACGTATATGCAGACAATCAGACCCACAGTCAGACAAAGACACAGAGACGACTGATCACCCATTCATTGACAACCGTCGGTGTCATGCCATATATGTCGCATTGCCAAATAACTTGCAGTACGAAATTTGCACGATGTGGGAATTATTAGATCTAACTCTCACCCTACAACTAACCCTAATCCTAAAACCCTAACCATAACCTTAATCGTAACCCTAACCGTAACCGAAGAAATAAATATTAAATAAATAAACACCTGCGTATGATACTTTGCGAGATTGTGCATGCACTGTGCAATGGTGCAGATATGAGTTATTTGGCACTGCGAGTTATTTGATACTACATCGGCATGGTAATGAAACTGAATTCTTTGAAATTGATGGAAAATCAGCAACCACAGCAGCAGACTCGGTTATCACCAAATAGATTATCCTCAGATTGGTTCAGTGTACCATCACTGGTCTGTGAAACCAAAGTAATTGTTATATTGCAGCAAAGTGTTTTAAATATCAAGAAATACTTTACTCATGTATAAATGATGTTATGTGTTCATTTTGCATGTGACTTTAATAGGAAGCAGTGAAATTCTTGGAGGCTTGTGCCACTTCAGGTGAACCATTCTTCCTGTACTGGGCTGTCGATTCGACGCACGGTCCACTGTATGCATCCGAGAAATTTAAGGGCACCAGCAGACGAGGATTGTATGTAGTTCATTAATGTTGGTCTGGCTTTTGCTTGTGAGTTACTGAGTGAGCAGGGTTTACACGCAACACATGCCAGAAACGAATTGCACTGATTGCAGTAAATTTCAGGTCATTCTAACAAAAGATGGGTTTTCGTTATTCGTGTGTTGTGGCAATGTGTTTACTGATTTTAAGCTCTTTTATTACTTTAAGCTATTAATGACTGTACTTTTTCCTTGACTATAACAAAAGCATTACAAACTGTTCATAAACTTTATAGAAATAGTTCACAGCTGCACTGCATGGCTAAACATGTCATATTGCATATATGTAATGATAATGTAACTTGTTTTTGACGAGATATTGTTTAAAATTCAGACAACCCTGTTTATTTGAGACATTAGTTGTCCTGCTGTTTTGCAAATAAAAGTAATGAAGCAATAATGTTCAGTGATTGGTGCTGCTGAAAAGCCACTCTATACTTCCTACATCCATATACATACTGAACCTTTCTGGGTTTTAAGACTTTTTGTTTATGACAAAATGAATTTTTCTGTATTAGCAGATACCAGTGATTTCAGGTGCAATGGACATGTCACTAATTATGGAAGCCATTATGTATGTGCATGTACAGTTATTTTTCATCTTCATACTCATTTAGTTAGATAGCTAATGTGTTTTGTGCAGCACCTCGTGACTTTCCACATTCCTTAGGCCTCATATGGATGGTCATAGTTTATTCAGGAGACCTATGCACTAGACAGTGTTGGTGATAGGAAAGTACTGTATCAAAAGGCCTGTTTTTCATCGCCTACCAGAACCTAACAGGGCGTGGCTGTTAGTTGTTTATTTTTCATGCGAGACCAGTCAGCTTTCGGTATATTAATCATGTGACTACCATGTTTACATACCAAACACCTACCTGGTAGGTTCTGGTAGGCTACGAAAAACGGGCCTAAAGTCTGTACACTTATTTTTATGTAGTCTGAATTGATACCTGTCTGACCGTTTTGCCTGTGTTGATGAGGTATGGTGACGCAGTCCGTGAGTTGGATCATGCTATTGGCAGCATTCTCCAAGCAGTTCGAAGGCTAGACCTTGCCTCGGACACACTGGCTGTGTTCTCATCAGATAATGGTGCTGCGACGTATGCAAAAACTGCCGGTAATATCTCAGTCTTTTCGGTATTGCAGTTGCCAGTGTTTAGTTTGTTGCTGCTTCTCTGTGCACTACATCTGTCAGTACAGTTTTATACATCGGTACATTTGATCTAGAAGTTTTACTTCTTATAGTGATACTGTTTGAAATTTAAGTCGTGTAGTTTTTAAGTGTATCTGCTGTTGAAACTTTATTTACTGATATCTTGTCACTTTAATCAAGTTTCATATTGATTGCTTAAGCCATTTTTACCACACAATGCTATGCTAGCGTGGTATATGCCATTGTCCTGTGTCTTTTTGCCTGTCTGTGTGTGTGTGTCCATCACGCCCAGTATTGTATCAAAATGGCTTAATATAGGATCATGCAAACTATACCACATGATAGCCGTAGCCTAGGACTCAGGTATTCTGATGCCAAAGATATTTGTCAAATTCGATTCTACATTATGTCTGGAAAAATATGTGATGCCACTATAATTTTGGCTGTAACTTTGCCAAATGCTGGTCAATTTTCAAAATTTTTTCACCACTGACGGACTTAGCAGTAAATTTCATGCAATTATATTGTAAAACAATCCACCACATGTCAAACATGTCACTACACTACCTTGTGAAATGTTGATGTCAGATAAACAGCAATAACCTGAAACATGCAGTAACTAAGGCCACATTGTAAAGTAGTTTATCAATGCGATTTAGTTACGGTGCAATCTTTGACTACTAGTATATTACCAGTTTATTGATGAGTCTGCATAGAAATAATTTTCAAAACTTGTCAGCATCTAGCATAGTTATGGGTAAGAAATTTGATTGCATCAATCACACAGGACACCAGAGCACTGTCCTGTTGAAAGACGATGATGAACTTGCTTGAAATCTTGAAATACAATGTATGGTGGGTGGGTACTGTTGAATGAGCATTATGTTACATAATGGGCCTCACTGATCTTGACTGCATGATTGACAAGTTTTTGCACCGGCAGTTCGTCAATTAAATCGTCTGTTCAGGACGATTTAATTGACGAACTGCCAGTGGAAAAACGACATCTGAGTAAATAGATCATTATCTGCCGGATTTAATGCCAGATTAAATTAACGGGAGATTAATTTGCTGTGGAAAAACCGGACCTAGGTTTCATCGACCACTTGTATCTCACCGACTGATGCCGCCGGTAACTATCTATATGTTAGATTGCATGTGTTAGCATTTTATCATCGGTATTTCATCTTGGTTGTAGTCAGTGATTCTGTAAGTTTTAGGTGTGGTTACTGAAAGTGTTTTTAATTCATTAACAAAACGATGTTAATATTACAGGTTGAAAGTTTTTCCGCAACTGCTTTGAATTGCTAAATCGTACGTGGAATTTTGCTTCATTCATTACTGGAGTATCGCAAATTTTGAACACAGACATTTCACAAGGTGGTGTAACAACACAACTGAGGTGTGGTGGGATATGTAATTACTGCTTTACCATAAATTTACCACTGAGTCTGCCAGTGAAATAAATTTGAGAATAGGCCGGCATTTTGCAAAGTTAAAGCCAAAAATAGTGGCACAGTTTTTTTCTGGACATGATGTAGTAGTAATATGCCTTAGGGTGTTTTCAAAAGATGTAGATATCTCTTACTGCTTGCTATCTTTATAATATTTGCCTTGAAGTCATTTTAGTGTACGTATACTGTAAGGGAAGCATGTTTATTTGTCACACGGAGGCTGATTACTTGCTCTGTCTGCATGTTAAGGTGGTTCCAATGGTCCGTTTTTGTGTGGAAAAGAGACTACTTTTGAAGGAGGCTCTAGAGAACCTACAATAGCTTGGTGGCCTGGCCACATCACTGCCGGCCAGGTTGAGTTATTTAATTTGAACTTCTATTTATTGGCAGCTTGACGTAGTAGGTAGCGTCATTCGTCGCATGAACGAAGTTACTCTACGTTGAGCCCGGTTAGTTCCAGGATAGGTGACCGTCTTAAGGTGGGTATACCACCTTTGTATGTAACCAGCCATCTATGTCAACTCAGCTTTGCATCTATCCGGGGTTGCTAAATTGAGTACCAGCTTTAACTGGCTGGGGTAGAGGTGGGAATGTCACCTCTGCCCGGTGGCAGGTGACAGTGTACATGTGATCTCATGTGGTATGTGAGTTCCTGTAGTAGTGAGAGAGATGTTTGTGAACTGCTGTACTCCATTTACTTTACTTACTTTACATATACTTAAATTTTTGAATTACAGCTGAAATTTTATAACGTAAAGTGGCAGCTATACAGTGCTGTGTTACATTTGCCATTGAGAGACTGTGTCAGTTTAGAGATATTCGATTAAACGAATCCGGATATGGATTCATAGTGAATCCGAATCTGGATTCAGTAAATAACTGCATTCTGTTAATGAATCCAGATATGGATTCGGTGAATCGTGCTTGAATCCTGTTCCACTTGTGATGTAATGTCGGTGATGAGTGCTAACAATTATAAATGACTTAAAAACAAGAAGTATTTGAAACATGTTGGGCCCATTCGCCACAACAAGCCGCCTCACGCCCATTCACCAGATGTCGCTAGTGGTACTGTCGCGCACCGCCGGTGCATCGATGTCCACGTCAACGACGACAACAACAATGCGTGACAGGGGACCGCTATGGCCCCATGGAATGGGCCCAAAGACATCTACAGCAACAAAACTGCTCCAAACAAACATCATCTTGGCAGTGAATAACTAAAATGTGCAAAATAGGACCGAAAACAACATAAACAAACAACAGTGACTTCATATTACGTCACTGTTGCTGTTGTATTCAATTTGCCATGTGAATCCAAATCTAGATTCACGATGTATCTGAATCTGGATTTTTAATTGAATATCTCCTTATGTGATGCTAAATTTTTATTCAGGTTTCCCATCAAGTTGGTAGTCTAATGGATTTGTTTCCTACGTTTCTGGAGCTTGCCAACATCTCGTTACCAGTCGATCGAGCCTTTGATGGAATCAGTCTTGTGTCCAGCGTTCTACACAATAAAAAATTTGACAGGTTGTTTTGGTTTCATGTATTTGTTGACCGTCTGCTGTTGCAGCGGCTCTCGTTCTATCAAAAATTACTTTACCATAATAGAACTTGGTATAATGCATACCCCTACTACTCTACATTGAAATTGGCACAGGTAGCGAGTACAGTGGCTAAGCTGTTCTTAGCACTGTGACATTACTGTTTCCCCAGCTTTGCCTTCATTCTTAATCTCAGTTGAATATTGGACTGTCCATAACCCTAACCCAATGAAATTTATACAGCATTTTCCATTATCTGTCTGTTCTCAAGATTTAAAGAAAATCAAAATACACCCATAACTTTTTTGTGTTATCTGCTAACAAAAAAAACAGTGGTCAATACAATACCAGCAGAATAGGTAATAAATTGAAAGCTCTGCTAATGTGTCGACAGTCAGTATCGAAAGTTATGAGTCCAACAGCCGATAACATTTTCAGTGACTGTCATCATGTTAATGCAGTACGATAGATAAGTGCCTGTGTTTGTTGACGCCAGGCCAATATTCTACTATCGTGGAAATGAATTAATGGCAGTGAGATATGGACTGCACAAGGCGCATTTCTGGACGTGGACAAACAGCTTACGTCAGGTTCAATGTTAAGTTTATTTTTCAGTTAGCCACAGGGTAAAAACAACACACTAGACAAATACTGTGCATATCGGCATGAATTCTAGAAGGCTCTGGGAAGTGTTCCCTAAATGTAAACAAAGGTATATACCCCAGGGAAATCCCCACCATTTCATGTTGCCTTGACCATGTTGGTCATCATTATCCACATTTATCAGACATAGGGTGCGTCAGTTATATAAGAATATCTGTATGTTATTTCTGTTTCTGGTGAAATACGGTAAGCTTAGAACAGGCGTCAATGCACAACGTTTCCTATCATGTTACGGTTAGTCTTCAATAATCAAAAGTTACCTTACAAAACAATTGCATAAATAATACCTTGATAACTTAGCCCACTTTGTCCTTTTATTTGTGACTAAAAATGTAGAATTTGCAACTTTCACACAAACTCTTATGACTAAAACGTATTGCTCACCACCGGAAGTTCACTAAATATCGAGTAAAACTGGATCTGGGATAAATATTCTTTATTTACTGACAGGCCTTATTCTTCTGTTTTAGTCTCTTTTTGTGTGGTCAGGATACATGGCATTGACAGTTTTAGGCTTCACAGATCACCAGGAACGTTTGGCAACTACCCTCTGCTGCGACACGCTGGGAGAACCTGCTGGAAAATGTCACCCACAATGTGTGATAGATTGACATTACTGTTGGTGCTAAATTAAGCTTGTAGACATGGCTTTTTGTTCTGCTTTTTTGTTTCGTCGTGTCTGTTGTTGGGTGATGATGACAGCTTCCTATTTAAAAATCCCACCTAACAAATCCCAACTTTTATGACATTACTGGATCAAGCTTTCAAAAATAGGTGATAATACATAAGCAAAAGGAGATATGTATGGTATAGTTTGGCTGTGTGTTCTGTTAGAAAATTGTGTGTGTATTGTAATAAATTTTACTCTGTTGGTTGATTGAGTACTACATGTGTGTTTGCCATGTGTTGGATGCATGAAATAATAAGTTGTATATATTTTGGGCAGCATTGCACATATAGCATAAGCAGCCTGTTGGTAATGGCCAAGTTTCATGTCCATTCTGTCAGTCGGTAGGTTTATTCGTCACTGGTAACAACTGTGAATCCTGGAAAAATGGCTGACTCAATCAATATTTGGGTGATGGGTCACATTGGTTTAAGAAACCATTTATTAGATGGGGTCCAGACTCCTCACGGGAAGCGGCAAATTTTGGGGGAATTGTTGAAGCGAATGTAATGTATGTAGAGGGAGATGTGGCATTGGCCGTGCAAAAATGGCTGAAGTGATCGAGCTGCCGTTTGGGATGGTGAGTGTGGTGGGCCCAAGAAATAGTGTATTAGATGGGCATGCATATTGGTACCACCTGGCAAATATGGTTTAACGATTGTGAACAGCAGCTTTGAGTATGTTTGCCACCAGGGGTGGTGACATGGCCTGTTCCCAAAGTACTTTAGGCAATACTGTTATTCTCTATCTCACTGTAGTTTCCTTTCTGTGTTTCTCTGTGTTGTTTCTATGCATTTATGGGCACAGTTGCTTGAAATAAACATGATTAAAATGATAGAAATGACTTCGACAAATATGGCATCTGTTATTAATGTATCCATGGTATTGCCAGTCACTACTGCAACACAGATGAAGGGGTTTTCTGTTACTTCATGTGCATGAACTTTGTTGCAGCGCGTGGACTTATGTCCTGGTCAGAGTGTACCAGATGTCACTACCCACACACTCACCAATCATACATTGAAACCGCTGCTTTTTAATCTCGGTAAAGATCCCGGCGAAAAGTATGCTATTCGGTTAGTGGTTGGCATTTAACAACATCGTCATGTTTTGAGACGGGATAAGAATTATTGTGGGTCTGATACTTCCAAGCTCAGTTACCTTCTAACCATAGGTTAACAGTAACTCAGTGACATGTGAATGACAAGATCACACAGTAACATTGTTGGAAAGTGGGTTAGTTAGCTGAGAATTAAATGCCCGGTTTTATCAAGACTGAATAAATCTCGGATTAGCTAAGGAGAGCTTGACTGGTTATTCCGTGATCAATCTATGAGCATTTTATCTTCTTCATCTATGCACAAATTATGTGTTCACAGAATAAACACAGCTCAATCATATCTATGGTGCAGCTGCACGCGTTATTGGCTGGTTGACGTCACATGGCATACTGTAGATACCGTATTGACCGTATTTAACCACAGTTAAATAGCAAGGTCGATAATGACCTTGATTTATAGCTGTTGAAGTTACTTCATTTAGTTGCTCGGCAATAAAAATGCCAATTTTTGTTTATATCACAGACAACACTGTTAGTTATTAAACATCATCACTTGTAGTCGTTTGTTTTGACTTATCAATGCACCACATGCTATTCTCAGAACAAATCGTGATCACTTATTCTGAAGAAGTGAGAAGACAAGTATTGATATAATACATTTTTTGGAGTTTAATTGTCGTTTATTCACTTGATATCTGCTGAATAGCTTTCGGTAAGTTATTCAGAGAATAAATTGAGATTTAAATTGGATAAATTGCATCTGATGCCTAAGCGTTGAATAACTAGGTAATCTGAATAATCGGGTGATAAAACCGGGCTAAAGTTAACTGAGTTCGTACAACTTGACCTAAATATTTGAGAATTCTACAGTCATTTAATGAAGCTGCTGTGGCTTGTAGTTAGTGAAGACGAGACATGAATGAGAGTTAATAGCTGCATCACTGTAGGCTACACAGTTTCTGAGATGTGGAGTGCCAAAGTCAGTATGTGCCAAAAGTAATTTTGGGGCATTTCTTGTCGACAGCAGCACGCCGATGGTTGCATTTGACCGATCAGTTATTACTTCCTATTAGTGTTCTATAGTATCTTGATCTAGGTTTGAACTACTGTCGAGTTATAGCAGAACTGTAATCATCAGGAAGAAAAAGGTCGTGGAGTATATAGAGCCACTTCTGTACTTGACATGGCGAAGCATTAGCTGGTAACTGTAGTAGCAGTGTCAGTGAATCACTGTTATCTTCCATGAATGCAGGGGTAGTTCTAGCACTTCTACTTTGGGGCCAGTGTGGGTCTAGGGGTCTGTCTCTAAAGGGGCCAGTAACCAGAAAAATTTTGTCGGTCATTTGTACGAATATGCAGTTTTTGACATGAAATCAACATATAATCACAAAATTTTCATCCGATGTTACAGTTTCCAAAAATTTTACTTGGGAGTAGTGGGGAAGACCTCTGACTAGGGGGGATGTGGTCCTCCTTCCTTCCCCCTTAGAACTGCCCCGCATGAATGTTATACTGGTTCATTCTGATTGTCGTTGATGAAGGTCAATCACTCGAGTTTACTGGGCTTTCTTGTGCTGTGCCTCACTTTTAATAAACATAAATATTATCGGCTTTACCTTGTGTATAAACATGATGGTCTTTTTGCCCATAAAAACTTCCACTGTACTGCATCAATTATTTGTTTAAGAAGAACAAGTTAGTAAGCAAACTCCCACATGACAGTCTTCATACGATGATCAGTAACAACTTTATTTATTCAAATATTATTTATTCTATTGCATTTGGACACATATATTTACAATTTATGTCTGTCCAAAATATTTTCATCACCTCATATGCATTTATTTTTATAAGTGTTATTTGTTCTACTAAATTTAAACTTTTCTAGTCTGTAAGTGTAATACTGTTTCATTACTAATTTATATCATTTAATGATTGTTTTTATCGACCACGTAGCAGGGGAGAATACATTTGGTAGCGTGTGTGTGTGTGTGTGTGTGTGTGTGTGTGTGGGCGTGCGCGTGCGCGTGCGTGTGCGTGTGTGTGTGTCCATCCGCCGTCCGTTTTGTCTGTGGATGCTCTTCTGTGTGAACCATTTGACCTTTGACCTTTGACCGTGATTTTTGGCATGAGGGTCGACCTTGACCTTGGCTAGCCTGGGATTGTAGATCAAGGTCCAAGGTTAAGGTCAAACAGTGTAAATTGTTTACGCTCTCCCGTTTGAACCAGTGGTGCGGAGCAGGTCAATATTAGGACTTAGCTTGCCAAGTTCAGCCAATGGTAATTGCGAATGACCATTACCAGTCCATTGGAATTGTCTGTCAGTAATCGGGGGACGTTCAACGTGTCATGCATAAGCGGTTTATCAGCTTTAATTTAATATTAAAGTGAACTGTTGCATTTTACTTTGCTGAACTTATCCAAACTTCACATAATGGTAGCACTATCTCGACGGTCTAAATGTCTTGTATTTTTAGTTGTGTTTTTATTTGTACTTTATATTTTATTTGTATTTTGTAGACCTCACGAATCAGAATATAAACAGATAATGCCTAAGATGATCGATATTTTCTGGCAACACAAGAAACAGCTGGAACCAGGAGAGCCCCAGTTAAATCTCTGTGACCCAGCTGTTATGGTACTAATACCTTTTTTATGACTGCTGCTGTAGTCTATGATCTGTGGTAGTGAATAAAACTTGTATTATAATTTGTGTGTTGTGGTCATCTTTCCTGATCACTTTTGGGTGCTGGCAATTAAGTGCAGATTTTTAGCAACTTCCTTATGCCTGAATTAAGAGTAATTCTGTTCTAGATGACTTCATTGGATATGAATATGCATGTAGTAATAGCATATACTTAGGTGGTGCTGGAGATAACAGTAGTACAATATTTCTGTAATGTTTAAGTACTTGCACTAATGCTATAAATATTGTTGCTGATAATGTGGAAACATGTAATATATCTAGTCTATTGTGAAGCATGCGAAGCTAGCAAATTCTAGTTTGGTACCGTAATTGACCCTGACAATGCCGGCTGATGGATGATACATTGTCCCTTGAATAAACATGATGAGATTTATGTGGCACTGTTGTCGGATGGACGTGTGTGTGGTCAGTTCAGTTATTACTAGAACAAAATGTGTACAGAATGAATTGCAGGGAATTGCTGTTTATTTAGAGCTTGTTTATTTTTATTTAGTTTCCCATTTTAATTTACTTGTCGTCATAAGTTGACTTTCAAGAGAACATACATGCAATAGTGAAAGAAATCTCATTATGGAACATTAATTATCCAAAAGAATGATTATCACTCTGACAGGGTTTTTAGATGTTGTATGTTTTTGATGATTTAGAATTGGGCGCCAGATGGCTGTAAGCAGCTGAATCGATGTTTGCCAGTGCCACCATCAAAATGTCACATGTGTGAATGGTGAATGGCGTCACTGATGTGTGACATAACGATCACGTTATGATAAAATCATTGTCATCTCTGCATTCAATTCGGTTGTTTCAGCGATATGTGAATGAGCTGTTTTTTGATGTTACTATCTAAGGATGTATTTGACCCTAAAACTTTTAAAGCGTGTGGATTTTGTAAGTTTTCTGCATTCATTTATATGAAAGTGAAATTATTTTCGTGAAAGAATATCATTTCTGTATGGTTTCCATGGTTGTTCTAGTTAAAATGGTGCCATGTATATATTCACATGTTGACTTTAGTTTGCATTTTTAGTCGCGCCTCTCGCACATTGCTGCGAGGAGGCGTGACTTAAGTAGTCACGTTTCTGTCCGTCCGTGACAAAAAAAATATGTCGCCGGCCCAACTGAGCCCCCTCCCCCGCAATTCACCCATAGGGTGAAAGTTCAGACCATGACGGACCAAAAAGTCCAATGTTAGGGGGGTCTATAATTGATATTTGTTGACCAAATATTGGCGCAAAGTTTCAAATTATATAGGCTCATATAAGGATTCAGGGTCAAACTTTTGACGTGTTGAGAGCTGGCGGAAAGCTGAAAGCTGCCATAGAGGCACGACCATATACTGCTAGGTATTCTAGTTTACCTAAGGAACTGCGATTTGTGTTATTATTTAGTAGTATTTACATGCGCAAAAATTACTAGAACCAATCATGTAGGCAGAGATCAGCAAGCTGTTTGTGAGAATCTGATTGTTCAGTAGTTTGTGCCAAAAGTCACTGTTATCATCAAATGTAATGCAATTTGCATTCAGTATAGTGCATATTTGAAACTGAAAACTTGTTTAAGTTATGTTTTGTAAACATAATATGCCATATATTATGTGATACTTTGATGCTCAGTAATTTTTATTTATTTATTTATGTGTCTGTGTATGTGTGATGACAATAACTTTCAGTTGAATTGTTTAACAGCTTGAGCTATAAATACCACATTTCATCATCGTCATCATTAAGTTTGCATTAAGTCCATCCATGACAGGCACTAGGCATGCCTTGATCCTGAGGTAAAAAGGTCAAATATCAAGGTCATAGGGTTATCAAGTGCTAAGTAGATATAGTCC
>Ga0209782_1001518_pt1 | contig 12194 bp, 4 predicted proteins | sample WorMetmaBAHAMAS1_FD_187390 | JGI IMG/M metagenome (GOLD analysis project Ga0209782, IMG submission 187390) | Marine gutless worms symbiont microbial communities from Max Planck institute for Marine Microbiology, Germany - Inanidrilus... | ecosystem: Host-associated > Annelida > Digestive system >... | reverse complement strand
CATTATATTATTATTATTATTATTATTATTATTGTCACTGTCATCCTCTTTCACAACTTTAGTATTAAGTGTCTTAAGCTGTTGACACACGTAAATAAAACAAAAATAAATGCTGCTATAAATTAAAATGTAAATATTGCAAAAACTTCAAAAGTTTACAAAAAAACGGCAGCGTCATTAGCAGAATATTATATTGCTGCAGGCAATCACATCATGTCGTGTGGCAGCGTGATCTGATGACATCACATATGTGAAAGCAAAAATAATTAGCATAATATGCCTGCCCATTTTCTTGCAAAATATTTTGCAGAGGCACTGCAAGATTTTATAACATTTTTTAAAAATTTTACACGTGCAGACAGCTTTAGGCCATTACCTCAAACGAGCTTTCTTCACAACATGAATGAAAAGATCTTTGTACAACCATACGCTGTAATATTCACTTACTGACTGGTACAGTGGCATTTGCTATACATGATGTATTTTGCAATAGCAAATGCTGTAAAGTGTTAAGCATTTCAGCTCGCCTGTTCTAACTCGAGTGCTGTCTGACTGCATGAGCGGTCGCAGGTCTGGCCGCAAGTGATACTTTTTGGCAGCATCAACGAGATCTCGACACAGCATACTCTTCCGTACCAACGGCTGATACACAGACAATAGTTCACTAAACAATAACAATCGATAACAGGGCAATGGTGCATCACATACTTCACCCGGACAACCATGCATAAAGGACTCGTCTAGTTTTAGCACCTGCCGTAGTCTAGGACAGGTCGCAATCATTACCACGCAGCAGGGGTGATATCAGACATGCAACAGTGCATGAGACTTCTGAGGGATCAATAAGCCACTGTAGGATCCATTATAGGAAACATGACATCATCCACAAAACTAGAAGTACATACAACACATCTGAGTGCAGCGAGCGCAGGACCAACTAAACCAGGACCATGACATGCAAGTAGCCAAGGCAACGACCTATAATGTTATGTGCACATTTACACTTTGCGTTGCACTATCTAATCACAATCCACCAATGTTAGCACATTTAGTGAATTTCAGTTTTAGCACATTTCGATGGACTTTGGAATTTGTGCTGTATAAATGTCATCAATAATGTCACAGATAGATGGACTGACATGCAACGGATATTATGCTCATAGCATACATAGCACAGCATGCTAAAACTCTTCGGTAACATCGGGCAAAGTGTAACCTCAGTATCGACCACATCTGTGATGAACTTGGCCGAGAGGAGCGGCAGTCGAACGTGATGCAGAAGACGCGGCAGGTGCTCTTCACGAGTGCTGGGACTGTACTGAATCCACGCCAACAACGCTTCAAATACCGACTCCTCAGATCCAACCTGAACAAAGGTAAGTGCACAAGTGGTAGTAGTTTTTCCATCTTATATATTGGTGTTGCTATTAGCCTACATGACGTAAGTGTTATCAATTCCAGCAGAATCAGTTTCCAGATTTAAGAAATGATGAGTGATACACAGCGAGTGATACACTGTCTAATGCGGTTGGCGGTTTAGAACTATGGGAATGCTATTCGTTGCATGAACGAAGTTGATCAACGTTGAGCCTGGTTAGTACTGGGATGAGTGACGGTATTCAGGCGGGTATATCACTTCGGTTTGTAACAAGGCCAACTAGGTCAACTCAGCCTTGCATCCCTCTGGGGTCGCTAAATCAAGCACCAGCCTTAATTGGCTGTAAAGGCGGGAATGTCACCTCTGCTGGGTGGCACGTAACACCGTGTGATCACATATCGCACATGAGTTCCCGTAGCGGTAAAAGCATGTTTGCTAACTGCTATACTCTGTTTAGTTTACTTTACTTATTTATCATCAAAAACGGAATTCACCGATACAAAAATTATGTACCTATGTTTGATATACAGTGTGAATAAGCTCATGAAAAACGGCTGCATGACTATTCAATGATGCATATGTCTACATGCTGTCCATTTAGGAGACAGACTGTCGTTCGCAAACAGTAAATGGTCTTCCAATAGCAACTAAAAATACACCGGTATCAAAAATTCTCACGAACACTTAATTTAAAATAAAACTATCCACCTACTTCCATTTTAACAGCATTTTTCCAGGTGAATCTGTGTCTACCTGCTCTCACTCTTGGCTTCCTTCCTCGACTTTGGGATTAGGAAGACATTTTTGTGCTTTCAGACACCCATTCAAGAGTGTCAAAGGATAGAAGGAAACTCAGTGCAGTAAACGTAACCAGCGGCTTGGCCTCATCTTTCTGTATTCACCATTATTCAGGCTCCAATGCCCGTAGTCAAATAAAAATAGATTCTGTTTAGTCACGTACGCATGTAACACTTTCAGTAACAAATCACGTGTAATGTAGCAAGACTTATTCACAGAAAAGCTCATTTGGTTGAAATGGAAAATGCAATAGCTTAAACACGACTTCTCTTAGAGGTGAGGTATTGCAATAAAAATGTAGCAAAAGATACCGAACACATTATGGTCACGTAAAATAACTGCTTGCCTGAATTTCATCACTTTTCAACAGCGATTCCACATCTTTAAGACCAAGAGTGCAGAATTCTTCAAGTCGTGTAACATCTTCAAAGTACTTGAATGAATACAGCTCAGCAGCTTGTCGCAGTGTCTCGCAGCCGTGATTTTCAGCAAATATTCGAATCCCCAGGCAATTCGATGGATCCAACTGCTTTTCCAAAAACTCCGAGCATGCTTGCTTGACGCCTGTAAAATTTAAAAATGCACATACTTATTATCATACTGCACTCATACTGTACCTTCAAAAAGGTGTATTGCAATATACCGAATTAGTACTATGCATAACTGAGCGATCCCATTATTTCTCACAAGTTAGCAGCCATATTAACAGCTGCTTTTGGAGACTCTGAAACCAATTAAAGTAGTTTAAGATTACTAAGGGCATATTCGATTAAACGAATCCGGATTCGAATACATAGTGAATCCAAATCCAGATTCAGTAAAGTGCATTCTATTAACGAATCTGAATCCAGATTTGGTGAATCCTGCTTGGATCTCATTTCACTTGTGATGTGACTTGGGCGATGAGTGCTAGCGATTATAAACGAGTTAAAAAAGACATTTAAAGCAGTAACTGCTGCAAATAAATAGAATCTTGGTTGTGAATAATTAAAATGTGCAAAATAGGACCGTACTCGATTTGCCAAGTGTCACTTGGCAAGTGAATCCGAATATAGATTTAGTATGTATCCAAATCCAGATTCCTAAATAGAATATACCCTAAGACAACCTGTTAACTGCAGAAGACATGCGGCCGGCAGCAACTCTTGGACATTCTCAACACTAACGTCAACGGTCTCGGTGTAGACAAAGTCGAGCAGAACTTCCATGATGCCGGCAGATATGTCATGCAGCTCAACAACCGACTTCTCCATTTCACACATCTCATGACGACGACGCACACAACACACCGCCGCGTGAAACCGGTGCTAAACTAAGCCGTTATAACAGAACTGGTTGTGAATAATTAAAATGCGAGAGATAGAGTGGCAGGATAAACTGAAGATAATTTTTTGTCTTACAAACTGTATGTCTGAAAGATAGTAATTTGATCCATGACTGCACAGATGTTTGATAAAACTATTAGTGTGTTTATCATTTCTAAATTTCTCCTGATAGTACATTTCGGTAAGTTTTAGGAATAAAGTAGGTTTTGGTTGTCTTGATGATTGTGTTATAAACTAGTTTTATGGAATCAATATGCTAGCGTGAATGGCTAACAAGTTCAACAACTCACTTGCAATCATCCAATAGTAAACTCGAAAATGACAAAGTGCTACAAACTAACAAGTAGGCCTAACTGATGAATGTTATCAAATATACATTTTTCAAACAGTTTACTGTTCTCACTAGTTTTTAAACAGCTCTGAAAATATGTTTTGAGGGTAATCCAACCTGCTGTAAAAAATTCACTCAATGTTAGCAACTAGGTGAGCCTCAAAACCTTCAATTATCGTGCAAAAACCCAGCTTCAGCTGAGGTTTCAGATACATTAACAACACTATATAGTATAAACCACTACTAATAGCATGGTAAAAAGAATGGGTGACAGCAACAAACAGCAGAGACTGCTAATTACAGTGAATATATGATACTATCTCAAACAAAGTACCTGATGTGTAAACATAGCACAAAAGTAGTCACTGCATGCAGCTAATACAATACGGTGAACTGGAAACTGGCAACCATCCACGTACAACGTGACATCACAGAGTGTGTTGGACTTGCGTAAATTGTTCATTGTGGACAGTATCGATTTGGCATGACTGTCAGTAAATATACTGCGCTCCATCACCACAGCCATTGTCCATATACACTAGAAGCAACTGCAATAAATGACAAACACTGATAACCATACAGATGCTGCTAATAGCAACACTATAATTACTAGCTAATAATCAAACTTAAGAAAATATGGCCTAGATGGCAGTGAAGAATATGCCTGCCAATAGAATTCATCCGCACAACTTATCAGCCGATGGAGGTGAGTCACATGCGGCGATCTCCCATATCGGTTATCCAATATTGGAGGCTGTAGGCCCAGCCTAGCATCCCATCTGCTGCATGCCTGAAGTAAATGCTTCACCTTCAGCAGTAGATAACTTACAAAGAGATGAATGGACAGATTGCAGCATTGTTTGAAGCCCCTAGCAGAAGTCTGCAGCATAACAACCCATATGATACTCTTTATTGGTTCTTTTTAAAAAGACCATTCAGCGATGAATTACGATTCAGTGACATCACTGATGATGCAGTGACGTCATTTCAATTTTAAACTTCACCAGTATTTACGACTATCCGTGCAGCGCTTAACGTCCTGTTGCAACTGCTTTGGTGACTAGAGGGGGGCAAAATGAGAGTAGTCCCCTAGACTTTGCCCCGCATTTGGCTGGACTAGTATCACTTATTGGCACCAAGATGTTACTAAAACGGAAGACAAGTACACAAAGGCAGCACTTTTCCAGTTTATTGCTGAAACACCAGTCAAGCTTTAATTGTATCGCAATCAAATGGATGTTTAACATGCAAAGCCAATCATTGTTGATTCATTGAGATGTTCTCACGCAGCTGTTTACAACTTTGAAGTTTACATCATGGAAGTTTCAAATTTAATTTTTTTTATTTGTGTTTACTAAATGACAACTCCGTGTGCACAGTGAATTGATTATTGGCGCTTAGAGGCTTATCACGATATGTCAAACAAACAAGAAACTGTATTCTAGACAGCATATTAATGCGTAGTGCCAAACTGTGTCAAACTGCATTGGGAAAAAACGAAAAAAATAATAAAATTACCTGAGGAAAAACAAAATCGTGAAATCAACAAATGTAAACAAATAAACCGAAAACAAACTGTCAGTAAGTAAGGTTTTCCACACCAATGCGGTGCATTGCGGTCAGCTGCTTCGTTACGTGCGGCGTCGCGTGGCACCACACAAGTCTGTGGACTGTGTCTGTGGCACCACATGTTACCACCACAGACTTAAATATTCTCTCTAGACTTCTTACGTCCAATTAGAACAGCAGAAGCATTTGAGGCCGTCGCTTGGCTCCGCTCTACCACAGCCTGCGTGCTGGCCAGCCAAGCCGATGCCAGTGCGTTCACGGACAAACATGGCCACAGCCCACAAGCTACTAAACGGAGGACAGGCGACTAAACGGAGGAACTAAACAGTAATAACAAAATATCAAATACATTTAGATTATGTGTGACGCATAAACGGACTATCCATGTATAGTGAGCAAAATTAAACATAGTTATTCCAATACAGAGATTACAAGAAAAGAAAATAAAAAACAAGCAAACGTACAAATCAATGAAACTTAAAATACAATTAAAAAGCTGAACTAGCTGCCAATAAGAAGACGTAGAAGCACCATTAATCAACACAAAGACTGGACAGACACTGGCGCCTTCAGCTGACTGGCTCTACAGCTCATCAACCTCAAAGTAAGTACAAGTTCCGAATTCTAGTTCGCGTGCCGGACGAAATCGTGACGGAACGAAAGTTATTGTCGGTTGTTACCGTGACGTAACGTGAGTAAAAAAAGAAGATGGCGATGGAGTGTGTTGTAGGGAAAGGTAATGTCGAAATAGTCAGAGAACATCCGTTTGAGGTTGGACCGCGATACACAAATCTTGCATACATTGGCGAAGGAGCATACGGCATGGTTGTGTAAGTGTCTCGGATATTTACCGATATTTTGTTATTTATTTATTCAACGCTTAAAACTACCTATCGTATCGCATTATATCGGTCCTGTGGGCGCAGGCATTTACCTCTATGCCCAAATTAATATACTTAATAATATCGGCCTGTCCGAAACTGCGAGGAAAGTCAACAACCCTAACCCTAATGCTAAACCTGACCCTTACCCTGACCTAACATTAACCCTGACCCTAATCAACCCTAACCCTAACCCTAGTGACTCTTTTCAGCCAGTCACCACCAGGATCTGCGAATCCGCAGTTTCAGACAGACCACAATATCAACAACAGTTACACTACAAATAACATCTACTTCCTGTTCCCAAGAATGGTGCTATAAAAAGGCATCTCTAAACTATTCAGCGAGGTTGCTTCAACAACTAGAGATCGCAGAGAATTCCACAAATGTACAATTCTTACATTAACAGTAACTGAGGCATATATTGTGCCCCTACTAGGAGACCGAGGGTGCATCACAGAGCAGATCGGGTCAGTTGGTTTCTTGGTGTCTGTATGCATACTTAGACAAGAATGTTCTCAGTTAATGTGGAAATGAGTCTGTAGTGCACAGCAGTTTCAAGTCTGTCGGCAGCCTGTTCCACAATCGCGTTGCAGCAATAGAGAATGCTCTGTTCCTATATGTCGATGTGTCCGCGGCATGACGAGGTTTCCAGACAATGAAGCATGCAATGTGGATCGGCTGGGTATTTCGGCTACCAGTGTCAGCAGGTCTGAGATGTACTCTGGTGTGAGAACCAGCAAGCACAACTTTACTGGATTCTCTCGCCGACTGGTAACCAGTGCAACTCTTGGAGAGCCGGAGTCACACGGTCACATGGCTTAAGATTCAGAATGGTACATGCTGCAGTGTGTGGGACTCGCTGAAATGGTGCCAGTGTGGAAATTGGAAGTCCGACCAGCACCATATTGCAGTAGTCCAGAGGCGACAGAACAAGTGATGTAACAAATCTTGCTGTGACTTCACAGCTTCTACAGATGGCACGTATTTGGCGCAGATGATAGAAACACGTCTTATCCAAATTATAAATAAATAACTCTGGTATAGGAAACACAAACTTTAACTATGGTCAGGTTTGGTGCAAATCATACATTCTGTAAATAATATATGTTTTTATATCACCAGTATTTACGTGTTGGTAATTTGGTGGCTTTTAAAAATTTTTCAACTTTCTCAAGTATTGTTTATAGGTAGTCCAAACCGAACTAGCAGATTTTATATGAAATTGTACAGAATAATAATAAAGCATCTTTATTTATTTAGTTAGCTCTGTTCAGGTTCAGCTGTCATTAATCTGTCATACAGAGTTTAGGCTTATCATTTTGAGAAATCTCAAACATCGGACTTATTGCATGACAAACAGTTATCGGCTTTTTCCCAGATTATCAGTCAATTGATAATCAGGTTATACCCTCATTACATTTTTAAAATATTCGTTCTATCTTCATAGCCAGTATATCAGACCATTCTTTTAGTGTGCAGAGCCTTTCTGTAGAGCACTGCTTACCTCTTGGTCTATGACACTTACTCAGTTTAGCATCGTCTACAAAGAGAATGCAGTCTGCAAATTTTTTAACTTAAGCATGCAGATTATTGATGAAAATTACAAATTGTCCAGTGCATGCAGTGTTTTGTCATACTTATAGCCACCCCATAATTTGAACCATTTGCACCATTATACACATACATAGATGTGAAGCACTGATATTTCAAATCACATATTGTAGCAGCCAAATATGACAGCACTGTGTAGATTATTGTTGTTGTTTAAATCTGCTTATGCTGTGATGTGAACAGGTCTGCATTTGATCATGTGTTGAAAACAAAAGTTGCCATAAAGAAAATTTCTCCTTTTGAGCATCAAACATATTGTCAAAGAACTCTTCGTGAGATAAAAATCTTGACTCGATTCAAGCATGAAAATGTATGTATGTGTGTTGCAGTATGATGTTTCCAGCTGTTAAGAATGATGTTGTTTATAAAATCAGGAATGTGTCACATGTGTAAATGGTAATGGGAAAATACCTTCATAGCAGCATATTTTGGCTAGCTTTTCATAATTAGATTATTGTATAAGTTAAATTATACATTATACAAATAATTTAGCTGGCACCACTGACTAAATTTGCTTTAAAAAATTGGCAGATTAAATGTACCATTAATCAGATAATTGATGCTAACAAGACTACACTTCTGTTAGTGAATGGATGAGGCTGAACCAATGGTTAGGGTCCTGTTAGTTTCTTGTGTACCTTCAGACCTATGACGGTGATGGTACAGCAGCAGAACTGGCTGGTTTTCTCTTGGATCTTCCTCCACCTATCAAAGCACTGAAAGAAGGAACCCAAAACGCTAACCCTTACCAGTAGCCTGGCCTCATAGTTTCTTTTAAGTTGCAATTTACAGAGGGGTGTTGTACAAACACCCCAATATGTTCCCTTTATGCTGCCACTGTGACGACAGTCATAATCTATTTAAGTATTAAGTAGTTATTATGAATGCGCATTGTATGAATGAAGTATAATGTGGTTTCGGTGTAGATAATCAACATTCAAGATATTATCCGAGTTCCATCAATTGAAGAAATGAAAGACATGTATGTGAAAAGTTTGTAACTGTCATTTGAGGACCTATTTAATTGCTTTCTTAATTGTTACAGGTGGCAAACTGTATTTGTTGCTGCATTGAAATGTTACTGATTTTTTGTGAATCATGTCCGTATGCGAGAAGTGTAAAAATATTTTTTTCAGAATTTACACAATGGAACCTTAGCTGCAGTAATTGACAAAACAGCTGAGAAATGTCAGGTCTGTCCACAGAATCTATGTTTGTTTACAGTCTGTCATCTGCTTAGCTAATCTGCTGTGGAGTTAGCAATATGGCCAGACAAAGACTGTGTGAACTTATACAGTATGACCTGTTCACGCATTGTAGATGTAGGTTGGGTTTTCCATCTTTCCACTTTTTTTGTTTTACCAGTACCATAGCCAGAGACTGTGTTTATAAGGGCTGGTCGTCATGGTTGATGAAACATTTTTTGACATTATTTTGATGTCGCTGCATTCTTAGTTGTATATACACGTAAGACTTAAGTCTCACTCTGTGGCCATGATATGGTGTGTTGGTAACTGATCCGTCTTGTGTTGAATGAAAATGTAACCCACTATTGTCAAACAAACTGTTTGCGTTTGTCGCTTGATCAGATACATAGTGCAGTGTTTAATGGAGACGGACATGTACAAACTGCTCAAGACGCAGAAGCTCAGCAACGATCACATATGCTATTTCCTCTATCAGATCCTCCGCGGACTCAAGTACATACATTCTGCCAACGTTCTACATCGCGATCTGAAGCCGAGCAATTTGCTGCTCAACACTACGTGTGACCTGAAGGTTTCTATAGTTTCGTTCTGTTTAGAGAGCAGTCCCTTTTTATGTGCTTGGCACATGTCAGCTTGGGTCTGTCATATAGCTCTTTATAAACAAACCCACTTCTGATTGATGTATGTCTTATGAAAACTTTGAGTGAACATCAGGTGACCTTTTGAGGCATTGTCAATAGAAATCGAGAATACTAGTAAAAGGAAATATCCTAAATTGTACCTTGATATGAAAGTAGTTGGCAAGAGATATGACTGGCAGTTAGCATCTGTAACTGTCATGAGGTAGCTGTAATGTCACAAAATCATTATTTTTTGTTTGAGAGTCATTTGAAAATCACAGTACTTGTTTCTGTCATTTGTGTGTAAATTCTGGTGTTAATCTTGAGACTAAGCAGAATTTGCAGTCATTATCTGTTGGTGTTTGCAGATTTGCGACTTTGGTCTAGCCCGAGTTGCCGACCCAAACCACGACCATACCGGCTTCTTGACTGAGTACGTTGCGACAAGATGGTACCGGGCTCCGGAGATCATGTTGAACTCCAAGGGATACAGCAAAGCCAGTGTCCTTTGTGTGCTGACAGTATACTGCTTGGTTTCTTAACAGCAAATCATAAGCAGCACATCTTAGTTTCTGTTTATTCAGCCTTTTTTAGCATGATATGCTACAAGTACGATGTCCGTCTGTAAAGTTGGTGCATTGTGATCACATATTCCAACAAGAAGTGTAAGTGGGCACCTCAGGATAGGTTGTTATCTTGGCATGCTGAAGCCGACGTGGATCGTAATATCCCGTGATCCCAAATTTTACTAATGACCAGTGGGGCATCGAAAACGTCCAGTTTTGCACTTTGGTGGCATCCAGGAGCTCGCATGTTGTGCAATCTCAGCATCCGCTCGGTTTTATTTTTTGTTTTAATTCACTCCACATCAGGATGCTCTGAGATGAATTATTGTGGATCAGAAAAAAAGATACCACTTGTCAGAAACTGTTGAATTTTTTTTGCATACATTAAGAAAAGTATAAGCTGGCAGTTATTTTTAAATATCTGCTGTGACACTTTACATTTGTTGTCTGTGTTTGTCACAGTAAATTTCACGCTTAACAGTCAAGTAGTGAAATTGATGATTACCGGCTAGTGTTATAGTTTCAATTTTATTATTACGCAAAATTCTTAATGCGTGGCAAAATTAAATGCACAGAATTGTAGCTTGTCTTCTTTAATGTATGTAAAAAAATTCACGCTTTTATGTCAAGTATTAAAAACGAACTACACAAAAGAATGTGGTTTCTTTTTTTGCCTGACAGTGTGTACTGTTCAGTTCTAATGATTCGTGATGCTGTTATCTGGATAGCTAAACTGTGGTAAACTAATTATTGGTTCTGAGTTTTTAATTTGTCCTTGCCCTGCATTAGGGGGGGGGGAGCATAAAGCGAAGAATGCTGCAATTCCTCTGTTTGTCTGTCTGTCTCTCTCGGCCCATTCATTCAAATTGCCATCTGCAAGAGGGTGAGGCATATCAGTTCGCTGTGCAATACTTGTTAGTAGTTAAAATTTATTGAATTTGTGGTGGATGCTGATGAGTGATCGTGTAATGTTTTGTGTTAATAATTTATCCGCAAAGCACTAACAGACATGCTGTAGTTGTATCCTTACATTTATCGTCAGTCGATGTCTGGTCAGTCGGATGTATTCTGGCAGAAATGCTCTCCAACAAGCCGCTGTTTCCTGGAAAACATTGTATCCTTGCATATTTTTTGTAGTATTTGTCAGGAAATTCTTTTCGAAATTAAGCATATTAAGGCAGTGTTTGTGACTAGCATTCTGTCGAATGCACAAGAGTTTGATTGGTTGATCCTCTGTCGTAATGTAATAAGTTTACTGAACAAGGTTATGTTCTGTAATATTTGAACAAGTATAATACTTTAAACTTCACACTGAGCTTACAAGTATTACAGCTGACACGCATTACTGATAACCCTCATTCCTGCAATGAAAGTTGACGTTTTCAGGAATTGAAAACTCACTTTTAAGTTCAGAATTATCTGACTTCATCCGAACAGAATAAACTTATTTACATTTATTTAATATACGGCTGAGCTTATCATCAGTTATTTTAGTTAAAACTTATAATATTCGTACTAATTTACGGTTGCTGTAAAATAAGACCTAAAGTTTATAAGTTGGCTAGTGAATTTCATTACAGTTGCAACCAAAGTGTTGGTCTTGACTTGGATACAGATCTGGATCAGCTGAACCTAATCCTCGGGGTACTTGGCTCGCCATCACAGGAAGATCTCGATTGTATCATCAACGAAAAGGTCTGTGACGAACTTGCAGAGTTTGTAGCATTACAATGATGGCTTCATGTGTAAATGGTCTAGTGAGAACATGCCTCACTATTGTGTCCCAGGATTGAACCCGAGGCAGTTGTATTTATATTTACAGCAACTACTGTGATATATGGCTGTGCATGCACGTTGCAATGCCTGTCAACTTAGCCTTCCATCATTTTTCGGACAGTAGATTT
>Ga0209782_1001517_pt1 | contig 12197 bp, 7 predicted proteins | sample WorMetmaBAHAMAS1_FD_187390 | JGI IMG/M metagenome (GOLD analysis project Ga0209782, IMG submission 187390) | Marine gutless worms symbiont microbial communities from Max Planck institute for Marine Microbiology, Germany - Inanidrilus... | ecosystem: Host-associated > Annelida > Digestive system >... | reverse complement strand
GGCTAGAGCTGTGTGAAAATGTTCAATAATAGTTCAACATAGTCCTAGTTAGGTTTAGCATTGGCAAAGATAAAGCTAGTTTGATGGTCAAACTGCTCAATCTTCATATTTTTGCGAAAATCACGGGAAAATCGGCTTTTCGTACAAGAAAAGCTCAATATTAGTTCGAGATAGCTTAGACCTATTTTAGTGCTGATGCCAACGCTGCGATTAGGCCTACAGCGTTGGTGTTATTCGGCTATTTGGCTCGTTATAATAGGAAAGCCAGGCCCTAGGGTTAGTCTAAGTTAATTTAACTTACGCGAAAACAACGACCACTACGATTAATTTCAGTTTGAATAGACTTGTCTAGCCTGACGAACTGATTTTGGGTGCACTTATTAGCCTACGTGTACCACACTCAAAGTGCGACGGACAGACTATTCGTTGCGCTCAAATCGCATCATTCATAAATTGTCATAACAAACCATGCATTTTCCGTTGTTTTTGAATAATTTCAGGTAGTCTTGTGGTCTAGATTCGGCCACCTGGTTGGTAGGCTGTACCGCGGTCGTCGTCATTCAAACATGAAGACGCCCGGGTTAACCAGAAATAATTGTAAAATCGTTCTTGACGGAGATTTTGTATTTTTATTTTTATTTTCATTACGGTTTTGACTTAGATTTTACGTAGGCTACGATTTATTTAATCATTTAGCCTATGGAGTGCCATTTGTATAGCCTATTAACTAAATAATTATTTTTTCATTTATTTAATTACAACCATTTAGCAAATACTCATTAAAATGTTTTGCAAAATTACGGAGTGGAAAATATAGTCTTAGGCTTATAGTTCTTTCGTCAAGATTGACGGGCGAGTAATCAATCAACGAGCTGCCTCACGCCAATTCACCAGATGTTGCTAGCGGTACTGTCGTGCGCTGCCTGTGCATCGATGTCCACGATAATGCCAACATCGACAACGACGACAACACAGTTTAACATTTGCAATAGGCCTAGTAATTCAAAGATGGCGTCGAGATAGATCTAGCCTAGCCTAGCCTAGTCTAATGCTCTCGCCAATGCTGCGATTGCAGCGTTGGCGACAGCGGCGATTGAGGTGATGATAGCCTAGAGCTCAAAATGCATGTACGACTCAGTGTAGCCTATGCTGCGGACAATAAAACTTATGCACGAATGGAAAGAAAACCACTGTAGTCTAGCCTATAACCCAACGTATGGTGATGACAGAGTCATCTGCATGTCCTCCATCGTTGCTGATGACGCCTCCGTCGCTACCATCGTAGTTGCCGATGGCAACGACTGTGGCATCGTTGGTAGCAAATACGATAGGCCTAAGCTTAAATATAAGCTCAATATTTGCACGATAAATGATATAATATAATACTTCGTAGGCCTAACCATGTGGAATGCGATTTGCCATAGGATGACCAAGGGTTAAACAAGTCTAAGACTAGATAGCTTTAGCTAGTACACTTTATTTACGTGTAAACGTCACTAGAGTGCAGCACATTGCAATGTGTAGGCCTAAGTCTTATTCGGTACACTTGAGGCTTTGAATATAAAACATGACGCACGAAAAACCTCATTAGGCCTATCTAAAATCATTCGTAAATCACACAATTATAAATCTTACATTAAAATGATATTTTTAATAAATTCAAACAATATATAATATATATTTATTATTTTCTCAATCACCAAGATAAAAGTATGAAAATTTGCGTTAAAATCGTAATTATAGTCTATGTTGTTGCGTTGGATAAAAAAAACCATTGTCCTTCGCCGTAACAAGCTACGTATATTCCAATCTCGAATGCAACCATTTCGATTGTGTTCAAAAGCAAATAATAAAAATTAACTCAAAAAACGAGTGATTTTCACCTATGCAATATGTTAGTCGGCTAGTCGTAAGCCTAGTGTCAGTAGGCTAGTGCTCAGCGTGGCGAGTTCAAAGACTGACATAAAACAGATGCAGACGTTGAGCTAGCCTAGCGCAAATTGTTTCTTTGAAGTCACCGGCTTTTATTTTTCATAGCCTAGTTTCGCTGCAGAGACAAACCGCTTTCATGTAGGCTAGGCTAGCCTAACCTGAATGCTGCGTTGCTACAGCACTATAAAAGGCACGTTTATTGTACTTTACTACATCAAATAGACGTAGGCCTGCCTATGTCTAGTCTTAGAGTAAGTCTATGAAGATGGAAGATAAAATGGCAAAGTTGTTTTCCTGTAATACGTCTACGATAAATGTAAAATCTGAGGATATTGGCACACGAAAGCATCATCAACAACATCCATAAGGAAGCGTCCACGCATAAAAACACCCTCAGTTATTGTCATTGAAGATGATGACAATGATGATCAGCGATCGTCACTTTCATCGTATACTCTTGGCAGCAGACAAGAATTACAACTAAGCGTCGAAGGATCCGCAGTGAGTATTTACAATAAGAATAACATAAAGAAATACATGTCGCTGACAGCCATTCAATGGATTAAACTCATTATTTGCTGGAAGATTATTGACGAGAAGTTGAAAAGTTACATTCGCAATATGCACCGGAATATTTCTATTTAAAAAGGTACAACCTGATTCAACTACCAGTAATTCAGGCAATACTGCTAACATCGATTACTATGTGACACTGTTAAATGGTTGGCCGTATTGCAATGCGTCAGAAGGAGTACGTTTTTACCTGAGTTACATGCCATCATTCGAACATATGTTTATTAAAGGCAGTAGTATCAGTCTATGCTATGACGAGTGGATACATCTCCTAGCTCTAATTCCCGCTATTAATCGTGAAAGCCAAACGATTAAATGACATTCAGTCACTTGAAAGGCATACAGCGTTTGAAACATCATGAATTTGATATTTATGACTATAGACTTAGGCTACTAGGCTACGACTCTGTTATTATTCGCCTATGTCTAATTTCTAGTAGTTTAATCATATTAAAGTGAATAAAATTGACATTTTGTATTCTTTACACATACATATAAAGACATCTAACAATCAAATAGACCTACTTAAACCAAAACCCATGTCAATATCAAACAGAAACAAGAGGCTCTGCTATAGCAGAGGGACCGCACGACACGCTTGTCAGTAGAAATTCTGCAACTACAAAACATCCCATTTGAAAACTAGAGTCCCGGGCCTATCGTGTGGCATTATTTGCGTGATCCTTCGTTTAGCCGTTTTCGTACAATACCGGAGTGTGACAGACACACATAGACAAACAGATGGACAAAACCACGCTTAGCATAGCGTCGTGTGGTAAAAATCGACCATATTGCACTGCCCACCAAGTATAATTACCAGGCAACGAGCGTCGGTTGACAGCAAATCGCTAAGCGCACCAAGAAATGTCGGTTTTTACCGCATATTTGAACGATAATGCTCAAACTGCACTTGATCGATTGTTGTCTATATGTTATACAAGCAGGTTTTCAACAAACACGGTGAAAAATCGAACCGATGGAGCTTATGCCTTAGTTTATCGCAGCTAGAGTGTCGACCATCAAAGGTGACACAAACAGACTGGTGGTCCGTGGTCGGTATTATTGATCCCAGCTAGCAGCGTGCGGTGGCGAAATTTTTTCTAAGTCCACAGTTTGCGCAGACAAAAATGGGTCACGTGAGCAAAACCACACCCCTTTTAGGGGTGATTTGTTATCCCTTTGGCCAGACTTGATATAGTCTCCCTTTGTACAAAGTTTGAGAGCTCTAGCTTCAGCCATTCCTGAGATATGGATCGGGCACCCAAAATTCCAATTGACTAAATGCAAGCTTAACACCATGGTAAAAAAAGATAGGCCTAGGCCTAATCTAAAACCGCATTTAAGGCTAGTTTTGATAGTTCGGACGCATGAATTAGCGATCCACAATGATTTAGCCTACATGTTCTTCGACCATAGTTTAAACACGAAATAGCTAGATTAAAGTGATTCTAATACGCTATTAGGCCTCTATTGGAGCTATATGTCTAGCCTATTCATTGACAAAATGACTGACTGAGTGACACAACCTATGCCAAGCCTAATAATGGTAAAATAAACGCAGAGATTTCATGATTTTAATGAAAAATATCATTATATTTTACCAACATTGTTTTTGTAGTCACTTTGTAAGTAGGTCTGTGTCTAAACCTATAGGCATTTAATAGCCCAAATTAGATCTAGCCTAGGCCTACTACGCCATTAAAGACATGTGCTAAGGATAGTTTCGAAATTGGACCTGTGTCAAATGTACAGTCACCATCACAGTCGCTATCTTCATTATCACTATCGCGTCCAAATGGAAAACAGACTGTGCAAGCTTTCCACCCCAGATAATTGTTCATGGCGATACCATAGGGAAGACATCCACATTGCGGTAGTGCAGCGGTAAACATGGGATAGTGACGATGTATATCCGGAATGACATTTTGCTGCAAATCAATCCATTCATCTTCCATATGAATGCTAATACCACTCCTGCTGGATAATACTGAACGAATTGACTCACCATACATCACAAAGTGTTTACGAAAGTCAATAATATGTTTACGACAAAGCACAGTAACATAAATGCCATCACCCAAGTGTTTGCGAAATGAAACACGTCGACGTCCAGATGCTTTACGTGCTTTACCTTTAAGTGGTCTGAGGCGGACAGCTTCATTGATATATTGTAGCATTGCGACAAAGTGTGCCCAACGATTTATTGTGAAACTGATGTTGAGTGATGGATGTCGTAATGAAGAAAGAATATTTCGTTCACCAATGATGTTAACACGACGTTCCGAACGCATGTTGCTTGCCAACATACATTCAAACGGACGATCTTGTTCTCTCGCTGCTTTGAAAGAGGTAGCTAAAACCGCTCGGGCAATAGTTGGAGGTGGCGACGAAGGTGATGATGATGTAATCCATTTCGCCTTCTTATTTATCTCAGAAGGCACATCATATGCCTTAAAGAAATGTCTAGCAAAAGGTGATGTTGACGTTGTATCGACCGCAAATGCCATAGCCTAGGCCTAGGTCTATTATAGCTAAACTAGCGCTTCTCACACACACATACACACACACACACACACACCGCCACCACCGCCGCATGGATGATTTTTTTATCGATGAGCCGATAGGCATAGGCTAGGTTATTGTAAGCTACTTGTAGACCTATAGGCTAGACAGCTGCCATCATCAAAAAATTCGTACGGTATCGTTTCATGAAGTCTTTTCTTTCGAGTTATGGGCCTATCCTTGATCTAGGCTATACTTAGCCTATATTGTTACGCGTGAACTTGAATCGTGCTGCTTTTGAAATATAGGTTAAGCCTAGCCTACATGTAAATGTAGAGTTGACTATTAGCCTAGTCTAAGCTTAAATCTATAGACCTATAGTCCTATCACTTAATAGCGTTTTAAAAATGCATCCATGTTATAATTTTTTAACGTATTGAGGAATTAGGTACAGCTTGGCGTAAAGGTTTGAGACGGCTCTTGGGTTTACCGTATAGGACGCACAATGTTATGCTGACACCTTTGTGTAGTATGCTGCCTCTTGACTACAAATTAATGCGTCGCTGTGCCAAGTTTATGAATAATTGTTTAATTAGCGATAATGACGTGGTTAGTTATGTTGCAAGACATGGAATATTTTTTTCAACGAATGTTCTCTCCTATAGGCTCGTAATGCTCAAAGATGCTGTGAGACTGTTGGTCTTTCATTATCTAACTTGCATGAGTTTAACAAGCAGTTAGTTTTTCAGGTTGTGTATAGTTCTCTGCCGGACTGGGTTATGCCTGCTGTGAGCGTTGTACTGGAGCTCATTCAGATTCGTTGGAATCATAAGTCATTGCAGCTTTTGAGCTTAGACGAGTTGGACTTTATTATTGCTTCTGTTTGTACTGGTCAGGCTTAGTATGTTTTTTACTTTTTATTGTTCATTGAATTTTTTGTCTCTTTTATTGTGCATTATTGTACGATTTCAATAATAAATAAATAAATAGTTAATATTAGGCTAATGAGATGGAAATGAAAAAAATCATTGCGTTGTTGTACGGCACACCGATCGAGAGTAGAAGACTGACCATGCAGCGAACAATAGACGATAAATATAGGGATATAGCCTACATAGGCTACGCTTCTGTAGGCTAGCTTAATAACATTCTAGGCTAAAGGTCATCGTGTTAGCTTGGCTAGTAGACCTATCTCAGTTATAAACTTAAATCAGTTTGAAGGGTGGTTTTGTAGCAGCAGCTGCTGTAATAAATACACTATTCGCACCTATATAGCCTAGAGTTAGCGATACTATTAAGTAAATCAATATTTTATAAAGATTTTGCATAGACCCTAAGCTTTTTAAAAACATGTTTAGTTGTTTTTGACATACACCATGATTAGTTTTAAAATAGATGGCATAAATAAGCGTGTTGCGACTATGTTTTTATTAACCTGCTTGTCGTAAAGTATTTTTTGGAACGAGAAAATGTGCGTTTTCTAGTAACAAATTAAAGTAGCCTAAAAGAATTGACGTTGTTGTCTTTAGGGCTATTAGGCCTACTCTAGTGTGATAGCATACTAGAAGCAGCAGTTGCTGTTAGTCTAGGGCCTATCACGCTATAACCCTAGGAATATATACTACACTAGGCTACAACGAAACGTAATGAGAGTGAATACATTTATTAACATCATCATCATCATCATCATCATCATTAGTAAAGTAACACAATCATTGAAGCATAGGCCTAGGCTACATGCAGTCTAAGATATAGTTTGTCAACAGAGAGCCTACACTCGACTGTCTTAGCTAGGTTAAACTAGACTAGGACCTATGTCTACACTATCCACGCAGCTGCAATTGTGACTCAGCATAGATCTCAGCCAGTTCCGGATGACGTTCGTGAATAGTCGGTATAACCACCAGGAGTTCCGCCCATTCGTCGAGGCGAAGACTGATACCATCACGGGTAGGACGCAGATTCTAGTACGATGTACCGTGAGGAACATAGAAACGACGAAAATCCACACAATTGTAACCGCCAGTCACGGACACGTACCATCCATCGCCGAGGTGTAATCGAAAGCCACTGGACGCGTCTTGAGGTTGAGCTCTTTCGCTTCATTGTTGATCTGCTGACAGTATAAGATGAAATTCGTCCAGCGTTTGTGAGTCAACGTGACTAGCTTATTGGGTTCGCACGAAGAGTGTATGGTCACCACATTTCTGACGATATCGATTACTGGATCTCGATTTTTGCCAAGAATGAACGAAGAACACTGATTTGTCCACAAATACTTGCATATAGTTCTTCCAGTATTTTCATGTCGGATTCTGTCGACGGCGGAGGCATCATCACGGGCAACATTGTCGTTGCCGCTGTCATCATCGACGCGTTAGGTGGAGCAATCGAAGTCATTGTTGACGCTTTTGCTGCTGCTGCTGTTGCTGCTACTGTTGCTGCCACAGACTTCGAACGCGCCAACTTTGGTGCACGACCTCCGTGAAGCTTTGTCCACTTTGTCTTTATCTTTGTCTTTGTCGTGGTATTAGTAGTAGACGGCATATTGAAAATTCGTCGTTGTCTTCTCTGAACGTAGTTCTAAATGAAACAAATACATTAGACTAAGCTATAGGACTGTTATATGTTTATTGCACAAACCAGTTCAAACCGGTATGTGTGGATGACGTCATGTTAATAACATTAAGTTTACGATTGGTAAACTAGCCTAGTAGCACAGCCAACAATGAGTCATTCATTAACTGCGCACTAATTATTATTATTAAATTGCTGCCACCTTTACTTACACTCTGTGATATGGTGTAGTCTATGTAGGCCTAAATGAAGTAACCTAAGTCTATAGCATTTACGAAATAGGAATATGCCTAAAACAACTCACTTAGCTTACCGCATTAATTTAGCAGAGGCTAATACGCTTGCATCGGAGCATGAGTGGACTGTTTCGTTGACGATAATCATTAATCAAATGTGAAAGAAAACAGATGACACGACTTTCTTTTGAAGTTGCCACTGGCACCACTGCATCACTACCCACAACAAGGAAGCATTAACTGCACACTTTCACAAATGCTTACATCGCTTTAATTTAACTAGCCTAGACTAAATGTTGCTCTTGTCGAACGATAGAGTCATTGAATATTAGGCTATCGTTGAGCTGGGCCTATTAACCTATAACTAGCCGTCTACTATCCTATAGGCTAACTCATTTTATAAGCATCTTCATTGACTTATAACTTATAAAGCTATGAGAACGCTTAGGCCTAGGCTATAGTCAAAATATACAAAACTGCAATTTTCTATAACACTTCTAAATAACAAAGTAAACAAATACATGCAGCAGTTTTGCGAAACATCAAATCGTTCAATCACACTAGGCTAGCCTACTGCTTTAGGTTAGCCTAGCCATATCACTAGCACTACGTTAGCCTAGCCTAGTTGAACTAGACAATTGCTAACTTTGTGAATAGGCCGTAGTCTAGCCAGCTATGTAGCTTAACCTTTGTCTCATTCGCACCATAGCACTAGGCCTAGTGGTTTGTTTATGTCAATGATAATTAATCAGTCTTGTGAGAAGATCGTAATAAATCAGTCACTGCATGATTTTCATTGAAGTTGCCATCGGTCGACTGACTTGTTACCCACGCTAACGTGGTAGCCTAACTACGCAGATATAATTATGAAATCAATTATTAACATTTAGCCTTGTCACATAAACTTTAAAAAACTTAAACAAATTAGCATTTTGTAACCCATCATTTCCACAATTTCGCGTAGGTTTAACGCGAAAGTTTAGACTAGGCTAACTTTGCGACTAATCTAATGCTAGCCTATTTGTCGCATGTAGCCTAGCCTATACATCTCGAAAGTAGGTCAGGTCTAGGCTAATAAATCAGATGATGTGTTTGTTCTTTGAAGTTGCCGCTAGTCTAGCCTAGGCCTAAAAATCCAATGAATGAGTAAATAAAATAGCCTCACGATAAACATTGCTACCGCATTCACAGCACACTTGCATAAGATATAGACCTAGACACCTAGACCTATACTAGCTTAGCGTAAACTAGTTGTTTCATTTCGCACACAGCGAAAAACATGAAGTGAAACTTATAAACAGTCGAAATGAGTTATAACGGACAATACGTTACAACAACAATGTTTTGTCCCACTGACACCACACAGAGTTCGTATGTATCGCTCATATGTTCGAGTTATCGACAAAGATACTCGAAAGAACTCGAAGACTTCAACTTGTTTGATGTGCGACTACAAACGTTCGTTTTATATCCGAAGAGCTCGATTTCAAGTCGAGATATGGCGAGTGCAGGTTTCTATTACGTGAGTGAGGATCGGGTGTTGAAGTGTTCCGGCTGCAAATCAACCGTTACACGTTTCCGCGAAGGAGATGATCCATTTGTCACAGGTCGTCACTCTGGTTGTCCATTTGTAGCTCTACGTGTGATGAATAAAACGAAAAAAACAGTTCTAGCAGCAGCAACAGCAGCAGCAGATGAACATAGCTTGTTACCTCTCGGTAATCGTTAATTAATTAATTAATTAATTTTTATAGACTTAGCCATAGCTTGATACAAAACTACTAGCCTAATGACTAGTCTAGTAAACCTAGCTATTAGCATTAGCTTAGCCTAAAACTAGGGTTAGCCTAAAGCTAAGCCAAAGACTATTTGTCTGTACTTAACCCTAGGCTATAGCCCTATAGCTCTAACTCTAGCTCTAGTTCTAGGTATAAACTTACTAGGACTATTAGCCTACTCAGCTAAGGCTATGTTAATGACTAGGCTTTGTAAGCTATAGGTCCAGTAAGCTGCCACCATACACTAGTCTAGACTAGCATAGGGCCTATATAGACCTATTGTCCTAGGCTAGACTAGGCCTATATCAAGTCATTAGCCTAAGATTATTTGTTAGTCACCTTAACTTTAATACAAAACTTAGATTACAAGAATAGGCTAGGACTATTATTTAAATATATTATACTAAGACTAAGATAGTATTTGTCCACAATAAGCCACTAGACTATGATTGTTTTATTGATTAGGCTAAGTAGCCTAAAGCAAGTCACCGGTCTTTCATTTAGGACTAAAAATGCAACAAAGGCAAAGGTAGAACTAAATTCCTTAATTTAACCTACACGATAGATTAGCATTAATATAAACGAATTAATAGTTTATGCAAAAAACACATATTTGTTCATTTCCTACCATAATATTTACGATATGTTATAGACAAAGTAAAACTGGTGCAAGAAAATGAACGTCTACATTCGGCAATGACATGCAAGAAATGTAAGATTACCGGTGTCCAGACATTGTTTTTGCCTTGTCGTCATCTTGCCAGCTGTGAAAAATGTGCCAGCAACATGGAAAACTGTGTTACTTGCAATGAGAAGATACTAGGAACTGTTAGAGTTTACGTCATGTAGGCTAGATTAAGCCTACACTATAGGCTAGCCTATGGTTTATAATGATGCAGGTGTGGCTTTCGGAATACACTGCATTCTACTAGTCTACTAGCCTATAGGCTACGTTTCTCAATCGATGCGCTTGAACTGAAACCAACAAAACAACCGTTCATTGTTGGATCGCATAAGAAAAACACTGTTAGGCCTATTCATAAATGAAATAGGCCTACTTCAACATTGGACAGAAAAATAAGAAAAGAAGCTCATTCGGAGCGAGTTAGCGAAATAACTTAACATAGGCCAAGGATAAACTGATTTTTCCATGATTTTTCGCAAAAATATAAAAAATAAGCAGCTTGACCATCGGACATGTAGGCCTAGGTTAGGCCTAATGAGCACAGTCCATCAAACTAGCTTAGTCTTTACCGTTAGGCCTACTAACCCTAGCTAGATCTACGTCGAATTAATATTGATCATTTTTCATATAAGAAAGCTAATTTTTCCATGATTTTTTCGCACATAATTAAAAATCATACAGGTTGGCTGTCTGGATATATGAAGTCCTTCTGGCTAGTATTAATAATTAATAATAAGCAAATAATTTCATAACTTTCGCAAAATAATAGCCTCAAACGACTCGCGTAATGTACGACTCGCATAACATACAAAAACGTCCAAAACGTTTACACGTTTTACACGTTTAATGTTTTAACCATCACTTATTTATTCCAACATTTATAAATATTCTTTGCCCTAGCTCTAGCTTTAGGCCTAAAAGGCCTACTAGCTCTAAGCTAGAGCTAAGGCTAGGCTTGGGCTATGGCTAGTCATTAGCATAGACCTCTCCTAGTAGGCTAATAGCCCTAGCCCTAGCGGCCTACTAGCCCTAGCCCTAGCCTAGCCCTAACACTAGCCCTAGCCCTAGCTCTAGCCTAGTCCTAGCCCTTGTCCTAGCCCACTAAAAAATTGACCACGCCCACTAGTGGGCCTACTAGGCCTAACCCTAGCCCTAGCCCTAGCCTAGCCATAGCCCTAGCCTAACCCTAACCCCAGCCCTAGCCTAGCCCTAACCCTAGCCCTAGCCCTAGCGGGCCTACTAGCCCTAGCCCTAGCCCTAGCCTACTTGGCTAACCCTAACCCTAGGTCTGCGCCCTTCAATAATTTCCAACCTCTACCATCACCACCTTCGCAATATGCCTTAAACATAATTAAACATTTATTAAATTTTTATTTAAAAAAAAATCGACCATCACTAATTTAATTTCCTTCCAATCCACGTTTAGATAATAAAAGGGGGGCGTGCCGGAAACAGAAGTGGTCCAAAATCGGCAGTTTATCTCTACTGTGATTCCATCGCATTGATAATAAGTAAACTAGGCCTAACGCTTGGGAAACAGCTGCGACATCGACGCGTCTATACGTCTGTTTTGTGTTGGTCTTTGAAGTTACCGCACTACTGACAGCACGACCGTCGGTTTTGTGTTGCGTAAGCAACTATCCTTTACTGACTTACTGACCTTTATTGATTTAACTTATAAATAAGAAAGTTTGTGAATACAATGAAATAGCCTACATTTTTACACAGACTGAGACTTGTGAACACGATTTAGTGGACATATAGTTAGCTAATGTGATAAGTTCCCGCTAAATAGCCTATGTGGACTAGTGTTGTGCGATACCCGCGATACCTCGGTAAGTATCGCGATACCACATGTGACGATACCAGTATCGCCAAGGTCACGGTAAATCGCGGTCCCACGATACCATGAAA
>Ga0209782_1001516_pt1 | contig 12202 bp, 8 predicted proteins | sample WorMetmaBAHAMAS1_FD_187390 | JGI IMG/M metagenome (GOLD analysis project Ga0209782, IMG submission 187390) | Marine gutless worms symbiont microbial communities from Max Planck institute for Marine Microbiology, Germany - Inanidrilus... | ecosystem: Host-associated > Annelida > Digestive system >... | reverse complement strand
CGAGTTGGAATATTGCAACGTGGATCGACGCATTAAAAGCGGCATTGATGCTGCTAGACCTGTCATAAATTTGGTGGGCTTCCGTCAAGTAAAAAACTTAGAAGTTGACGATGTTCAAGCTAGTACAGCAGGCGTCAATCAGCACTCTGGTTAGTAAAACTGCGTTCGCTAACGGACAGTACTGCTAGGCACTGCGTCGATAAGTACTCGGCTTTATTACTCTGTTATTCGCTAGGCGGCGACACTGCAATGCTGGGCTGGCTACACGCTAGGCTCTGCCACGCATTTCTAGTTTTAGATGGTGATGATATTGATAGCGGTGAGACACAGGGGTATAGGGCGCGTCAGTTATATAACAATATATCTATGTTATTTCTGTTTCCGGTGAATGACGGTAAGCAATGCAACATTTATGGCATCATGTTACGGTTAGTCTTCAACAATCTAAAATTACCTTACAAAACAACTGCACAAATAATACCTCGAGAACTCAGCCCACTTTGTCCTTTTGTTTGTGACTAAAAATGTAGAATTTGCAACTTTCACGCAAACTGTTATGATTACAACCGTATTGCTTATAACCGGAAGTTTACTAAATATGGAGTAAAAGTAAAAGTAGATCTGGGATAAATATTCTTTATTTACTGACGGACCCTATTTTCCAGCGGGTTTAAATCCCACCTGCCCGAGTACAGTTAAAAAACGTCACAAAACTGACAGGAGTGGTTTTTACGTGTTTAATATTGATAGTTGTCGGAATGTATTGAAAGACATTAATGACAAGTAAACAATTGACTTTAACAAAGTATTTCAGTTCTTGTCTTAATTAGGCTCTCTTAGTCTGTACGGCACTCGAGTGTATATAGGTCTATAGGATCAACAAAATCCTGCAGGACTCAACGTTAATACGTCGCAGTGTGTCTTCTGTGCGTACGCCACAACGTGAAACGGCTAAATTATGGCCCCATATGTAGAGTCACGCAAAGAACGCCGTACGATATCCCAGGGACTCCTTAGTTTTCTCTTTCCAAAGATCTCGGCGAACGGGATCACCTCATATATGGGGGCGTCAGATGCAGGTGAGATAGCTTACAAGAGACCTAGCACTGGCTAGCATGGCGCGAGATGATCCGCCCGCAAGCAGCACGACGAGCAGCACGGCCGCCGTGCCGCAATGCGCGGTAAAGTGGGATCGGAATTTGAAACCTAAATTAGCTATAATGCGCCAATGCACTTCCGTCACAGACAGACGGACAGACAGACGGACACTGACATCGTAATATAAGCGCGAGATGTATATATTACATCTCGCGCTAAAAATCGGAGACCTTCGACATAATAAGGTTAACTCGCTGTAATTACGGAAACGGTACAAGATAGACACATACATGTAGGCCCTACTTTCTGTTATTAGCACTATGTAATATATACATCTCGCGCTTATTCTATGATGCCAGTGTCCGTCTGTCTGTCCATCCGTCTGTGACGGAAGTGCATTGGCGCATTATAGCTAATTTAGGTTTCAAATTCCGATCCAAATTTACCGCGCGCGCCCGCATGCACTGCAAGTGCATGCGCCCGCATGCGGGCGCGAGGAAAGGGATCATCGCCGGGAAGAGTGGAGGGATCATCTCGCGCTGTGCTAGCAACTGCTAGGCCCTCTTGCAAAGTCATAGAAGGTAACATGCCGCCGCGATGTTATGCGCTCTATCAAATGTTTATGTTGTCTGACCTCGGGTGACCATATCCCAATAGCATCCCCAATTTCTGCATTTTTACGTTGCCTTTCGTATCTTCATAAAGGGTGAACAACATGGGTGAAAGATGCGTGGTTACGTCACGTGACCCATTTTAAACTTTCGGAGCCTCATTCTGCCATTTGGATTCCTATGTGCCTGGGAATAGCTGAAGCCACGCGCGTGTCGTCAAATTTTGTATACACGTAGGTTATATCAAGTCTCACCAAACGTATTAAGTATCACCCCAAATATGGTGTACTTATAGTCCCGTGACCCACTTAAATTTTTGGTCCCCTTACAATATCCCTGGAACGGCGGAGGCTATATATAGAGACTTCAAATTTGTACACGGGTTGCCATGTGGCGTTTTAGCATTGAGGTGACATTGTTCCTCAAGTAGGTGTTATTACGGCCACGTGGCGTTTTTAAATTTTGGGAATTAAGCAATAATAGGCCTACCTCGAAACAGTGCAAGACAGAGACATAGTTACAATGGTAGACTAATAGGAAATCACCTGTAGAATAGCGATTGTCATGACTGTCAATGACCTTGAGAGAATTTAAAGGTCACTTCTGCTGCTTTAAACCTTTGTAAGTTCCGTGAACAGCGTGATGGTTGACCAGGCGTGAGGCAGCGTTGCGCGGTCCATCAGCGTCGGGGGGTCGGAGTCGGCCTCAGGGTAGCCGACTGGCTTTTTGTTTTGTATTTGGATTTTGCGTGCCCAAAGGAAGCCGCTAATTTGCCCAATTTGGCTCAGTCATTAAATCACACAGTGAACGAAATATTCGTTGTTTACGACGCGTCAACAACGAATTTAGTCACTCACGACGAATGCAGTTGCCTTCATACCGATGGCCTCATACGTAGAGTCACGCATGCAAAGAACGCCGTACGATATCCCAGCATCTCCTGAGCTTCTTGTTAACATTTATTTCACTCTATCCATTTAATCGCAGGCTGCATAGGCCTATGAAAATGAAGGTCGTTGGTTGATCGGGGTTTAACGGCGCTTTTAACACATTGAAATTTCTTACCATTGCAATAAATTTTCTCAGCTAGGCCTAACAGCACTTAGCGTTGGTGTCTTGTAGGCCTGGGTTTGAACATCAGTCACCAAGTGTAAAACAAGAAGCTCTGCTATAGCATGCGACGCGTTGTCATTCGAAATCTTGGCAGCTAATTATAAATCATTGTCTTTTGAAAACTAAAAGCTTGCAATCAACGAATGACCTTCAAGTACACTCAAGACCATCACAATTCCTGCTATTAGATGGGCCGTATATCAATTCATGTTAGTATGGCTAACTGCTGTTACAACATCTCTATCTAGCACTGATTCGGAGATTATGCCGACATTTTTTAGGTGTCCGTGACTGCCTGTGACCTTGAGATTTTGAGAACTCCTTCATTTTTGACAATACAGTTTAAATCACAAGACATATGTGCACTTTATGATTTTTGTGTAAACACGTCGTAGTTACTCAAACGTTTCGTACACACTGACTATTATTATCCACCGGCTGATAGTGAAGCTAACGAGGATGTTTTCGACCAAATCTGTGTTTTTTATTGTTTGTATGTTTGTATAATAACGTCTAAGTTTATCTTGTACGTTAACACATCACGAATAATAGTAATACTTTAGTAATTACAAATAACAGACGTTGAACAGTTTAATACTTAATAAACATCACAACTGCAAGCATTTCTGGTGGGCCTCAGGTAAGCCTAGCCTATAATACCACACAGTTCAAAGTAAACATCACAAAAGCTAGATCTTTTAATCACTTACATGGTAGGTTACAATATCATTATCAAAACAAATGAAATCAGCAAGAAGCAACGTGGACCACTTCAAATATACACGGAACAAAACAAGACTGTTCTTGGTTCTGTATAACAACAATAGACAAATGAAAACTGTGACATATATTTATAAATTAGCAAAAGCCATATAACGTACAACAGACTCAGAAAGTACCTAGAAAGCTCTCATTCAAAATCACGATAATCATTTCGCAATAAACTATTCAGCTCAATCAATCAATGAAAATTTATTTTCTGAGCAATAGAAATATTACAGTGTATACAGTGTATGCTAGCGCTCAAAAGGCTGCCAGAGAAGCATACGCTCATTAAACTGGCCGCCTAAACAAACAAAAGAACACAGCTGACCGTGAATATTTGGCTTACTGTTATTTATTTAATTTCTCAAAATTTTTTCCCTGCCTTTTAGTCAAGGTACGTGACATGTTTTTGCGTGACTTGTTTTCCCTATAGCTTTCACTTTTCAGTCAATCATTAACGCTAAATCTGACTGTCAGCTATGACCCTGAACCGGTAAACCCCTGAACGTGCGAAATATACAGGTCAGATAAGAGTCATTTTGGTCGCAAGTTATTCTCCAACCACAGACACAGACACAGACACACACATATCCAACCACATGCTCGACCTGACCACTAAAATAATCGTTAATCAGCAATACAAGACACTCACTGTCAGTCACTGAGTCATCTGCAAAAAGCTCACTTCAGTCTAGGAGGTTAGGCCGATATATGACACGTTACATTATACACACGTCTGTTCACAGAAAATAACACCAAATAAAAAAAGAAATAAAGTTCTAATACAAATAGTTCATTTATTCACTCTGTAGTTCACGTAACTGCAACAGAACAGAAAATATTACTATAACCAGTTTAACAAAATGTTATCAGTCCAAAGAAAGACCAAAACATACACTGGCCACATCGTGTGCTGCTCTCTGGTGAGTCAATTTGAGTATATATACGTGTCATACTATCATCAGAAAAAGACAGGACAGACGGATGGGCAGACATCAGACTGAGGCGATGCATTACACTTGCTGCTATAGATGTGGCCAGTGTGATAACAGTTTAATGGAAAACAATCTATATACTAAAATAATTCGTTGTGTAGCACAGTGGTAGAATGTCGGTCTTTGGCCGGCGAACTTCCCGTCCTGCGCTCGACCTGCAGTGGATGAGTGACCACTACTGTGGGTAAACCATCCACTACAGATCAGCCAACCAGACCAACTCAGCCTTTCATGCTTTCGGGGTCGATAAATTGAGTACCAGCTTTAATTGGCTGGGGTAAAAGTGGGAATGCCACCTCTGCCGGGTTGCAGGTAACACCGTGTGATCCCACATCGCATCCAAGTTCCCGTAGCAGCGAGGCTTTTGCGAACTCCTATATGCGTTTACTTTACTTTACTAATAGTATCCAATAAATATATTATATACAATGTGATCTGTACAAACAGTAATCAATTTAAACAGATTTCTGCTCACTCAAAATTATATGTACAGACATAATTATGCTATGCTAAATGATGGCATAAACGGAATACAGTCACACCTATAGATGGAGTAACATTGCCAAATCGAGTTACCCACTTAACATCCAGAAAATCCAAACTGCTTAGATGCTGGAGGGGAGGGGTTAAAATGTGAAAACCACATGACACTTTTAGAGCGATTTGAGGCTACAGAACCTGATCTGACATGGCATTCCATTTCATCTGTAATTTTATACAAGTCGTAAGTTTCTTTCTCACTTGCTCAATGTCTCCAGCAGCAGCAAAACTGCTTTAATTTAAATTTGTTATTATTTGGTACACTTAAGTTCCTGTGTCATAATATGTCTACAAGATATACACAATGCATGATCTTATTCATCAAAAAGGCAATGATATAAACATGGGTCTTAGTAATTAAAAACTATTTTATACAAAACAACCCCATAAATTGTACAAAAACAGCAAATCATAAATCAGAAAACTGTAAAAATGACACAATATATACAATAGTGAGAAATTAACCACTGGTGAAAAACTGTATACTACTCACACAGCTAAATTCATTGTAACTTGCACTGAAAGACAACAGTTATTGGTATTATTACAATTATGTGATTAACATTTATCACAGCTAAAATCTGTGGTATGCCTGTTAGAATGTTTGCTGTCATTAGCCTACCTGCAGAGGTGATCACAGTAACAGTCTGACAGTCATACACTGCCACTTTAAAAACTACACTCATACACAACTACAGCTGCTGCAGATCAACTCATTTACAACAGTTAGCATTACAGTTTCAGTGAAAATCCGTGATATTTCACTTTGGAAAAAAATCTATTTCAGTTACTGTGCACTCCAAGACAGATTAATTTCAATTTGATTTCAGTGTTGGTGCTGAATGGCATAAAAAAATCACAGTTAAATGTGACAAGAATACAAAATTTCTATTTTCATCACACTTATGGCTAACTAAAATCAACAATTTTGCTTTCAGTTTCAATTACTGTTAAAAATCAAATCACTGGCAAAAATTTCCATTACCTGACGTAAAAAATAGATTATAGTAAAACTGGAAGCTTCTCATGATGCACTATCCTTACCACAGCAGTTAAATTTGGCCCAAATACCCACACTATCTTAACAATAGTAAGTGTCAAGTTATAGTTATGAAGCAGGTTAATGCGTTGCACAAACATCTATTGAAAATTCAAAAGTTTATTACAAATTATGCTACATTTTAAATTTAATGCATCTTGTCATGGTTAACACAAGATAAGATTACAGACATGGTGGGTAACAGTAACAAATATTTTTATACATCAAAAATGACTGAACTGACAAAATTAAGCTGCATAAGAATAATAACAACAAAATCTTGCATAGAGCCGGATATCTTACAATATCTTATATATACGTGCATCTGTACTTATCTGTGCATCAAGCAAAGAATAAATAAACTAGAAAAGCGTAGCAAAGCCTAGCATATAGCCCGCTCAATGCCACAGTGTCTCCCCCTAGCAGGTAGTAGCGAAACATAAAAGTGCTATCACCTCGCAAACGTGCAAAGAATGCATATGGTATCAGTCTGCCTTCATTACTTTCTCATTTCACCCAACATTATTTGGTTGCCATGGCAACGTCCCTTGCCAAATCGGAAAATAATGTACAGATCCCTCATCTGCACCCAGAGTGCGCTCATATGCTGAAAAGACTGCAAAAATCGGTGCAATACATCCGGAAATATTTGACAAAATATGATAACCACAACGTGAACACGCAACGCCATTTCCATCTGTCAGCCTGTTCTCCACCAAAATTCTACATGATATAGTGGCATTAGTGGCGCTATTAAATCATGCATATACACGGCGTTATCCCATCCATTTCTGAATGCCAGAGCGATGGAAGTGCGGAGTTTGCCATTTTTTTCACAAAATTGGTTGCCATGGCAACGTCTTTTGAGATATCGGAAAAGAGGTGCAGATCGATCATCTGCACCCAAAACGCTTTCATTCGGTGAAAAGATTGCGAAAATAGGTCCAGCGGATCCTGAGATAATTATTCTAAGAGAAATCATTGAAAAAGAAAAAGAAAGAAAGAAATTACGGAAGGTAAAATATATAGCCCGGTTGGCAACTTAGCCGAGCGGGCTAAATAAATATCAGTCACACTTCCACATACAACTGTTAGAAAACAGCTGACAAAGTCCAGAGATAACATGGCTGATTCATTAAACATATTCTTTAGGTTGATGAAACATTAGTTAAAACATTATATCAATTGCAACCAAACTTTATTTTATCTTTCACATCACTACCATGGCAAGAACTGGAAGAATAACTTTTACATATTCTACAGACCTGGTAGAGACTGAAACGTCAAGGTAAAATATACAATTAGGCTGTAATTGATATATGTTCTAACAAACATGTCTGATTAACCATCACATTATACCATCGGCAACTGTGTTTATCGTGACATCTTTACAGTAGTACATTGGTCGACTCAGACTCTTCCATCTCAAAGAGAAAGTAATACAGAATCGGGTTTTTGGTTGAGTATTAATAATTCAAAGCCATGGTTGGTGAGGACAGTATCAGCGTATGGGCCAGCTCACAGCTCAAGTCAATTGATCTGCTCCGAGGGTTGGCCACTCCCTGTCGCTGAGTGTACACTTATTAACAGAACCAGACAAATTTCACAACGACATGCCACATGGCTCAAATATCGGAAAACATAATGTGATCCACAATACTGGAAATATACAGCGACATGGTAACGACATGATAACAGCAACAAATGAACACACAATTGTCAATAATGTTATCATCAACTGCATTTACTCCAGTAAAGTACACAGAGCAAAAAATGTGAACAATAAATACTGACATACTTAGCTTCAACAGAATTTCGAGTAACAGTAGTAGCATTAACACTGTGCAACATCAGTGCCCTTTGGGCAGTAAGACAACTCAACAGTGGTAGTCAGCACCACATTCATGGTCTCCATAATTAACTACTGTTAGTCATTTCAGTTGATTTTTTATACATTTTATAGCAGACTAGACTCTGCACTGCAATGACGGTTCTTGCATTCAATTCTGCCAAACAGAAACTGCTTGGAGATCACAACAATAGTGAACAGGATAAAATTGTCAAAATCAAGACTGTGACTAACCCAGAAGACCCAAGGTAATCAGTAGGACATATTCTCGTCTACAGATAGTCTCAATATGAAGATACCTTCATACCACAACAGAGATCACGAATTAACACTCCAGTTTTTGTTTAGCTGACCTTCTTTATCCGAGTTACTCCCAGCTGGGTTGAATCCCCAAAAATGAACCTCTGAAGATATCTGGAGCAATGTTTTACAGGCCACAACATCCTCCCTGTCACCCAACCAATAGCATCAAAGCACCCGTTAAATGGCAACCTTTCTACAAAGTGATGGAAATTGGAGTTTTCAAAAATAACGGTAATACACTGCTTGAATTGCTTCACTTCAAACTCACCAGAGTAACTTATTTCAATTTCATAAACAAAAACAAGACTGAGATCATTACCATGATTTTTATCTTGTAACTGTAACATTCACATTAATCGCAATCACTGAATTGACCAACAAACAAAGTGTATGACTGATTTAAATAACACAATACCGATATCACGATTTCAACTCATATCACAAACACACGGTAGCACATTATTTTACATGGAACTGGAAGTTGTCGAATTAACTCCGCTGACCAGCTTTCTTTGCCAAGTATGCAAGATAGAACCATTCATTGCTTCCATCGTCTACTTTATACAACTGTATGCTAGTTTTTGGTTGCAGTTTTGTTTTTCCCTCTCCGAGGAACAGCCAGTATATAACCTGTTGGTCTGTGCTCATCCAATGCTCCGACACCATGCGTTCTACCGCCCGTAAGTACTCAGTTGTCCAGTGCCACATGACATCAACACGTCCAATGAAGAAGCATCCACAAACCCAGACAGAATTCAGCCTAACAACCTGCTCAGCTGTCACAGGTCCATTAAGCGATGCTGGAAAAACTACCGTGTATGCTACTGCACTGCTGTTCAGACGAGGGGGCAGGACAAGTTGAAACGACTTGTTATTACTCACTGCGGCACCGACCGAATCACTTGCCAGGTCACGAAAAAGTCCGACATCAAGCCAGCAGATGTAGGTCGACCGGAAAGGATTGTCGCGGATCGTCCATCGCATTAGCTCGTACTTGGCATGCATTGCGGCCGAGTAATTCGACACAACAGTGTTCGGTGGATTCCACGGGTATCCTTGCTGCGAGAATATCTCCGCGATGCGTGGCTGCATTTCTCGAAAAGACCACAAAGTTCTACGATCGACGATTATGATGCGAGTTTTTTCGAGATGCTTCTCACGCATGACTCGCATAACGGCTGCATGATTGGCACTATCAAAGTAAGCAACTACCGGGTTTCTAATCTGTGCAAAAACAGTCAACCACTTTCTGTAAAGTTCTGGTGTAAACATTCTTCCACCAGGACCCTTCTGGAATGAGCCAATATCAAAATATGCTGTCACTATTGTTAGCTCCTTCTCTGACAGTGCATCCAAATTAACTGAAGCGGAAAATGACTCATCATACCACACCGGATGTGGAGTTGACTTGAACTGCACTTCTGCTGAAGATGAATTAAAAGACGAATTGATCTGTGTATTACTGACATATACTGTGTGCCGAAACTGCAAATGCAAAACAAGCATAGCTGTTTGTCAGTAATGATGTAATGCCCAGTTTCAACACTCACAAATATCACATACTAGAGGTAACAGTATGAAGCTAACTAAACATCATGTTGCTTCTAGAAGAGATGGTCACTTCTTTACTAATCGGGTCATTAACGTTTGGAACTCACTTCCTGGTCATATTGTTGTATCCCCATTGTTGCCTGTTTTAAACATAAACTCAGTAATTTTCACTTTAATCAGAAGTGATTGGTTTTTACATTTGTTTCCACAGTGTTGTGTTAGGGCACCTATTAGTGCAGCTTTCTGATGCCTTTGTGTCCTGTTAACACATTGTTTTTCATTTTCATCATTCATTGTTAGTTTTAGTTTCATGTGTCTCAAATAAATTGATTGATGTTTATTACATAACTAGCAAAATATGCAGTTGTATTAAGTGACATGCATACATACACTAGGCCTGCCATGGACTAAATGTCTACCAACTTGGATGTTGGAAGTTCAAGCCATTTTCCTTGAAGAGTACAGACACACAAACTCGCAATTGCAACAGCTTCAATGGTGGTGTGGGTAATTACAATTTTATATATGGTGAGCCAATAAAAACTGCACACTTTCTGTTACTGAGGTAACTGTTGAAGATAAAATATAGTGGTATCGATAAATATAAAATCATTATCACCAAAATTAATGCAACAGTGTGTAAAAAGGATCAATCTTTGTACAGTCATGGAATGTTACGTCAGAGAGTTCTGTTGATGTTATAAATTAAAATTAACAAACTGCTGACATTGAGGCCATTTCAACACTTATTATACTTCTGTTGATGCTCTGGTTTTCGGCCACCCAAATTGCCCGTGTTTGCCTGGCGAGCTACCGGGGACATCTCAGCTGAAGTGTTTTCCATGAGTAAGCCTGCTGCATGGAGGTCAGTCGTGGAAATGGCAATGTCCAGTCAAGGACAACCATACGATGATGATGATGCTCAATGTGACCAGTTTGGACCCAAACACATTTCAAACTGCCGGTCTGCTGCAATGTCACTTAAGTCTCGACTGATATGGCTCAGAAGCCATAATATAACACGTCCTTCAGGTGATCAAAGTATCTAATGTTTTGCTGCTGTATGGCTTCTCAGACTGACTAGACAACGGGATTAACTAAGTAAAGTAAGTAAGTATGAGTATTTCTAAACGGCACAGCCTAATTCACACATACAGTACATTTTCACTATCATGCAATGTCGGTCAGATACATTAAATATTAAGTATGACACGTATTAGGGCTATCCCGTTGTGAACCAGATTGCTCGAGTCTTCATCTGGCTAGTCATCTCGTCAATCCTGTCGTCCAGTAAACTGTCCCGTCGCCAACCATCATTGCAAGACTCTTGACTGTCCCGTCATCTGTCACGACATCCCGTCCTACCCTATGAACACGGGTAAGGTCAGGGTTAGTTGGCAACAGCACTAATCAGCACTTGCTTTACCGCTGTACTACTACCCAGCAATTTATTTTGTTTTTATTTTATAACAAAAGGGCCAAAAAAACTAGTTACAACGTTAGGCCTATGCAAAAACAAGATAACAGGTAACACAATGTCAGACTGGAACGCTGCCGGACTAAATAACGTTTACTCGTTAGCACATGCCACACCCACACCCGCACCCCTGCATTATCGCTAACAATAGGGAGATATTCAATTTACGAATCCGGATTCGGATACACAGTGGGGATGCGCCTATCGTGTAATTTTGTAAACGTGTATACGAAACTTTTATGCATTAAGTCGCCATAATGTCACGTTGTTTTACTGGCTGATGTAGTTGTTTATTATTTTTAGCAATTTTGTTACTGCCGCCATATTCGTGTACACTATCGTGTAATTACGTAGCATGTGCGTGTTTCTAATAAGTTCACGGAATCCGAATCCAGATTCGTCTAATCAAATATCCCCAAGGCTTTTGCAGCCACAATACAAACGGGTGTGTATAAACCACGCACCGGCCGCATCAGCCGCACCGGCCAGTTTTCGAACCACGCACGTGACGCACCGGCATACTGGCCGCACCGGCCTTAATATACAGCACGCACCGGCCGTCAAGCCTCCCAAAGTTCGATAATAGTTCTAGTATATGAAAGACTAATGACAGGCACGCACCGCATTCATTCTTTATTATCCCATAAAACACAAAGATAAAATGTACGTGGCATAAACGATTGATCAGCGTACAGTGTAGCGCCGGTGTAGCCTAGATTTAAGTCTACTTGTAACCGGCAAAGTGGGCCAATATCAACACACGAGTGAGAGTTTGCACGAGATTTTATTTGTAAGCACTTTTCACAGTTCTACACAGCCACCACGCCACTCTTCCAACTTCGTTCCCGTACCGTACCGGAC
>Ga0209782_1001515_pt1 | contig 12204 bp, 11 predicted proteins | sample WorMetmaBAHAMAS1_FD_187390 | JGI IMG/M metagenome (GOLD analysis project Ga0209782, IMG submission 187390) | Marine gutless worms symbiont microbial communities from Max Planck institute for Marine Microbiology, Germany - Inanidrilus... | ecosystem: Host-associated > Annelida > Digestive system... | reverse complement strand
TCTAATCATAACAGTTTGCGTGAAAGTTGCAAATTCTACATTTTTAGTCACAAATAAAAGGACAAAGTGGGCTGAGTTATCGAGGTATTATTTATACAATTGTTTTGTAAGGTAATTTTAGACTGTTAAAGACTAACCGTAACATGATGCATTAAATGTTGTATTGACGCCTGTACTAAGCTTACCGTCTTTCACCGGAAACAGAAATAACATAGATATATTGTCATATAACTGACGCGCCCTATAAGAATGACAGCCATCTTAGCAATGAGACTGCTGTGGAGTTAACATCAGTATGTTGTCCGACACTGCCTTGGTCCCAGTTATGACTGGAACAGTGCTACCAGAGATGGCTATTAGGTTTAAGCACATGCACTAGCGCTAAAGAACTTAGCGGCGTAACGCACCTGCTACTATAAGCACTTAGCCAGCAAGTCGGAGAAACTGGACCAGAATGTACTGTAGATAACAGCCACGTCGCCATCAATTGAAGTCAATGGATGCCCAAAACAATTTCAGGCACTTCCGGTCATTGCGGCAGAATATGAATGGGTTGCATATGACTTGCAAGATACTATATAGAAAAAAACTGCTTACACTTTATCTAATGTTGTATAAACCGAAGCTCCAAAACGGCAAAAATAAAAATAATTACCAAGTTTTAGTCATGAAACACATGCACTGTCACATTTAAATCTGTCAAACTCCAGATTTAAATGTATAACCTAGCATGTTGTTTCATAACTATAATTTTGTAATTATTTTTATTTTTGACGTTTAAGAGCTTTCGCTTATACATAAACTGTAAATCTGTGCTGTTTTATTGATTTTTGAGTAAACTCTGTTTACCAGATTTTTGGTTATTTCTAACCTTTACCGAGATACGGATGAGGACTATGGAACCATCCTCTCCCAAAAAAAAACAAAAAAATTATGAAATTTTTATTTCAAAATAGAATTTCAAAATAAATTTCAAATGCCTTATGTATTTTATTGGCCAATGGAGTATGGAGGCCGATACATCACCTTTCCGAGTTTCATCAAAATCAGTCAATACATTAGAAAGATATTGCATTTTTTTTTTTAGATTTTTGAGGTGGCGGCTGTCTGCCATCTTGGATTTTATCAATTGCTAAATATTATTGGCTGACGGTGTCCGCGGTGCCAACATGCATACCATACCAAACTACATTAAAATTGGTCTATCCGTTGCACTTTTTAACTTTCTACAATTTTATTGGCCGATGGGGTCTGAAGGGCCAAGACACATCATCATGCCAAATTTCATCAAATCAGTCAATCCACTGTGGAGATATTGCAATATCTAAATTTTCACAAACTGGCAGCCATCCGCCATCTTGGATTTCTGGGGTGCATATTGGAACACCCACAGGGAGTCCTTATCACTGTGCAATATTTGGTTGGAATCCATGCAGTAGTATTTATAATACAAAACTTTGAATATTTTACATATTTGGCTTGATAATGGCTATTCATGCACCCAAAATGTTTTTTTGGGGGAGAGGGGGATTTGATCCTCTAAATGGGGAGCAATATCAATGCAACCGCCAAAAGGCACAATATTTCATGGAAAGACGTCATATAATGCACAGATATTCAAAATTGGTCCACCAGTGCAACCTGTGCGTGTGACAAAGAAACCAAAAAAAGACAGACAAAGAACTCTAACAATGGCAAACTGGGTATTGCCTAGACCACCCACATTGTCAGATCGAGATAGTTTGGCATATGAGGGGTCAAAAATCTGGCTTGTTGCGTTACTTTGGCCAATGGCTTATACAACAGCCTGTACTACTGTACAGGCTTTGATCTATAAACAACTATGCAGCCATACAAAAAAAACAAAATAGCATTTTTAGAATGTACCTATTATATCACCATCACCAGATGTGTCAATCCAGTGGACATCTGTCATCTTCACACTTCTCAACCATGCATTTATTTTGCAAGTGACTAGGAAATCTTACACCATGTCTAACTGCAACATTCAATGAAGAAGCAGTACCGCCCTAACATGACTATCTCCGATAGCAACCTGCTAGATGCAGTTCTTAATATCAAAGTCGGCATCAGAAAAAGAAACACAAAAATCAATAATAATGATTATCAAAGAAATGAGCGGACTGCTGTGAATGACCGTAGAGCAAACAAAGACACTGAACTGCTATACATTATTACAAACAACAACTCACATTCCACAACTAAACAACTTGGGTCTTTTATACAGGGTGACCCCAAAAAATTAGCACACTACCACACCTCAATTGTGTTGCTACACTACCTTGCAAAATGTCGCTGAGTGGGGCAAACTGTCACTGCATTTCATTGATCAAGCCCTTGGTCAGTGGCGTCGCCGGCTTGAATAACGTGTCCACATTGTTGCTGGACGATGCAAACATTTGATTAAAAACTGCAGGATGCGAGTTATTTCAGACAATAACTGAGACACTATGACTAAACACGTTGCTTCCTGTTGTTAATTTCTTAAAATGTGTTGTTACAGAAGTCGTCTTGTTTTCAATTTGCTTTTAAGACAATGGAAATTCTCAAGGTAGAGACACATTTGAGGTGTGGTGGGATTTTTAATGATGGTATTAGCGTATTACAAATTTTATTCAGATTCTAACAGTGAAATAATTTTGTAAATAGTTAATATTTGATAAAGTTAAGGAATACAAAAACACCATGCCAAATTTTTTTGGGCCACTCTGTAGATCGATAGATGCAGACAAAACCAAGAGTGCAAATAATAATCCACAAACAACAAAAAAACAACAAATTAACAGCAGTTGGCAGCAGTTCACAGGGCACGTCGTCCCGTTCTCGTCTGTCGGCTTTTGGTCATCAAAGACCATCAGCGGCATCATAAACCAAACAAATATCTTAAGTCATACACCAGAAAGCCGAAGTGGCAAATTAAAAAATGAAGCTTTGCAATACTTGGATAGTCTTTGTTTGGTATGAACTTGCCAACATTAACGGCTGTTAAACTGGCAACTTGCAGTCTAATGATGCACTTCAGCAACCACATCACAGCACGAACATCATCTCTCCTGCTACACCCACGCACTGTTACATATATCACGTTTCAACAATGGCAAAAGTTAATCGTAAGATACTCGTTAGAAATGAACTGCATCAAATGCCGAGTATTTACCCGTGCGTTCAGTCGTCACAACACTCCGGTGTACCGACAGAAGCATTACAGTCGTTCAAGGTGGGTGGGCAATTGATCAAAAAACTACTCTGTTCTGGAAGCAGCTCCCCCTCTTGTAAGTAAGCAACTGATGAAGAGACACAACGAGCTGCGGAGACGAGAGAGTGATGCAGACGAGATCATAATTCAGACACAGCTCTGGCGTGATTCAACTTGACTTGTCAGTTGGTCCGGCGCAGCAGTCGCTAACTGCTATAACTCAGACGCCAGCTCGCTAGTCAACAACTGGTTACTAACAACTACAACTTCCGTGGCGTCGACAATTGTTGGCTCCGGCACAGCTTCAATAACCTCGAGCCGTTCCAACACTACAGGCTCGGATGTCAACGCTGCTTCAGTCATCACAACATCTGCATACCACAACCACTCAACTAGTCAATCAAAAATAAAGATGTTATCGACATTGTACACATGGAATAATACACAATAATAATAATAATAATAACACACATATTTGTATAGCGCCTTATGGTTGTAACTTCAGAGGCGCTGTGGCCAGGGAGTGTGCTAGTGAGAGTGAGAAAAGGGAAGAGACTAAAGTAAGCCTGGAAGAAAAGGAATGTCTTTAGCCTAGATTTAAAAACGGTAACAAGAGTAGCTATCAATCAGTCTTCGGTAGCGAGTTCCAGATTGTGGGCGCTGTGCAGTGAAAAGCGCGCTTCGCAAATGTCCTTGACGATGGTTACATGTACTTAGCAGCTTGCTTCATCTTCTTGATTGGATTGTGATTCTGCTGACCTGACAACGGTTCAACCTGGAGAAAAAATGTGCTAAGGAAGTCGTCCAAAAAATGACACTGATGTAGCACACTATAACTTCAACACAAATAGCCGAGATTGGGTTTCGGGATCAAAACTGACCTAATGTCACTGACAAAGCCAGTTGATGTTAACACTCTGCTGCCGCTACCGTGCAGCAAGCAACAAGACCCAAATGTGGCTAATGGCTATGGTGTCATGCCGTGGGCAAATGCCAAATGTAATTTTGGGCAATTTCACTCGTCGGAGAAGCACAACAATGGCAGTGTTGAACTGACAAGACTTCCTTAGCATATTTTTTTCTCCAGGTGGAACCGTTGTCAAGTCAGCAGAATCACAATCCAATCAAGATGAAGCAAGCTACAAAGTAATCAGGGCCACATTTGATATACGACATTGCTAAACAGCATATGGTATTAACAACTGACATTTTACAACACATAAAAAACCTGGTGGCATATTAAAGATCATATTACAGATCAATTATTAATCCAGACCCCATTGGCCTTTAACATTTTATTAAGTTAAAAATGCAACATGGCAGGTGGTGGCTGTCTTGAAAGATCACCATATTTCTGCAACGGATGGACCAATTTTAATGAAATTTGGTATGGTGATGCATCTCGGCACCACGGACACCGCCAGCCAGTAATATTTAGCAATAATTAAAATCAAGATGGCAGACAGCCAGTACAGATACACAGGCAAGATTAGCAATAATAACTGCATTCAAAAGCTTCACTACCAGGCTAACTATTGCTTTTAATCACAAGTTCAGCGATAACTGGTAACAACAGTGATGAAAAGAAATCTGTGCACATTGGGCGCTGAGGAACTGGTATTGTCGCCAGACTTACCATAACTACAAAACAGACATAATGATGAACTTTATCAGAAATCCCGTGTTACAGTACACAAATAATCTGCCATTACCATCCATGATCTCTGAAGCCGTCGACGTGACACAGCTGTGAGTTTGATCAGTGACGACACTGTGTAGCGTTTCATTGCTCAAACACAGCTCGGGTCTCAGTTCTTCTGTTACTGGAGTACTTAAACTAGAATCTAGTCGGTTCTGCAGATCGCTCAGTTCGCACTTCAACCGTTCGTTTTCCTGCAGTTTTTCTAATAGCACCTCCTACACATGCACAGCAAATAAGGTAACTCAATGTATAAATGGAGGTCGAAACATCGATGTACAAGTATGCTGAATTTGATCGTAGTACAGTAACTGAATACAATTGCAAACAAGGCAATTGCAGAGAGCAGACTTTGCTCCCAGTGTCCAACTCACAATGAGTCCTTCCAGTCTTTATCATTGAGCAAATTTTGACTGAAATATCAGCTGTTCTGCTTGTCGTGTTCTACTGCCACACATGTCAGAGGTAGAGATGAACTAGCTACCAGTTCTATCACAATTTAATGCATTTACACAACGATGCAAATTTATTCATTTCCGCACAATTAAGAACAAGTCTAAAGCATCGTGAATTTCAGAACAAGTGGGAGGCTTGTGTCAGATTAATCTAGATCAGTTACATTTCAACCAGAGTAAGACAACAGGTCACTGCATTTGTATCCATTGAAGATCACTGTGGTCACCGTTAGAGATGAGCACAGGCCTGGGCCGGGCCGTCGTCTTGCGGCCCGCATTTTTAAAAATTTTCGCAACCAGAAGCAAACAGTTTTGCCATGATTACAACTTACTGTGGTCTGGTCTGCAGCACTGCGCCTACCGGTTATTACCGTAATACAATATTCGATTACTCGCTACATGGAACCAGCCCGTCACCATTCACCAGTACTGCACATCACTTCCGCCTGCAGCAAGTGACGTCATTAGACGTCATATTTGTTTACATTTTAATAATGGACTGCTGGCCGGGTCGGGCCGGGCCGCAAAATGGCCTGGAAATTGTGGGCCGGGCCGAAAATTTTCGGCCTGTGCACATCTCTAATCACCGTGTACTAATGCCATGTACTCGCATGCTCACGAATGCAAGAAGACTCAAGTGTTCTGTCAATCCAACTGATGTCTGCGCTACATTCGGCTTTAAACAATTTCACATTGCAGCTGTCACTGACTACATCATAGTAATTATTTATTACAATCTGTATATGTATTTTATTGACAACGTTTTAACACTTTCTGAGCTGTGCTATTTTTCCAAAGAGAATTACAAACTAACTTTCTTTTCGGTCATGGCAATCCTGACACTCAACAGTAGCAAGATTACTTCCAGAGTTAGTTACTTGGTGTTTAACGTCCCTTTTCAGCACAAATATATGGCTATATCAGGGACGAAAGGTCAGGGGTAGAGAGCTATCCCTACCCAGTATAGGAAGGCCAGTGATATATTAATATATAAATACAATATATACAATATTTATCAATTTAATGTAACTAACAGTGAGACGACTAAGACTGTGATGAAGCCGAGTGGATATCGACAGTAAATGATCTCCAGACACGGTGAGAGGCAACCCGACGACATCGTGACCTACGGCACATGTCAACACAACGAGCTGTGTGAATCAATTACTGCTACGGGCTCAAATGGGCACACGTCTACCTACTCACCTTGCTCTATTTTAACTCACATTTGTTTAACTCACATGTGCTTCCTGTGACCATGAACAACTCCCATGGAAAATACAATTATAACAAACACCAACAACATCTGATTTCTTAATTGCTTGATAAATGCAGTATAGCTCACACATGCTACAGTTTCCAAGATATTGAACTGAGAAAGATTTGCACTAGCTGAAAATACCTTCAAGGTAATAAAACATCGCCGGTAATGAAGTCACTCATGAGATGGCATGCCTCTTTCCATTAATCTTCCACTGTAATCATGCCTCTATCTGGTACTATTGTACCATATAATACTACTATACTGTGGTTATTAAAATAGGACCGTTATTATATTCAAATAACTTCAACAAATATTGGTCATGTCAATATAATTTTTGGTACAGAGAATCTACAAAGAGTCTTCGGTCTTCCGAAAAGAAACTAATGAGTTCTGATAAAAATGGGTACCAGCTTACTTTATTTCCATGACAACCATCTACAGGAATTGATGAAATGAGCATATGCAAAGAGAATCATATTTTATTTGTTTTTAAATCTGCATGAGTTTGAAGGCTATGGAGCTAACAAACTGATGGAAAAAGACCACTTTGAACAAATTTTGAAACATTTAAAACAACAACTGGAGCAGCGTGTGAGTGCAGTCTCATCTGGCGTACAGCAAACAGTTGTTGGTGAGGCGACTGACAAATGGAGATGACATCTCCGTGCAGCTGCAAAAGAATGTCACTTTTAACACTTGTTGTAATAATGGAAGCAGCATGTCCTATTTTAATATTTTCATGTCGCATGGCTGAACATTTTATGACTGTTGTTGTTTCTTATTACAGTAATGCAGACGTGCAGTGTTTTTTGACACAGAATGCAAAATGGCTGTGATAGATTCACAGCAGCTGGTACTCTGTTTTATGAAAATTCTAAAGCTACACATGTAAACATTGGAGATCCTGTCTACCAAAATTGTTGATAATGACCAAGATTTATTGTAGGTATTTGAAAATATGACAGGGGTCGAGTTTTATTAACGACAGTGTACTTTATCAATGAGAAGCACAACCATCAATGTGATCAGAATTTAATAACAGTTACGTATGTATGTCAGAGTTCAACACATATGACAATTGCAAATGTGTACAATACCGGTACTATAAAATAAGGATAATAAAATTAAAAAACACACAGTCACACTAGTTAAAAAGTAATCAAACAACAAAGTTTCTTTTGTTAAATTTACACTTAACAGTAGGCATTTTTAAGTCATGACCGCGGGTTCTCAACTGCACGGCACTAGGTTGCCTAGGTTTTATTGTGTATAGGTGACTAAGACAATACGGTTGGCGGCAGCTGTGACGAAAAAGATGATAATGAGCCATCTCTGCTAGCATGTCTAGCTCACATACAATGCCCTGTAGCGAAAAGAAATTGAATGTTAGATCAATTTCAGACAAAGCAAAGCTTACAAGCTGCCGAGTCCTCTGAGATTTGATGCTGCACATGTTCGGCAGAAATTCGCTCGTTGATAACCTGCGTCAACATGTCGGCCTGCAGTATTGAGCCAAACAGCAACTCTCGTGCATCGCTGGAATCCTTCACTTCATTCACGACCTCCACAACAAATGTAAACTGTAAAGTAAAGCAAACAGCAAACACGCCTCACCGCTACGGGAACTCATGCCATATGGTATCACACGGCATTCAGTACCTGCAAACCACCCGGCAGGGCTGACATTCTCGCCTATGGCAGCACACGTCACTCAAAACAACCAGCACTAGAGAACATACTCACGTTCGTCGACTGGCTGAAACAAATGGAATCCAGTCCATTAAAATGCCTCCTGCTATCCCAAACGTCCTCTTACAAGAGACAAGGAGGAATAAAGCCGAGGAGAAACAGGCGAATCCAGCCACACCAGTATGAGTGTCCGGAAGTAACCCGTAAGAGGTGTTTAGCATGTGAATAATGACTTTACTGCCAATATTCCAGTTCACCAGTCGTTGTAACTACAGGGTGAGTCAAAAAAGTAACCCCCCAAAAGCTATTAACAATATCTCGGCTTATGCTAAGCTTTCCTGAGCCCAATTTTATTTTGCCCAGTAATAGGCAATTTATATCCACACATGTGTACCGTTGGTACACATGTGTGGTAAAGTTGGGGACTTTACATTAAAATTTAATGAAATGGAGGTCCACTTTTCACGACTACCCTTGTTTTCACTGTGTCAGATTTTAAGCGTTGCCATTAGCTATTAACAATATCATGCTATACTGAAAACTATTGCCGAGTTGAAGGACGCACTGCAGCAGATCTGAACTGCCTTGCTGCAGAAATACATTGCTTAAGGTGTGAAGGACTTTCCCAAGTGACTGAAGGATAGTGTGCTAGCTTATTGAAGGCATTTTAAATATAAAAAGTGATCAATGACATAACAGTTACTGATGAACACTTTTACTGTATGATTTTATCAATGTAATGCGTATGTTTCAAAAGAAATTTGTGAATACTGCAAGTTCATATGCTAACAAGCACTGACCTCAGCAATGGTGTCGTAGTCATTGAGTGGAATCTGCAGAACATCCGCCACAATTGCTTTCTTCTCGTTCATCATTCTCTCCACCTCTTCCGTCTTCTGTTGCAATAATTCTAAACATCAGTCAAAACACATCAACTTACAACTTTACACTGCGGGTAAAATGCATCTGTCTTCAGTAGTAACAACACACATTCATTCTCTAAACATATCTGCTAACAATCTTTTAATGGAGCAGACGGATAACCCCGACAAAACTGACAGGCATTAAAACTGTTGTCTGCAGAATTACAGTCGATGGCAATCAATCAATCAATCAATCAATCAATCAATAGCCACTAGGCATGAGATCAGAAATTCTGTTTTTAGTTATGGTTTGTGTCATTTACTTTAGGCAACTAACTAAGGTCCCGTTTTTCCACAGCAAATTGATCTCCCGTTAATTTAATCCGGCATTAAATCCGGCAGATAATGATCAATTTACTCAGATGTCGTTTTTCCACCGGCAGTTCGTCAATTAAATCGTCCGTTCAGGACGATTTAATTGACGAACTGCATTATATAGCACTGCAGTGATGTGCAAATATTACAAACATTTACGAGTTAACAATAAATATAACATCGGCAGCAACTGACCATAAGGAGAGAGAATATGACTCGGTTTCTGCATGCAAACTGTGCTGGATACCAGAACTTCGTTCGGCTGGACCAGTCTTGACGGCTCAATGTGTAGAACTTCAACGCTCTGACTGAGAGTATCCAGACTCAACACACTACCGCTGCAGCGCGTCTTCCTCTCAAGCTCCTCATCATCATGTCTGACACATCACACCATCATAGATTTATTTCTTTATGTTGTACGGCTTGGTGAGACAAACGAATCTCGATTTTATGCCAAGCTTAGCAAACTCACAAGCTTTGCATTAATAATAAGAATGGCATTTTGTGCTCTAACTTTCATTCGTTCTTAACTTTCCTTGTTTTTTTTTCTGTACTCTACTTTAACTCCGAGTACTTTCATTATAAAAAGTAATTGCTTTTCATCTGTTTAGGATATAAAAACCAAAAAAAACTGTTTTTTTTTCTGTCAAGTGAAATAATATTTTCTTCACATTTAAAGCAAACAGTTTCCATAGCAAAATAGTTTTTGTCCACTATAAAAGCCCATTCATTCATTAAAACTTTAGCTAATATGCTTGTTACTCAGAATTACTGGTAATACAGTTCAATCACAAAAGACAACTGCATCAACTACATTTCATTCTCTACATCGTTACTTATGAATGGGGTTCAGGTTACTGACATTGTGCAATGTATTGTACCTTACAAAATGTGAGAAAATAAATGTAACCAATTACAAACAGGTTATGAACAATAATGGAATGTGGGTCATGGATCAGAAGACTTAACAACCAAATTGAACAAGCAATCTGCAGGCAACACAAGAATGTTCGGACCTGTTCTAATGCCAATAAAAGAAATTGTGAACATTCAAGTAACACCATCAGCATCATCCAGCTACAAACTAAAGTTGGCTGTCACTTACTGCCACACAACTGAATATGCCAATATCTGATTAATTTAATGAATATGGAACAGTCAAGAAACGAGACATACTGAATGCATAAAGCTTTGTTTAGCCGGTTCTTTCTACATCCCACCAGTAAGTACAGTCAGCCTATTGCAAACAATTCGGAACAACTCCAGAAGGAAGATCAACTCACAGAAAAGACGTGGGAGTAACGGGTGAAGTGACGTCAGCTGACGACGACGAGCTGGTGTCATGCAGTGCAGGTCCAGCGACAGGAAGCTGACTATCAGACGTCGCCAGTCCAGCCGGCTGGGTGTGACCACGTCCATCGTCCTTCGACTTGTACGTTGCCGCTGCATCCGTGATGTGCTTGAACCATCTGACAAACACCAAACAACAACTCGTGGAGGACTCGCCAGGTTCTTGCACCTCGACTGCGCATTTCCGTCCGTATTGACATGTATCTGGCTGTGGAAGTAGATTTCTTCTTGTACCGTTTCTCCGTCTTCATGTCTAAGCACTGTAGTTTTGCTAATGCTACTGCTACACAAACATAGCAGCAAACCACAAGTTTATTTCACAGCTGTAGTGACACAACAGTCATACGCCGCGGTCTCAACTGTAGATCCCATTATCAGGACTTCTGGCATATTCAATGCGTGGTGTACAGGCACCAACCGATGTCAAGTCACATGCCAGCTGAGCTTAATTGTGGTTTAATCGTTGGTGGCTCAAGGATCCACAATGGCCATGATGTCTCTCAGCCTTATGTTCTTCATTCGTATTCTCAGACGAAGTTGAAGCCCGTCGAAGCGACTTACTCGATGGAATCATCTGCAACGGTGAGGCGGGAGAGGGACACACACGTGCTCATTCCATCTAGAAAGTCGCAACGATAAGTTCCACGGGAGCAATTTCCCCACAACTTCCTCGTGGCAGTTGCTGTGTGGATGTTACGACGCTACCGTGGAATTTAGCCTTGACCACCTTCGTCTGAGAATTCCTCGATGAAGAACATTCGGCAGAGACATGGCGGCACTGCGGTCGACTGGTCGACAGCCGGCGTGGTGACGGACTGATGGCGCAGTTCAGTCGCCGTCAGTCGGCATTACGAGCTGTCGACTGAACGGACTCAGCTGCAGAGCGCTGTGAGTGAGTGAGTGAGCCTTTCATCGCGTGACCGATACTAACGTAGCCTGCGACCCGACCAAACACACACACACATTCCGCCACGAACACGCCTATACTGCGTCAACCAATACTGCGATCCGTCCGTCCGTCCGTCTGTCTGTCTGTTCCCTGCTCCTAGCTCAACAACGATCCATTTTAGGGCAATGACCGTGAAAAAACGACAGTGTCAAGCTTCACGCAGCGTTCACACCGTCTCATCTCAACCGAACTGAGTCAGCGAAGTGTGAACACGGCTTAACATCTGCAGTGCCTATACGTCAACTCTGTACTACTAGCGTTCGGCGGCCGCCAGAATCCGACAAGGTATCACGCGGTGAAACGATACATCCCACAGACGACAGTTCGACGGGGACTTATCAAC
>Ga0209782_1001514_pt1 | contig 12207 bp, 7 predicted proteins | sample WorMetmaBAHAMAS1_FD_187390 | JGI IMG/M metagenome (GOLD analysis project Ga0209782, IMG submission 187390) | Marine gutless worms symbiont microbial communities from Max Planck institute for Marine Microbiology, Germany - Inanidrilus... | ecosystem: Host-associated > Annelida > Digestive system >... | reverse complement strand
CTTCTCCTGTATCTTTTCCTTCAGAATAGCCCCGCTCCGTTTCCACGCCGGATGTCGTAGGAGGCGACTAAACGTGGCTTTAGTTTTGTGTTCATTTTGCGTTCTATGTATTTTTAGTTAATGATGAATGCTGATTTGTGTTGTTGTTGTTGTTGTTGTTGTTGTTTAATTTTGTCTTATGGTGTGAAGGTTGTCTCTCCCTGTTATCGGCGCTGGCGTAATAATTTAAATGAGCCTCTCGATCCCTTTCCCTTTTGGGTGGCTGCTGAACAAAAAGGCGGCCATGGTTGAGGTTAATATATCGCTGGCCTTCCTATACTGGGTAGGGATAGCTCTCCACCCCTGACCTTTCGTCTCTGATACGACCATATTTGTGCTAAATAGAGACGTTAAACACCAACTAACTAACTAATTACTGACGTTAATCTTTGCTACTGCTTTATCGCACAAATTATCCGACATCTCGGTGTACATGTAGCTGTGAATGGCCGTGACTCCAGACATGCGTATATTTTGTCTGCTGTGTTGGCGTGCAACTGCAGGAGTTTGTGGGTCACATGACGTCGAAAGGTCACCTGATACAGATGAACAACGTCATCAGAGAACACGTGAGTCTGACGCGACAGCAGCTGAGGATGCTGAGGTCCGAGAGACGCCTACAGCGGCCCACGTGATCAACAATGGCTTCACCATTGCCGTATCGAACAGGGGAGGGGGGTCTCTTCATGCTGGGGCGTCCGCGGTTCCCGAACTTCTTGATGACGAGAAGATGGGAGGCTTATTGCTGCACGAAAATATTTCTTACCGCAACAGTTGCCTCAGCGCGGTCGGGATTTTTGAGCTCAAAATGCACCATATGTATGTTTGCGAAAATAAATACAGACATACATACATACAAAACGCTCCCCGGATCTCCCGGCTAGATTTAGGGAGGGAGGGGAAATAAGGAAACGAGAAGAAAGGGTAGGAAAATAAAGGGAACCGGTGGAGGAGAGAAGAGAAGGGGAAAAGAGCGGAGAAGAGGAAGGATATGGGACAGAAGGAGAGGGAGATCAAACGGTAAAAGGGAGTGTTGTTTTACCGTATTGTAAAACTTTTTACAATTTGACCTGCACTGGGCGTCTGGATGCAATAAATGTGTTAGGCAGGCTTACGACCACTGCCAGATGTAGGTTTTAAGCCGCGTGAAAGAGAGAGAGACAGAGTAATAGGTGATGAAAGGGGACGTGGAACACAACATAGATTTTAACCCCTTCTACAAATCCACTATTAGGCCTATGCTCAACTGGATAGGAGGGGTTAAAATCCGCGTGTCATCGACATCCTGCGGAATTTCTGCCACACACCTACGTGGGATGATTTTTTTGGTAAGTTTTACCATGATAAATTCCGCAAAGATTTCATGCTAGCAAGATTTCGTGATTTTTAGCGCGAGATGTAATATATACATATCGCGCTTTTGCTACGATGTCAGTGTCCGTCTGTCTGTCTGTGACGGAAGTGCATTGGCGCATTATGGCTAATTTTGGTTTCAAATGCCGATTCCAATTTACCGCGCATTGCGGTCGCGGTGCATGCGGGCGCAAGCACTGAACTATTTATAGTTCAGTGGGCGCGAGGGAAGGGATCATCGCCGGGAAGAGTGGAGGGATCATCTCGCGCTATGCTAGCCACTGCTAGGCCCTCTTGTAGTATACTTCACTACGCAGAGCAGATACGAGACAAGTGCAAAACGTAGTGATTTTCCTATGAGTATAGCGCGCCAAAGCTTCAATGCATGCAGGTAATGTCGGTTAGGCCTAGCTACCACTCCGCAGTTTCACTAGGACGTGACTATCGCTGCGTTCAGTGTCAGATCGATACACGTCGCCATAAAAGTGGCGCAGCCACGCTTATCTTCATGGATGACTTCTAACGACTCGCAAATAGGGCCTAGTTGCATTCAACGGCTCACGAATTCCTTGGATAAACAGTATCAGCTCTACTGATGCAACCCACGCATATTGGCTTATAGGGCCTAATAAGATTCGACAATGGCCAAAACTGCCAGCAAATGTGAGCAGTATTTGCAGTAGGAAACCCTCCGGTGTTGGTAAGATTGAACGACGTGTTGGACGAAAAGGTTAAATTGTCTATCACTGACATTTGTCACTCACAATGTCAACCTAATCCTACCGTCGCAAGCCGGTATCACAATAAGGCCGTTATATACAAATATTACACCGCTACTCGGCCAATATCGCCGACAGCAACGTACAGACGGTTATCAGCATACAGCCTAGAATTGAATGGATCGACAAAAATAGCTTTTGCGAGGTCTGTCTACGACACCTGAGCGTCATTTTAGGCCTATAAGTGCTTTTCACACGGCTGAAAATACCTATAGTTTCTAAAGAATTTAAAAAAAAAGGTTTTTAAAATTTTTTTTCAAGCGCTGTTAGTTCTAGGTGTAGCGTACGAGCCAGTAGGAGCTTAAAACATGATAAAATTGCTTATTTAGTCAAACTAACTTGAGGAAACAATTATTCTTAAAAATGTGAAAATTTAGAAAATGTAATTTCGTACTTTTCCAGATTTTACTTTATAAAAACCTACTTTGCCAGGCCTGGATTTTCACGTTTTTACCGCGTGACGCTATGCTTAGCGCGGTATATGCCGTCGTTGTCTGTGTGTCTGTCACACGCCGGCATTGTATCAAAATGGCTAAACGTAGGATCACGTAAATAATGCCACACGATGGCCCCACTACTCTAGTTTTCTGACAGCAAAGTTCACGGCGAAATTCGAACGGATCATCCCCTACGGGGGCGACAAATGCAGGTGGGGTGGGGTAAATTGGCCACTTTCGACGAAAAACGTGCTATAACTCGAAAACGGTACAAGATAGATGCATAGTTTCTATTAAAGTCGAATATGAAGTCATATGCGATATTTCTGATGACCTTGGGTAACCCATTACCCCCAAACCACCCAAATTATGGAATTTTTCATCGCCATTCATATTTGTAGTGAGTAAACATAGAGACTTCGTGTTTGGTGTACAGGTTGACCGTAGCTAGTCCCAGCCTATGGACAACAAAGCTTCCCTGAAAGCGGCGTGGTTACATCACGTGACCAGTCGTTAAATTTTTGGGGCCCCATCCATATATCACGAATGGCTGAAGGTAGAGCTGTCAAATTTTGTACAAAGGGAGACTACCGGTATGTCGTCTTGCCAAAGGGATGACAAATCACTCCTAAAAGGGGCGTGGTTTTGCTCACGTGAGCCATTTTTTTGTATCCACAACTGTGGACTTAGAAAAAAATTCTCCACGGCATCCATGAACTGTGAACAACAAGTCGTGGAGGATGGACTACTGCTTATTGCACCTACAGCGGTCGAGGCCACACTAAGGCTTAGGTCTAAGCTCCATCGGTTCGATTTGTCACTGTATTTGTTGCAAAGTTGGCTGTATAATATATAGATAACAAATTGATTAAGAGGAGTTTGAGCATTATCGTTCAAATATGTGGTAATAACTGACATTTCTCGGTCTGCATAGCAATTTGCGATCGACCGACACTCGTTACCTGGTAATTATACTTGGTGGGCAGTGCAATATGGTTGATTTTACGTTAAGCAGCGTCGCTCGGTCCACCAGCATTAGCAGATATACTTGTTAGATCCCCTTTAGTAGCCGAGTAAAGCAAGTGAAACTGGAAACAAGACACAGTGAAGCTGAATGGATGAAAAGTATACATGAATTAGAAACTATTAGTAGAGTGCGAGCAAGCCAAAAATTGGCAGTCACCTAAAACTGTGAATAGAATACTCAGTGTGACCGCCCTCGAGTGTGAGTGACAGGTTTCTTGTTGGTAATCGTTACGCTTGTATAGCTATTGTGACTCAAGTGCATGTAATGTCATCTCATTCCACTATATCTGTTTATCACTTCATCACCATATGCATTTTGTCAACTGGTGAGGGGTAGGTTCTACCATCATCACCCTGGGGGCCACAGGTCTCTGAAAGGGGGGCCGGTCACTAGAAAAATTTTGTTGGTCACATATTTCAAATATACAGTTTTGAAATTAAACCAGCATATAGTCACTAATTGTTCATCGCAGATGCTCAATTATACTCAACAGAAATTTTGTTTGGGGAGGGGGGGCGGACTTATGGCCCCTTAGAACTGCCCTGTCCTAACATAAACAAGCTGGTGACGCACATGGTAGTAATACGACTAATCTCTTTACAGTATTAGTGCATGGCATTTCACCAGATTTCAGCTTACAGTGTGTCAGCTCGTCACATGGTTGGTTTATAATGCACGTGAACTAACACAATGGCTAACGTGTTGTGGTAACGGACAAATTCGTACAAGTTAATAATGCTTCATTTACCAAAGAAAACTAAGAGTTTCATTGTTATACAGTTTACAGCAAATAGAACAAAGAAATGGAATACCAGTAAATAATCCTCAACAGTCACCACGACCACGTCAGTAGTGATATCAACAAATCTTACTGCAGACAAACTTTCATTCACAGAAGCTCCATCATTTCTGTGGCATCCAGTCAAAACTGCCCACTTTGTGGCAAGTTTATCAGGACCCGATCCAGGGGCACAGCGAGGAATTTTAGGTCCAAAAAACACAGCCTATACAGTCCACCATCACTCGAGCAGCAAACCGCAGTAATCGTGGGAGGGTTACCCACCCAAATGCAGAACGTTTCATCTGATTTGTGAAACCTCAAGTCACTCTGGTCATAGATAGCCAGGGGGTTGCCCTATGCAAGGGCGTCGATCCATATGGGACAGGGGGGACATGTCCCCCCCCCAATATTTTAGAAGTGATGTTGTTTAGGATGTCGGCGAGAGTGACAGCAACATTTGTTTGTTGTATTTTAATGCAAATATTATGTGTAGTTTCACAAAAAAGCTTCAGCTTCTGGGCGTCCACCAGAACCCCTACCGGGGCTCTGCCCCGGACCCCGCTGGGGGACTTCCGTCCCCCAGTCTTCCTTTATGTCCCCCCAATAATCCTGTGAGATCGACGCCGTTGGCCCTATGCCCGTTCTATCTTTGGAAAGGGCAAAGCTGCACACTTCAAACACTGTCTTACTCGTACTAGTACATATGTTAGTCATGTGAAACATATGGACAACAGATTTCCACAGATACTAGGCCTACCCTACATGGCTATACACACCAACATCGACCAAAAGGAAGATCCAGGAAGAAATGGCTGGATGATAATTGTGAGGACTGTGAAGACATGAATATGTCATTGTCTATATACACCAAGCATCTTGTCTCACATGTGATCGGACACTTTGGAGAAATACTGTTCACAATTTGGGCTGCCCGAGCGCAAGGACAATGTCGTCGTTGTCAGGGCCATGAGTTGCAGCAGCTGGACCTTGGTATGCCATTTTGATTACGAGTGGTTTTACATCGCTAAGGCAGTTTCGACCATCGGCTGTTATGTCTAGAGACCAACTTCCAAAGCAAGAGACTTACAATGACAGCAAAATCGATAATTTCTCCGACATTGTATGTGTGTACGCGTAAAATATATACAACAAAATAATACACACACACACACTGACAGATACATAACTGATACACTTCTGTCTTTAATCACATCCATTCTACCTATAGACGATCCTTTATTGAAAACATAATAAAAATTGAATGTTTTTAAACTTCATCATAAATTTATGATGTTCATTTTCTCTAGCTGCAAACCAACCTGCAGCCAAGATTACAGAAGTACAAATAATGGCAACAAGTGTCTCTGATCAGCTGACAACAACGTAACAGAATTTGTACATTCTTTGATCAGAACGTCACACGTGAATATGTCACACATTTCAATAGATTAAATAAGGTCTGTCAAAAAAATTAACAAACAGATTAAGGGCGGGTTGCACCAACCTCACTTAAATTGTCACTTAGCTAATGGCCACTTAACTTTAAGTAGTCATTAAATCGCCACTTATGTCTCCACTTGATTAGCAGTTAAGTGGCGATGGTGCAACGCGTTTATTTACTAATCTCCACTTAAGTCAGAGTTAACTGGAGATTTAAGGACTGCTTAAGTTAAGTATGGATGGTGCAACCCGACCTAAAACTTAAAACGCAGTAATGGCTGGTCCCATCCATCGTAATTATCGATCATGTACATTGCCGGACAATAATGCACAAGGATGTGATGTGTCCTACTTTGTGGCTATAGCCATCCACACATGTAAAATAAAATAAATGCTGCAAAAACTTGCAAAAGTTTCTGTAAACTTCTAGCATATAGTTTTAGCCAACCATGTCGGCGAGATGCACAGAGTTACATATTCATAACGTACATCGGGCTGTGGCATGATCCATGACATCATAATTACTGTTATGTCACGGTTGTGCCACCAGCCGTGACTCATCTAGCTTACTAGCTACTTAGCATACAATGCCCCACCCACTGATTATCATTAACATATTGTTGCAGGGCAAATTTTTGCAATCTTTTGCATTTTTTGGAGCATTTATTTTACTTTACTTTACACGAGCAAGCAGTCTAATAAACTTAGAAAACAGTACAGCATACATCAGTATGACTGACATTTTGTAATTTCACCCCTAGTAGTTCTATCGGAGATTTGGTCTACAGGAAGTAGGGTGTCGTATTCCGTGGAGGAATGACCCTGTCAGAGTCCGGCACGGCGCGGAATAGTTTTGCATCTCGTTCGTCGGTATCGTTAATTGCGAGGATTGCCGCAATGTTGCCGCAGCGGTAGCAGTAGTTAGGCGCCGACCACACAGTTACTAGCTTCTCGTCGAACATGTACTTGTAACCTAAAACAATCAGCACCAACTCCATTTTAATGACCACTGTGAACCTGGGTCAACAGTTTATATCTTGTATTTCCCTTCACTTCTGGAACGAGCCGCCTCACGCCAATTCACCAGGTGTCGCCACTGTACTGTCGGACGCCGCCTGCGCATCGATGTCCACGACAACGACGACGACGACGACAACGCGTGACAGAGGGACTGCTATGGCCCCATGGAATGGGCCCAAAAAGGAACTTCAGGATAAGTGACACAGATTTTCTGCAGACCAGATCAGCGTTCCTACTCTTATTGGGCCCATTCCATGGGGCCACAGCGGTCCCCTGTCACGCGTTGTCGTGGACATCGATGTGCAGGCGGCATGCGACAGTGGTGGCAGTAGCGACACCTGGTGAATGACAATGTAAAACGGCTCACAGTAGTGAATGGGCCCAACATTTTTCAAATGCTTCTTGTCTTAAAAGTGAAATTCCCTGACCATATCCGGAATTTTTCCCTTACTGCCACTAACCACAATCAGAATTATTCTGTGACATATTTTACATACAACAACAGTGTCGACTTACCAAAACAGGCAACAATCGAACTTCGGTTGAAAAGTGTAACAATTATAATGCAACTGCTGAAAAACACAGATTATATATAAAATTTTCTCTGACCACCAGCAAAATTCCTCGACTTTCCTGGTCAGTGGCAACCATGCAGATGATACTCCCGCTGAACTAACAGTGTCAAAGCACTGAAATCAACGAGGCAAAATCAAACATTGTTTCCGCTCTTTCTTCATTCAACGCCAAACTACTGAATTAAGAGGTGTTGATCCTTGTAGGCTGTCTCTCTGACACCAATATCCTAATGCTATTATTACACCAGTTGGCGGTCTGGAGTAGTGAACTATTTGACAGAGCGTATGGGGAACTCTAATTAGTACCCTCGTGATAGGTTTCTATAAGAGGGGGTGCATGTAACTTTTTTATTGTACTGTATTGTAGTGGCAGTGTCGTTGGTCGCATCAGTGAAGTTACTCTACGTCGAGCCCGGTTAGTACTGGAATGGGTGACCGTCTTTGGGGCAGGTACACCACCACGGTATACAACCAGCCAAATAGATCAACTCAGCCCTGCATCCCTCAGATGGAGGTCGCTAAATCAAGTAACAGCCTTAATTGGCTAAGGTAATGGCAGGTGGCAGTAACACAGTCTGATACCATATGGCACGTGACTTTCCACAGTGGTGAGGCAGACTGCGGACTGCTGTACCCCGTTGACTTGACATTACTTCAGTCACCAGTAACTGTGCTGATCAGCGTACTGCCGTTCTCACTGATGCAGCTGTTTGTACAAGACTGTCGTCAATAACAAATGAAGAAAGAAATCGGAGAAAAACTGGTCAACCCAAGTTTAGCTGGAAATCTGCAAATACCATTAATGTACTGTGATGTGATTCAGGAGTGTTATAACTGCCTTTTTGGCCAACTAGAGTTAGCAAACAAATCCAATTAGACAAAAACTAGCCAGCATCTGCAGAGTTAAGGACGGCTGTTAAGTACTCGACTGATAGGACAAGAGAGACGAACACAGTAACAGACAGATAGATGGACAGATAAACACGGAGACACACAGATGGATACAGAGACAGACAGACAGAGGTGGAAAGACAGACAGACACAGAGAGATACATGGACAGACAGGCAACGTCTAAACGAACCTTCTTGTACAAGTTGATGTGCGCGACAAATCAGCTTCAAGTTGTTAATGTGCACAAACTACAACAGCCGCGTGTCAGCAATCAATCACAACCACAATGAACTAGAACAAGAGGGCCTAGCAGTGGCTAGCATAGTGCAAGATGTTGTTTAGATTACCCCTCCCCGCGACCACAATGCGCGGTAAATTTGGATCGGAATTTGAAACCTAGATTAGCTATAATGCGCCAATGCACTTCCGTCACAGACAGACGGACACTGACATCGTAGCATAAGCGCGAGATGTATATATTACATCTTGAGCTAAAAACTGTCCTCGATTGAGGATCAAGATCCCACTGACCACATTCCAAACTAATACCCTAATCCTGACCTCTTACCTTCAACCCCGTGAGAGCTATGGTCATGACCCACACACATTCAAAAGGTCAAGGTCAAAGGTCACTCAGTTCAAAAGCTAGGAGGTCACTCGTGTAAACGGCAACGTCTATTCAAGGAAAAGCCACACGATGATGATGATTTTGTGAGGCCTGCAAACAGTATGGATGTGTTCTCGTAACCCAAGGGTGAAAGTCCACAGAACTGTAAACAAAAAATAACAAAACAGAACTAAAAGCAAAAATTGTATAGAATGTTCAGCTGAAATTCTACTCCACAATGATGTCGTCAGTCTAACAAAGAGAGAGAGGGAGTGAGATGACACGGATTTGATCTTCTCACCTCGTTGGTGACTTTGCTGCCAAACAGCCAGCCGGCACCGCGAGGACTCACCGCCCAAGTGTCCACCTCCTCCGGGTCAGACCAGACCAAATCTACACCAGATCGACACAACAGCCAGCTCAAACCGCAACATATAACAGCTGTCGTTGATGTCGTCGAGTCGTCGTGCAAAACGATGTCCAGCTGGGCAGCGGTATTCGAGACTCTGCACCCGTCCTTATAAGTAAGAAAGAATATTTATAAGGCGCAAGAAAACAATCTGTCACAATGCGGTGTTGGTTAAGCAACCTAGACAAACAGGTGTCATTTTAGTTTGCGTCTAAACTGTCCAAAGCTTGTGTCCTGTCGGAGTTCTTGAGGTAGAGCATTCCATACTCTGGGTCCGGCAGCAGAAAAGCTTCTGTCGCCGAAACTGTTATGTGTCCGTGGAATGACACAGGTTCTGTCACTGGCAGATCGCAGCAGACGTGACACGTGAGTGACATCTGCATGGTTGCCACTGACCAGGAAAGTCAGTTTAAGTATACAATGCACTGTCAGATCCACAATGATGCCTGTCGAGTCACTATTTAAAGTAAATGCCCTTCTCACATCGCCTGACGTCGGATTAAAAAACTGCAACTACATAATGTATTGCAGTGCTGCCAAAGAAGGACCGCGTTACAGTCATAGGCAACCTGCAAAGAAAATTTAAAAGTGTGGTTCCTCAGATACAGGGATGAACAGACAGACATACACATAGTCATCACAATACTCCACTCCCGAAATGCAGTTCGTCTGCTTCGGCTGTTCGTTTTAACTTAGAAAGATGGAAAGAAGATAGGTCAATATCCCGTTCCTTCAGGAGTCAATGGATCAAACAGAGTCAAGTGGGTACTTTTCTGTGGTAGTGGTTACTGGTCTAACTTCCCTTCAGCGCACTGACGACGTTTGTTTTATTGGTATCCGGCGTGTAAAAAGAGACGACAAAGGTGCTCCATGTTCATCTGGAAGACGACCGTTAACAGTCGGTGTGATCCTGTATAAAGAAGTGTTGACATCACTCGTCACACCTCACCTCACCTCAGTCCACTGTGATTGGTTGCAGCCACGGCATACTGGGTCGTGCACTGTGAAATGACCCAGTTTGTAGTGGCTGCAACCAATCACAGCATACTTTGTTCAGATGAAATGAGGTCAGTTGAGACGCGGTCAGACGACGTCAGGTGAGATGAACAATATCAACACGGGGGATGATGAAAACGCAGGACCGCCACACGCAGGACCAAGGACAGGAACCTGCAGGACCTGAAACTGTCCGACCAGAAAACCCGGAATGCGAAAAATAAAGGACCAAATATCGAATCTTGAACATGCAGGATTGCGTTAATAGCTATTATGCTAAGAATGTTGCTACCATTAGCCCAAGTATACAGTCCTTCATTTCCCGGTGCACTACAACTGCCGCCCTTTTGATCACTCCTGGTCCTCTGTTTTCTGGTCATTTTACAGTCGACGCACGAACAGTGCTTTAACTCTTTCGCTGCCGGATTTGTGGCTGCCAGTGTCACGATAAACTAAGTCCCGCCACATATATTGCGTAAATACATAATTCCGTAAATACGGTGCCTATAATAGTTGCCAACAGCAGCCAGGGAATGTGAGTGACTATAGTTGAATCCGGCACTGTAGCATGGGCACCTATCGTTGCAGCGAAAGAGTTACTTAGACAACGACATACGCACCACAGAAGGCGCCTTTGTGCGGGATTTCTTGGTTGCGTTCAATCGTTCTGATCTGATCAAGTGTGCGTATGTCCGGCGACAAACCGCCATGTACACACAGTATACATTCGTTGATTATCTGCACACAGCACCACGCGAGTAATTTCACGGACACTTGTTGATCACGGTACAGAGACAACTGTTGGTAACAGGAATGCGCGCATGTATACAATTTACAAAATTACACATTAGTGTACACGAATATGGCGACAAGACAAAATTGTCGTAAAAACGAATAAAAGACTAAAGAAGTAAACAGAAGAACGTGGTATTTTTTTTGCAAATTACTGCAAAATTAAGCGATACTTGAATTAATAAACTTTATTAAAGGCTGCCGAGCTGACATTACAGGCTACTACTGGCTACTCTTCACTATAATGGACTGTTACTGTAACTGGAGACCATTTACTTTTTTGTTATTTGCTGCCATATTCGTGTTAAGGGTTTCATGTACACATTTATAAAATTACATGATAGGTGCATCCCTACTGGCAACACAACTGCAGAGAGCTCTAGAATCTTCTCTGTGATCAACATTTGGTAGCTGCCATCGGCAATGCTACGCAGGCTGTGAAACTTTGCAGCCATGATAGGTTACTTACAGCAGCAATGGTGAGCAGGTCGAATACTTTACAGCAGTAACGCCAGGCATTCGCATTCCCATACTTCGTCTGACACTCATCTGTCATGCGTACAACAAGCATTACAATTACACGGTTACCACTCTTTTGGAAGAAAAAACATCAAGGAGTTTTCCAGTCAAATTTTAGAATTTTCCAAGTGATTTCGATCACAGTTCGCCGCAAAAATATACAAAATACGAGACATTCATCATGCATATTCACCATTTATTCCTTTGTAATATGAATTAACTTGTATGCAATAGAGTCGTTAGTTTCAAAACCAGTATAAATCAACTTATCATACCAAAAATTGCAGGTCCAACATGACATTCCCAGAGTTTTCCAGGTGAGCGGGAACCCTGAATCAGCTGACCGCTATAAGGCCCCTTTCACACACTGGGGAACCCATTGGACCCATCATCCCTTCTTGACAGGATACTATGTCCTCGGTCGGCTTCAGCTTGCAGACAGATATCCAAGACACCGCCCTATCCTGTCATGTGCCCTTTTCCATTTTTTGTTGCACTTTGTGATCACAATGTTATAGACAGGCGGATGTCATGCCTGTAG
>Ga0209782_1001513_pt1 | contig 12212 bp, 4 predicted proteins | sample WorMetmaBAHAMAS1_FD_187390 | JGI IMG/M metagenome (GOLD analysis project Ga0209782, IMG submission 187390) | Marine gutless worms symbiont microbial communities from Max Planck institute for Marine Microbiology, Germany - Inanidrilus... | ecosystem: Host-associated > Annelida > Digestive system >... | reverse complement strand
CTGTCACACTTCGGTATTGTGTAAAAACGGCTAAATGTAGGATCACGCAAATAATGCCACACGATAGCGATATTTTGTAGTTGCAGAATTTCTACTGACAAGCGCGTCGCGCGGTCCCTCTGCCATAGCAGAGCCACTTGTTTGTCATCACCTGTTGCATCTATGAATACAACAACAACAAGGTATTGTGCAGCAAAATGATATGACCCAGGAGTATATCGATGGGTCAGCCACCTGGTGAATGATTTGGAAGCGACGCCGACTATGCAGTTTCAGACACTTCTGGCTGTCGTACAGTACAGCCACACTAATCAGTGCGTTTGACTTCCAGTATGGGGTTTCCTATTAGTGTTCTGTAGTAACCACAGCACTAGAATTGTTGAGCTAGGGTCGGGGGACAGACAGATATAAGGACGGACAGATCGCAGCATCACTTAATACATCAATGTACATGGCGGCATAAGAAGCAGAAGTTCCAATATTAACGGGCTAAATCACACAGATGGTCAGATGGAATTACAACACTTGACATCATGAGGGATGAACGACTATATGTGAATATGTTTTGCTCAGGTAGTTCCCAATCTTTTCTTGGGCTCACCGTGACCATTACATCATGCGTCCGATTGACCGAGTTTAAAGTTTAACTCGACACAAAATAGGTCATTCTGAAGACATTCTAGCTAGCCAATCTCTTCTCTTGGCTAGTACTGAGAAAAAAAGAAAATCAAACCAAGCAACCATTCATCAGAAATACAAAGATAATATAACACAAAACAAACTTACAAACTAACAAAAATAGGTTTGGTGGTCTCTTATGACCTCCGGCCTGGAAATGGAATGGACTATTCTCAAAGAAGAAGACAAGTAATGAAGTTAAGTAAACAAACACACAATCTACACAGTGCCAAAATCAACAAAATTCCACGATGCATTAAAGTCATGGGAGTCCATATAGGGCATATCATATGCCAGAGTGTCAGTCCGCCTCTCTATGATTAACTTTATCGTATGTTTCATGTTTCAAATTGAGGCCACATATGTCTGAAATCTGGCACTGTTTTATGCTACAATAGTAATAAACTTACTTACTTACAAACTCGGAAGATACCCTTGAAATCAGTCTCAGTCTACCAATCTGTGGTCCAAATTCCCATCACCCATAAAATCACCAAATTCTTTTGGGAATATCCTGGTTGGAAGCCCCTGCTTTACTTGCATGAGGATGCAATTCTATGCATTTTGGTACAAAATCGAGCGCACACTACAAAAGCTTAAAACCAACATACTAGTACTAGGGCTAAGACTAATATAACATTGTTTATGTACATAACTAATGCAGTATGATATTCAAATATCTTACAATTCAACTAAGGTCCGGTTTTTCCACAGCAAATTAATCTCCCGTTAATTAAATCCGGCAGATAATGATCAATTTACTCAGATGCCGTTTTTCCACCGGCAGTTCGTCAATTAAATCGTCCTAAACGGACGATTTAATTGACGAACTGCCGGTGGAAAAACGACATCTGAGTAAATTGATCATTATCTGCCGGATTTAATGCCGGATTAAATTAACGGGAGATTAATTTGCTGTGGAAAAACAGTACCTAAGACTCATTACACAATGTACAAATACAGCAGCGTCAATGCATCTTGTGTGAGTCTGAGTTATACTTATCACATTTTAAAATCAATTCACAACTTCTGAAATTCCAGTTAAAATTACACATTCACAGAATTTACAACAACTTCAACAAGCACATTGCTTGAGACAGATCAATTTAATAACTTTTGTGAACATAAAACACTTTGCTAATTGTTAAATAAACTCAAGTATACAGGCTCTTATACACGTACTCCAACCTAAGACAGTTAGTTTTGCTTTCATTGGCACTGTTTTGTTTATCTTTGGCTTAAATTTTTCAGTTGATAATTTTCAGAACTTTTTAAACGGGGCTCATGCACAAAGCCACATAAGAATGCCACTATTGCCAGCTGTACTGTCAAATTATCAATGGTCCTAATTTACTGCAGTTTGATAGCTTGAGTGGTCTTCACATGAATAGTCACGATATGTCACCGACATCACAGATCGTTTCTTCACTGAACATCATGCAACGTCCGTCGTTGATGATTTCAGCTTGCGGCCACCAACGAACGGTGGAAAACCCTTGCCTAAACAACACAAGCTTCGTGCAGTGACTTATGCAGCTCAGAGAATTTCTGGGATTGTGGTTAGTCATTCTAGAGACTGATTAACGTCTTACATCTTACCAAGCACAAGATAGGTCATATCGGAGACATTCTTCCCAGTGGCTTGATAAGGTAGTAAGTGAAAACTAAACTGACACAACAAACTGGACAATATAACAGGAAAACAACTCTAAGTTAAACCTGGGGAAAATACACAAATATGGAACCTAAAGATAAGTTAGAAATACATAAAATATTGATTTGTTGTTAATATATTACACAACCAAGTTTGTGACATATCCACAACAAATTGTACCAACAGAGCTTAAGTCTTATTGTATAGCATCAATGGTGTCTACCGTCGAAGGTGTGAGAAACAGAGGTCCGCCATCGACGGCATTGTTCACCTCAGTTAATGGCATGCAGTGGCAAATTTTTTCTAAGTCCACAATGCACATGAAAAATGCATCACATGAGCCAAGCCATGCCCCTTTTAGGGGTGATTTCTTATCCCTTGGGCAAGACTTGATATAATCGCCTTGCGTGCAAAATTTGATAGGTCTAGCTTCAGCCATTCATGAGATATGGATGGGGCCTCCAAAATTTAAAACAGGTCATATGACATAACCACGCCCCTTTCAGGGACAGGTTGTCATCCGTAGGCTGGGACTAGCCAGGAATGACCCTTTTGAATTTTGTCAAGATCTTTGGCATCAGAAAACTACAATCCCTCAGCTATCGTGTGGTATTGTTTGCGTGATAATGCATTTAGCCATTTTGATATAATGCCAGAGTGTGACGATCACTGAAACACACACACACACACACACACACACACACACACACAGACAGACAACAGCATATATAGTGCTCTAGCATACCATCGTGCAGTAAAAATGAGTATAAGCTTTGCACCGCATAATAATAATGGTGATAGTGGATGTGGATGATACCAGCGAACAGCCAAGTTGGCTGGCTTGGTCCAAGTGAGAGCCATACGGCAATGGTACTCAAGTCTGCATTCAGCAAATAAACTATTGTACTGGTTGTGCCATTACGACAGCACTACGAACATTATGTTGGGTATTGTTATTAAGGTATTATTATCAGTAGTATAGTAGTAATATTACCTTGGGGTTGAGTCATTTTAGATGTCAGCCAAACGAATGGATCAAGCAGTGATTGTCGATTACTGACTGACACTTCCCATAAACGAACTGCAATGCAACAATTCAGTTGTACTTAGGCCCCTTTCACATTGGAAATAAATTTCGAAATTCCATTTCAAAAGAAAAATTTCGAAATTTTTCTTTCAAAAGTGAGCACTTTTCACACTGGAAATAAGCTTTTGAAAGCCAGATGTAAAGTGTAAATAACATAGTCGACGGACTCAACGCTTGATATCGATGTTTGTAAACACTGCCGATTGATCAATCACAGCGCTTCACAAGCGAAATTTCTGCCGCAAAGTTTTGCAAAATAGAACATGTTCTAAATTGCGAAATAGAATTTCGAAATTTATTTCTTTCGAAAGCTGACTGTTCACACGGGTAATTTTCTTGCGAAAGGAACTAATTTACATAAATTTCGAAATTAACTTCCAGTGTAAAAGAGGCCTTACAAACTAGACCACAACAAAGGCCCTTTATGGCACCCACTCCAGCACATCATTAATTTCATCCAAAATATCAGTGATGTGTTCCGATTATCATGAGCTAATATTCAATTCCTACATACAATCCAAAGAAAATTCGACACACTGTACAGATTTTAGCACACACAGATATTAGCATCCTCAGCAGTTTTTCAGGTTGTAAAGAAACAAGCTATGTCTGCGCTAAATACTTATTATCAGGTCGCTCAGAAAATGGCTGTACAAAAAAGGACTGAACAAAAATTTTGTGAACAACTAAAATGTCCAACACCGTAGAATACCAGTTATTGGGTTGGCTGAGACATGGTTCAATTAATCTGACGGTATTTCAACATTGGCAGTACATGTAGTGTGGTCCAGGCAAGATGGACACAATACATGTGACATGCACATACTTGTATTCATCATTTCAGCATTTCATTGCCGACTGTTTTAGGTGCTTGCACGAAAATGAAAATTGCTAAGTCAAGAAAAACAGTACATGGTAAGACATTTCAACAGTGAGTTCGCTATTGTAACAAATGCAATAAATCATCTCATAATGTAATACAAACAAAAAAATCGCGGCTGAACAAATATATACACACATCAAGAAAAGCTAAATCACACAATGAAGATGCATAATGATTCATACAGAACTAGCTGATTAGAAAACAATACAACACATCAGCATATAGAATACTGGCTGCTGGAAGAAACCGTAGCTAATACCAGCAGTGCAATGTTCCAAAGCATCAAGATCGTGAGTGACCTGAACAGCTATTAGTGCCATGGTTCTACTGTTCAATAGTATTTGCCAGGTGGTGTCCACATTTACCACCCATAAACATCCTTGGACTGTAAGGATGCCACGTGCCAAACTTGGTTGAGATCTGCTGGAAAATGTGGCTGGGCATAAGAAACAAAAACAGATGCACATACACAGATTTGGCTTTAAACAATGCACATAACTGATAATCAAACTGTAAAATTTCCAGTACAACTGATATTCTATGCATCAGATGAATTACCTCTTTCTGTCTGGGCCCACTTATTAGCGGTATTGAAGTCCACCTGTTTGCTATCTTTAAGATCACACTTGTTTCCGAGTGAAATTGTTATAGCCTGCCAACAGTGTCAACATGTAGTCACCAACTGACAATCAGTCAATCAATCAATCAATCAAAATTTATTTTCTGAGCAATAACAAAATATTACAATTTATTGCATGCTAGCGCTCAAAGGCTGCCAGAGAAGCATTACACTCATTAAACTGGCCGCATAAACAAACAAAAGAACACAAATATGAATACAAATAGGAAGGGGGAAGAGACAGGGGGGAGACAAACAATAAACAATAATAATAATAATAATACAGAGACATTACCCTTACTACAGTCATATGAAGAACAAGAATCAATGAAGTCCTGATACAACTGGTGATAACAAAATTAGCACACCACACAGCAATAACACTGAACTCTTTATTGCATTGACTTGTGCAGCCATTGTCCGACAAACAAGTATTGATTTTGAATGATGCGCATTTGCTGTCTGCAGTCCAGACGTTTGGTAGTCTGCCACCGTCTCTATGTTGTGCATTTTGTCGAGTGCTGAAGACTCACTTTTACGAACTTAAATTTTTCGTTGACTTTATTATACTGATTACATAATGCACATTCGGTTGATTCTCCATACGATGCACTGTTGCACACTAAGATTGTATGCAATTTTATTTATTTATTTATTATAAAATCGTACACAGGGTACAAACAAGTACCAAAACATTGACTACCAAACAATAATTAGATAGCCCGAGCATTTGTACAGTTACACGGAAATGTGTAGTATAGACTGCCTGGTGATTAGTTCGACTGCCAGTGCATATTTCCAGACCATCTGCTGTAGCTTAGAATCAAAACTTGACTGTTGTGAGATATGTGCTGGTCTAAAATCTGTCAAGGTAATTCTGGGCAAAATTAGCGTAAACAGATACATGTAAATTTTCACTGTTTTATGGACTGTCCATAAATTTATGGATGATTAGTAACTCTATACTGTTTTATTATGTTTAGTTTGGCCACAAAAATCTCTGACATAACAATAATAAATGCATTCTTATTACTCTACCACAGAATGGGTGGAAAGTATTGTGATCATGATGTACGTCTGTCTGTCTGTGTGCTTGCATGTCTCAAAACCACGTAAATGATTCTTCTTGGATTACAGTAATGGCATCCAGTTTGTAAAACACCTATTCTAATTATACTATAAAGTTCTGTGTTGGAAGATTTGGAGCTCCAAGACCAGATAAATAATAACTAACAAAAGAACTAGTAGCACTGTTTTAAATATGTCAATGACCGATGAACAAATGTTATTGAGACAGACCAACATAGACCAAAATAGCACAGAATATAGTGCTGGAATGCACAGTACGGTATTTCTGAAATGCTGCTATCTGACTGCATACTTGACCAATACTAACGTCTCTTTTCTCTCTGTGCTTTTCAATCTGCTTCTTCAGCCGATCCATGCACTGAAATGACGAATCATTTGTCACGTCATACACTATGATGTATCCCTACAAATAATCCAAAAATTATCGTCGTCAACATCATCATCGTCGTCACTAGCAACGTCACTATACAACAGCAGTAAATCACATCCTAAAATACAAAGTGCAGTGTCTGCCAGCGACTATGCTAATATTCATGCCAGTAGAAAAGCTAGTAGTTTCAAATGGCAAACATCACGGCATCGACATCCCTTCCTTCAGCAGTCAACTTAGCGGATGGTACAGTTCAGTCAGTGATTTCTACACTCGGCATCATGAAAAGCATCTGGGGATTCTGGCCACACAAAAATTTTGCACTAATCGCACATTACTATATGGCTTCTCTATTTCCTTTCTCCTGCTATTCTGAAAGAGATCCTTTGGGGAAACACACAAAATGTTGAACCTAAGCAATGTTACAGATACATAATAGACAAAATCTAAAGCTAACTGAGACACAAGTATAAGAACTTCCCACATTTGTGATTTGTGTGCATAACATTGTGCACAACTGTCAAACTAATAACAACACAGAGCGGTTCTATTATCTTCCCTCGTAGCCTCTAGACATTAGACAGCATCATAGCTCAAAATCTGTCTCATGTAAGGAGAAAGATATAATTTTGTCCCGGTTTTTACAGGACACATGACCTTTCTGCCACCAATCAACAGTGTCACAGCAGTAAATTAAACTCAAAAAGCACAGTCCAATCAGAAAAGATCACTAACCCCCATCCTTTCTTGATTTACTACCTATTACCTAATCTCTGAAGGAAAGAGTGTCCTTCCTAGTGCCTTTATATTAGAGCTGCTCAATGCCATGTTAAATGATTCAACTGTGGTTATTGTAGGAAGTGCCTACTGAACACTGCATGTGATTATTCTAAGAATCAAGCACTGCATAAAAATCGAGACTTATCTGAATTTCAATTTTTATACTAAACGAAAGTAATAAATAAATATTAAGTAATAATAAATACTCGTAATGGTTTTAAAACGTCACACTATATCGTTGTATGTATTACCGCAGTCACATTCCAAGCTGTCATTAATTTACAATAGATACTATGTCTGTTAAGCCCTTCAATGCTCTGCCACTGCTAATTCTGCAGCAGCACCACATCCGGCCTGTATTCCACAATCCCCAAACATTTTCTACAGAAAACAAAGGCTAATCTAGACTACATTTGAAAAAGTATGGCAGTAGTAGAACAGAAGTGCTGTCATCAAAAATATATACATATTGTCACTGCGACAAACACTGCTCTTCTTAGGCTTTAATTATATAAGACAAAATATTTCCAGCAAACAATAAATGATCAGCAAATTCAAAAAAAATTCTTATACAAATAATCAAAGCCTACAAGTAAAATACACCATGTATATATAATCTAATCATGTAAGGCAATACATCATCCAACACGACAGTAATTATATAGTGATCAAGCATAAGCAACAACTTACATCAGCAAAGCTAAAATACTGCTTTGGAATTTCTGGTCTGCTACTGTCCTGAAAGTTAACATAATAGACATCTGAAAAGATTATCTGAAATGACATCAATGGCTATAAACCAGCCATATTTCTGACATTTTAATGCAACTTTTATTCCAACAGTGAACATTCTACTCTCTAAAGCTACATAATAATATTTTGTTACTATTCTGAACCAAATTTTTCTGCAGTGCACTGCTTTACTGTGTACACATCTAATTATAATACTTCCGTGTCTACTCTAGAAACAAATGACCTACAACAAGTTAACTACTCCTAAGTAGTTAATTTTTAGTCGCGCCTCTCGCACGCTGCGAGACGCGACTCAAGTAGTCACGTTTCTGTCATCCATGACAAAAAACGTCGGTAAGGACCGAAAAGGTAACGCTTTTCTCCAAGCTGGTTTGACCTATATAGATGAAATTTGGCATGATGGGAGGTCTTAGGGGGTAGCATCCCCTAAAAAATTTTGGTGATCTTTTGCCCACTTTTTCGGGGAGCACAAATTTTTTATTGTGTTAAGAGCCCACAGAGGCGCAACCATATACCGCTAGGTATTCTAGTTAACATGTAATGCTATTCTGTCAGCATGTGTCTGTGTGTGTCACACACCAGCAATGTATAAAAATAGCTAAAGCCAGTATCATGCAAACAATTCCACATGATAGCCAATGATAGCGCAAGGACTCTAGTTTTCTGAGGCCAAACATTTCCGCAAAATTCCAACGGGTTCTCTCCAAAGGGGGCACCAAATACAGGTGGGGTAGGATGAAATCGGTGACACAGTTATGTTGGCAATAACCTTGGTCCCTTACCCCAAACCACCCCAATTTCTACATTTTGCAATGCATTTTGTATCTTCGTAGTGGGTGAATGTAGAGACTTCAAATTTGGTACACAGAGTGATTGTAGCTAGTTTCACCCTATGGATAACAACCGTCCTCGAATGTGGATGGTTATGTCATGAGACCAATTTTAAATTTTTTGGGCCCCATTCATATCTCAGGAATGGCTGAAGCTAATTGTCAAATTTTATACACAGGTAGGCTATATCAAGTCTTACCAAATGGATGAAAAATCACCCCAAAAGGGGCGTGGTTACTGTCATATGACCCATTTAAATTTTTAATCCCCGAAAAAATATCTCTGGAATGGCTAAAGCAAGAGACTTCAAATTTTGTACACCGGTTTGCCACGTGACGGTTTAGCACTGGGATGAAAAATTGTCCCTTGAATGGGCATGGTTATGATAATATGACGTCTCTAAATCTTGGGAAATAAGCAAAAACAGTGCAAGATAGAAACATAGTTACAATGAAAGACTAATATGAAATTATAAGGCCTATCGAATGACATGACTGGCAATGACCTTGAGTGAGTTTGAAGGTCACTTTTGCTGTTTGAAACCTTTGTAATAACTATAAGTCTGCACGTATGAACTACGATGTGTTTACACATGAATTATAAAGCAAACATGGCTGATAATTTAACCTTTATTGTCAAAAGTGACAAGGCTATCAAGGTCACAGGCAGTCACGTACACTTCAAACGTGGTATTATCTTGGAAACGGTGCTAAACTGCATTGCCTATCTAATTGCACCAACTGCAATGATCGTGGGTGTACTTCAAGGTCATTCATCGATTGCAATAATTTTCAAATTGGATATTTCGTAGTTGCAAGATTTCTACTGACAAGCATGTCATGCAGTCCCTCTGCCATAGCAGAGCTTCGTGTTCATAACAGTATTTATATACTGAACACATTATGCATTAAGTATAAGAATTTCAGGAATTACAACATGAAAATAACTGAAAACATTGAAAATCAAAGCTGATCGACCGCTCACGCGTGACATGTTGCACACCCCCTGATTACTGACAAAAGACAATTCCAGTGGACTGCTAATGGTCATTCGCAATTACCATTGGCTGAACTCGACAAGCCGAGTCCTAATATCGACCTGCTACGCATCACTGGTTCAAACAGGAGAGTGTAAACAATTTTCACTGTTTGACCTTGACCTTTGACCTACGACCTTGACCTACAACCCCAGGTTAGCCAAGGTCAACGTCGAAGCTCATACCAAAAATCAAGGTCAAACAGTTCAAACAGGAGAGTGCCCACAGACAAACAGATGGACACACACACGGACGCTACCAAACGTATTATCGCCCCTGCTACGCAGTCGGTAACAAGGGCATGATTGCGCCCTGATTCTCTTTTGACTATGGCACTATATAAGTCGTTTACTTACTTACTTAAAATAAAACAAAAACACACACAGTAGATAGAATTAGCACAGATTACATGCAGACAGCAAGAGAAAGCAACTCACCAATCCGGCTGTGTCATAGAAATGAACTTTCTCCCTCTGTCCTCTATCAGTTTCCACTAATGCAACATAGATATCCTCAATAGTTGAAAACATAGGCTGTGTACAGAATGATAAACAAAATTAAACATACATCTAAATTTCAAGATCTACAGAACTCCATACACTTATAAATATTTATGTGGTATTGCAATTTGCAAACAATGTATGGAACTAGGCAGAGTACTACTGACTGGAAAAAGTAAGTGTGCTGGAAGGAGAATGTTAGTCAGTTCGCTGATTCCAGCCAAATTTCGCACAACAATGAATAAACATGAAGTACTTTTCATGGGTAGTCACAATTCGTGCCCCAGGAATCCAAGATGGCAGACAGACAATATCTTGAGATATCATTAAGGGCCACATCTTATCAACAGTTTGACAAATCTCCACAAATTTGGCACAATGCTGCAGAATGGGCCACTCTATTGTACCATACTGACCGTTTATTAATTCAAAATTTTTAAATCCAAGATAGAAAATGGCCAACATCTTAAAAATCAAAACACTATTATTATTATTTATTGCTATAATTATACAGTTTTTAACGCACCATGTGTTGGCCAGTTAAAATTACGAAATCGTACACAGTCACGTACACTTTTAACAAAATCTGGCACGGTGTCTCGTACCTTCGAACCCAAACTACCGTTAAAAATTCGAACATTCAAAAATCCAACATGACATATGGCCAGTGGCCGCCATCTTAAAAGTCAAAAAATCACATATAAGCAACGGTTTGACACTGTAATGCATTCTGAGCCTTTGGAACCTAAAATAATGTGGAAATTACTATTGCTAACCCAACTAACCCTATCTTGCCATACTCCCCTCACTTCTGTGACTCTGCTGGTTGGACTCCCAGCATCTGCTATGGCTCCAATGGGTCCATATTCTCTAGTATGCAACTACATGGCTTATTTTTGGCCTCAATCCACAATCCCACATCACTCCAGCTCTACATCAACTCCATTTGATACCAGTTAGATTTCCAATCACCTTCAAAGTTGCCACTTGATTTTTCACATTTTCATTACCGTGCCCCATTGTTCCTCAATGGCCTTGTAATGTTCTGCACTAACAATGCTCAAGAATTTCAACTATGCTGCCTTCCAACAGGCTCAAAAAATCATATCTTTATAACACCGCTTTGAACTTTTTACATTCACTCACTAACATTTGTAAAACTACATCAGTATGTAGCACGATGAGCCGTATTGACAACAATGCTACTCCAACTTACCAATTTTCAAATTTCTCACTGTTACATTATAGCCTATGGCACCTGTGCTATGCAGTGTTTTTATCACATTTTTTCATTTTTTCTTTACATAAATATCAGGTGCAATGTCAATATGCAATAACAACTATTATCTTCTAACTGGATTAATTTTACTTTTAACATAAATTTTCAGAGGTAAGGAATGGGGAGAAAAAAACTTTTTATTACAGTGAATAATTTGCAGTGCAACGTACTTGACGGCTTATTTCAGCACAACAGCAGTGAAAACTTGTTCAACTAATGTTGGTAAGTACATATTTCTTAATACTGCTACAAATTAGCAGCTGCGTGAACATCGACGGCCGCTAATCGAAATTACGACATGACATCATTTACCGCTATTGCATCAATGTATATAAATAGTGGCTGCTAAGGCGCTAAACTATTAACATAGTAGAATTATGTTAATGCAGATGAAGATGCGGGACCGCATGCGTAGAAATACATTTGTTGTCATTTCCAGGATTAGTGTAGTTCAACATTCTAAGCACTAAAAAAGAGCAAAAATAATTCAATTCATGGATGTGGGGTCTGGGGAGGGGGCAGCGCCCCCTCCCCAGCCAAAAAACACGATTATACAAGAAAACAACAAACTACTTCCTCAGCATCAGGACACTACAGTAATCAATAGTTACAGCGCCCGAGAGTATGATGTCAACAAAACTTTGAAAACTTTA
>Ga0209782_1001512_pt1 | contig 12215 bp, 8 predicted proteins | sample WorMetmaBAHAMAS1_FD_187390 | JGI IMG/M metagenome (GOLD analysis project Ga0209782, IMG submission 187390) | Marine gutless worms symbiont microbial communities from Max Planck institute for Marine Microbiology, Germany - Inanidrilus... | ecosystem: Host-associated > Annelida > Digestive system >... | reverse complement strand
CACCTGCATTTGTCGCCCCCGTAGGGGGTGATCCATTTTGAATTTCGCAATGAACTTTGGTGTCAGAAAACTAGAGTCAAGGGGTTATCGTGCGGCGTTATTTGCGTGATCCTACGTTTAGCCGTTTTGATACAATACCGGAGTGTGACAGACACACACACACATACACACGCACACAGACAGACAGACACACGACGACAGCATATACCGCGCTTAGCAAGGCGTCGCGCGGTAAAAATATTGTTTATGTATTAATTTCGTTTAAGTCACTACCACACCCCAGCTCTTAATGACTAGTAGGCTCCATCCCTCTTCTCCACACAGTGTTTTGTCTTGTATATAGATTTACTGTGTGCATTATCTGTTACTTTACTCAACAAACTCAATGAAATAAAAAGACATGATAGCTGGTTAAGCACTAAAGTTAATGGCATTACTGACCTTTGCCCGTCTTGGGATCACGAGACACTTTCTCTTTTGAAGCAGTCACTGCAACTGCAAATTACATGCACCAATAAACATTTCACAAGCTGAACTGATTTAAAACGAGAGGGCCTAGCAGTGGCTAGCATAGCGCAAGATGATCTCTCCACTCTTCCCGACGATGATCCCTTCCCTCGCATCCACTGAACTATAAATAGTTCAGTGCTCTCACCCGCATGCACCGCAACCGCAATGCGCGGTAAATTGGGATCAGAATTTGAAACCTAAATTAGCTATAATGCGCCAATGCACTTTCGTCACAGACAGACAGATGGACACCGACATCGTAGCGCGCTAGGTGTATATATTACATCTCACACTAAAAAAAGTATCAATTCAAATCAAAATTCCACATTATTTTGCTGTGGTGCAGTTTCTCTATAATTCATAAAACTAACATCATTAGAATACACACAACAACAGAATCTGCCAACATCTCGATGACACCTGAACTACACAACAATCTGCATTAGAGCGCAATCACCTCGACCAGCAGCAGCAGCAGCAGCAGTAGCAGTACCAACACTGCCACCAGATGCTGAATCTGACTTGAGAGCAAGCAATGCTGGAAACTTCTGCACTGAATTGATGATGTCACCTTCAATAACAAAAAATTTGATTATGGCATTCAATAAAGCAGAGAAATGTTCGTAATTACACCTAGTATTAGTCTGAAACCAATCACACAGGCGACCACACATAACAAACACATACTGCTGTCTTACGGCCCTTTGTCCAGGACTACCTGGGTGGGCCGGTACCAGAAGAGACATTCACCCACTCACACCTGAAACATATTGTGGGAGTCTGTCATCATTCTGGATTTTATGAGACGTGGGGAATACAATAGAGGCGAGTGCGCCAACAATCAGGATGGGCGCCACCCCATCTGGACCAACTATGCCCCCACTTCCATCATCCCCCAATTTTTATGGTGGATGCCCTTCCTGTCACAATCCTCCCAATTTATCCTGGCTTGGGACAAGCACCAAATATGCTGGATTGCATACCTGGAGGCTTGGTTTATGACATACCAAGCTTTAAACAAAGCCATGATAACATAAAGTTGGTTGGAGTATAAAATTAACACAAAAACTATGGGCCAATTACACAAAGTGTAGTTTTGAACCACACATAGCAAAGTAAAACAACAATTCTTACTTAGATAATTCTTATTTAGAATGGATCCAAACCTGGTGTGTTTCTGTCTTGAGATGATGGCTTAACAAGAGAAGGAGCAATTGCAATTAGACCATTGTAGATTCTGTCACAAAAAAGCAGTCCATAAAAGGCCAAAATATCTCACTGAAATAGAATAGGCAATATATTTTAATGTTCGTAAATTTAATAAACAACATGCACATACAAGACTCAATATGATTACTTTTAACCAAAAGGATAATTACTCATCAACTGCATCAGTTAACTGTATGGTTTACCTGCTTTCCCCATACTGCAACTGACTAACATATGATCTACCAAAGGTCTGTTACCACTGCTTGATATGAGAGAAGTGACTGTGTGTAAACACAATCAATAAACATATTTACAAGTCACTGTCATTGGCAATGTTTAGAACTTAGCCCCCCCCCCTCCGGAAAGAGTGCGAAGTATTTTAATTAGTGTGTGTTTGTATGTATGCTTCAATGCTTGTTTGTCTGTCTGCTCGCATAACTCGAAAACAACACGGCCAGTCTTCACCAATATTTTTTTTACGTATTACCTTTGGCCATGGCTTGGTTTTCCTCTGATGGTATTGCGCTATGTAAGTACTTCCGATTTTGCAGATGACATCACGTTTTCACAGATGGGCCACAATCAGTTCACCAGGCGGAACAGTGGCTGCACGTCAGACAGCTGAGTTCATTGGAATGCGGCAACGGGGGCAAAATATGCTATCTATGATTGCCTTCTTTTTAACCCATAACTCTACAGCAGGCTGACCCTCAGTTGAGTATGGCTGAAAAGTTAAACCAGCACATACATTGTGGTACAGTTTCTTGAACTCTCAGCCGTCTTTTGTCAGAGATAAACAGTCACCAGCGGCTTTTTGACAGCAACTGAAAACAGTACTGTTCAGGACATCCTTTATCGAGAATGCTTATGCCTGAGCCGTGTCACTGTTAACACGTGACAGTTTTGTGTTTGTTAGGTAGCCCTGCAACGTTTTGCACATGATAATGCCACCCTAAATATTAATGTTTGTAATAATAATAATAATAATAGCCAACAGCTCCAGTCATCACTCAACATTTTCCGACAAGTTATGATGCCACACGCTTATCAAACCACATGGCACAATGCAGTAAAGATAAAAAGACGAGCATACGAGTGTGTCTGTTCCACTAAGCTTCCAGCCATCTTCTCCATGTTTCGGCAACTGTCGGTATCCACATCATCAGCACTTGCCACCTTCAGCACGTTGGTGAATGGCTCCGAAAACAGCTTGTAACTCGTCAAATAAGCCCGTACTCCATGTGGCGTTTCAATAGGTCCATAGTCGTGTTCCTCTTGCTAAAAATACATGTACAAGGCAGTACAAAAACAGCCGTAGGTTTAGGTGGGGAAACGTTTCTTTGAATAACATGATAAAAAATGTCTTGGGACTGTTGTTTCTTTGTTGGTCATTCTTGAAGAGTTTATCATAAGTATACATCCAGCAGTGCAATGGATGCGATTATGTGAGATGCCGCACATATATCTTCCATCTGGAAATATGCACATACAGTGAAATGAGCTCATGACACTAAATGGAAATATGTCACATGATCACATCATTTCATGTTCAAACTGTAGATGCTCAAAGAAAGGAAGCATGTGATTTTTTTCATGAAATGGCATCTGTAACATAGTGTATTTTCCTGTGAACTAAACTAGCTGCTAACTATCTTTACCTTAACAGCCTTAGTCATCAACTTTTTTTTCCATCATCTGCTGAAACAAATGTCAAAAAAGCACCCATGAATGGAAATCCACTTTACAAAACTACACCCACTTGAAACAGAAGCGTCAAATCACAACCGTCACAATTTGTTGAGCAAAGTTCGACGTCAACGATGTCAACCGACCTTTGCCATGGCTTTAAGTATAGCACGCATTTCCGACATGATCTTGTGATGTACAGCAAGCACCGAACGAATGCTGTTCACCTCACACTTCAAACTCTCCTGCACGCCAACACAATGTTATCGTAATTGTCTGCTACCTTATACACTCTGCCTGCTTCGGCTATAACCAACTCTGTTACAGCATTATGAAGAACGTTTTATTGTAACAGAAAAACAATCACTACGTTTCTACAGTCACTCTGTACAATACACAAACTGCTTCATATTGGAAATTACAATACAAGAGCAAGCATACCAGGTAGCTTAAATTACACAGAAATCATAATTAGGGATTCACCGACTAAATGTTTACACGAATATGGAAACCATTTACAAAATGCAAATGGTACTTAGTAACTACAGCAGCATTACATAAAGTAATAGCCAGAAACTGCGTGAGAAATATTAGCTTGGAAACCTTCCGTGAAGTTTATCCATCCGATTATTAGTTAATTTTGCTTCATTTGGAGAAACTCACATTGTGCTAAATTGACTGTTTGAAGTGAGAAGTTTAAAGCTAAGATGGCAGTCAGCAGTAGTTAAGTAGTTTATTTTTCGTATTTGCTTACCACTGTATAATTTGCATTTGGTTTTATCTCTTTTAATTTGCTACCATCTCTGGTGAAATAAAGTTTCTATATATACACATATTAATCAGGTAGCATCATTTTTACTTTCAAAAATACAACAAAGCAACTGTATTATCAGTCCAGTGCTGTCCCTGGTGAGTCACTTTGATAATTCGCCATTTTCCTGTTGCATATTCCATTATGTGCAAACATGATGTCATCAACAAAAATGGCATAACATAATGCACTGCAATGCTGCCACAGGAAAACCAAGCCAAAGCTACAGGTAACATGCACGTAAAATTTGGTAAAGTTTGGACATGTGATTCCTGAGATGTGATTCCTGAGATATGCATGCAGACAGACAGACAGACAGACAGAGAGACAGACAGACAGACACAAACACATACAGAGACATGCTCATCACAATACTCTACTCGTCTGCCGGGATAGAGTAAAAACAACTTTGTTACTACTTAGCTCATAATTTTCTAAAATGAATTAACAACAAAATTTACACTATGACATTAAATGCCGATGTAAGAATGCACATAAGCACGATGTAAACATTCATGTACTTACACGAGCGCCGCCAACAGCCTTCTTACCGGCATCCAACGACGCTGTTAACTCAGACAATTCATCAGTAACTAGTCTTGCAGACTCTGCTATCCATTCTGGAGTTATCTGTGCCTGACTCGTGGTCGGCTACAAACACACGTATACAGAAATTCTTACATAAAAACTGTCAAAATCCTGATTGCATTATCAGAAGTAATTAATCACGCTAATAGTGATATAAAGAAACAGAAAACTACAGTTCAGAGCACATCGGTAGATCGTGACATCCAGCAGTAATTGACAGGTGTTGTTTGTGAGTCACTTGTGACACTGCTTAACAATGTGTATTTTAATTACCTAAGTAACACTTAACAGCCTGCATTAAGGGTGCATCGACCCTTCCAACTGGAGTCCTGTTAAGGAAGGAGAAGAAACAACGAGGACAGGACGATGATTAGGGTTAGTGCAAACACCTTCAGTCCTTTGAAACTGATGATTAGGTGGCAGGAAGGACATGACAACAAAAGCCTATTTCACTGATATCCACAAGTTCTATTTCGGAATAGGTGGAGGAGAAGGATCCTATGTTTACCACAGGTCAGACAAGATGTTATAAGACTTTTTAATAATTTACTAGACAGTCGAGTGGTTTTTAAAAGCGGTTTTTTTCTTCTTCACACCCAGCCAACAGTATCAAAGCAATAACAATGACAAGTAGCTAAACAGTTAAGTACAAACTCCCTAGATTTAAGGCAGTGAAATGACAAAAACTAACCCTAAATGGTAAGAGACGACAACGGATCTGTCTGCCAAATAACCATAAAAACTACTGTCCTAGATAATGCACCACGCAGACAAGTTTAGTAAATACGGTAGGTAGAAAACTAATCATACATGAGTCTCCATCAGTGATGCCTCAGTGTCAGTAACAACAGTTGCAGATGATTCTTGCAGCAAACAACAAGTTTCACAGCTGCAAAACACAACACATCCCATGCAATTAAATGTCAATTATTCTTAATATTCTACCAAATACTTAACAAATTAATCACCACTATAGATACACAGCAATGTGTGCTAGCACAGCAAGTTTGATGTCTCAGACTCGTGATCAAAAGGTGGTCGGTTTTACTTGTGGTCAGGGTGCAGCTGTATAATGAATCTCGGCAAATTGATTAGCGCTCTGACACAAAGCACAAGCTAGTATGGCAATATAAGTATGCCATTACACCGGCCACATGCTACATACTTCAGTGGTTTATTCACTTATGGGCTCAAATCCTACGTCATATAAAAGTATGGCATCTTTTACACTACCTTTAGAGATACATATCAGTTTAGAATTGGTCTGTCACAGTTTGTCACACAGACAGCAGACACGGCAACAAAAATCATTTCAATACTTGTTCATGAGCAGCAGAAAAGCGCTGTCGGCAGCGATGGCCTCTTGTGTTCTGGTCATCATAGCCTCGAGATGCAGCACCGACCGGCTCACTGTTGTCACCTCATTTGCAACACTCACCGAGCTCTGCATTACACAGCCTTAGTTCATATAAACCGACTCCAGTTTAACTGTCGCTTTTTTCATGTAAACCTGAGTGAGCTGGCTCCCTTCAGTTTTATTTCTCCTCTTGTTCTGGATTGATTGACTGAGTTAAGGTTTAACATCCCACTCGACGCGAAATAGGTCATATCTGAGACGCTCTTCCCAGCCAATCTCACTTGATCTGGAAGAGAATGTTCGAAGGTAAGTGACACACGATTTTTTACAGGCCGGATTCCCTTCATCTCATGCAACCAACTGCATCAGAGCACCGAAGAAAACACAAAGCAATCATCCCAACCAGTCTTTTCTTCATTCACTATCTTACTCCTGATAGAATAAGCTTTTCTGCCTTCATTCCACTCGATGATACCAGTTACAGTCACTGAAACAGTGACTAAACTGGAGAAATGTTTCTGCCAAACTGGAATCAGATGTGTGCCTCTTAAGAGTAAAACATGTGCAGCTGTTCATGTTTAGGCTCACAAGAACACATTTGCTACATAATGAAACGTATTGTTATCATCGAAAATAGCCCAAATGAAAAAAAAAGATAATATAGACACATCTAAACTCAACATGCATAAAAAAATCAACCAGCATATAGTCAGTTAGATAGCTAACATTTTAAATATATCTCCTTAGTGTACTGTCAAATATTATGCATGTAAATTACATTGCACATGTCAGCTTTATTAATAAATGGAAATGATGATAACGATGACAAACAAGTAAACAGGCAAGCAGTATAGCAAGCAAATTGGATTAGTCCTATAAATGGTAACCCTCAGTCACCAATCTCATAATGTTGGATTGTTACACTACAATATGTGGGACTACCAGGAGTGTAGAGGTGGGAGAGCACATAAGGAGCGATGCCCTCGTAAATACGTATGAGGGGGAGTGGCAATCCTGTGACTTCGTTCGTTCTATTAGAGGTAGAAGTGGCGCCAGCGCTGAGGCCTAGGCCTGGCCCACTGCACTATTTCCCTCTAACCCTCGGGCTTGTACCGTATATTTATAGAGCCCAGCTTAGCTAGCGGGTTTCTCTGGCAGGGTGCGAACATGCGGTCTTCCTATAAGACCGCTGGCCATTGCCATCTGTTATCCGCACCGGCGGCTCTCACCACACCCAGACTCCCCCAATCCGGGTGTGATGGCCTGTCACATTTGAAAGAGGACACAGGCAAACCCTCTGTACCTGCCCGAGAATTTAATCTCATAGCATGCAGAAACCCTACTCAACATGCCGGCAGCAGCGGGAGGCGAACCCACGCCCTGCCAAACTAGCCAGCCAGGTTCACTGCACTGCAGCTCCGAGAGCGTTAGACCACTGAGCCACGGAGGCAGGTGTAACCATGTGACTTAAACACATACAATCCCAAACCATTTTTAGTATTCCAGTATATGTATAAAGCTCACCTACAGTAATGTAAAATTTCACAATTTTTGTGGAAAAGGACGCCCGGAAAGGGATAAGGAATAGGGGAAACGGGTAAAAGGGAGGAGTGGGGAGGGGGAAGAGAAGCAGCTGGAAGGAAGGCAAGAAAAGGAGAAGGGGTAGGGGAGAAAACAGTGGGGCAGAAAGGTGATCCCCAAACACTGGGGACTACAGATGTGAAAATAAACACTACAACATGTGGGACTATAGATGTTAACATACCTCCAGCAAAGTTTGGTCAGCGGCCAATGCGTCTTCAAACTGAATCAGTATCTGAGCGAGGGAAGGGTTGGCACCAGCAGCCCACTTCAGTCTCTGCACGACAGTCCTCTTGAGCTGCTCGTAGCGGCTCTGGATTGACGTCACAGCGTCACGCTCGTGAGCAACCAACGCATGAACTGCCTGTTCACCGGCAACAACAACGACGACACCGACAGCTACGAATCACAACCAAGCATCAACAACTGCAACACTACCTAACTCTTTTTTTAATCACCTTTATTCCGATGAACCCGGATGATATGTTTAGAAATGAACCTTCTGCAATAAGCATTACCGAACTCTATGGGGCAGACGTGCTTCCTGTCATCGAATGAACAGTGTCAAAAGCAATTCAAGAAACTCAAAGTACTGACCGTGAATACTATCTTCACCTTCTCTTCATCTACCACCAGATTCCTAAAGGAAGGGGACACTGCCCTCTTTATGCTAGGTCTTCCATGCCACAATGCCAGTACCAAGAACAACAGCAATAGTAATCAAATTAGAGTTATCTTTACCTTACTGTGAGAGTTAGAAAACTGTAACAACAAACAAGAAGCAAATGTAGTTAAGAGACCAATGCAAAACCCATGATGAGCATTTTATGGTCTATAGCTCTCAATGGTAACAGAAGTTCTGGTTGTTACACTATCCGCTCACCACTCATCATGTGTCCCATGGGATGACCCATTATCGGTATGTGAAAATGTCAACAACTACAAAACCGGAAGTAAGTAATGTATCACATTGCCGACAGAAGATAACCGAGCCAAAACCGTAGGTAACATGTACACAACATTTCACATAGCTCGTATACGAGGTTTCTGAGATATGCAAGTGAACAGCCAGACAGACAGAGAGAGAGATATATATATATCATCATCATCATGTTTTGTAACTCTCATGTAACAATGATACTTGACAGATTAACTGAAATAATAAAAAAAACAAGATAACTGATGTCAGTTGTTACATCATCGTCAGCTGGCGTGCAGTCAGTGCACAAAAAGTGAGCAGAACAACACCTTCTTAAGGTCAGTCATAAGCGAAGCTCGTGGTCTGGAGCTTGGCTGATGTCCGGCACTGGCGAGAACATCCTCAAACAGCCACTGATAACACATGAGTTGCAGCTGAATGCGCTGACACGCCGACTTCTGCTGCTGCACCGACACATCGAACTGCCTACAAACAGCAACAGTCAACATCGAATCACAGATCACCAGCATCAGCCATCACAGACATCCCCTTTAGTAGTGAAATATTTTAATTATGTTAACCACATGCCACTCTTGAAGTCATCCAGAGAATTGAACTATTAGACTCACGTGTTTACACTTCGATAGCTATCGTATTATCTTACGCTTTTTTATATTGTATATTGTGTCAGCGGTTGTGGTTTGCCAACTGTCTATTAAACAAATTATTGATTGATTGATTGATTGATTGTCCTGAGTTTGCTTCCTGCTGAGTCACACATAAGAATGTCAAAACTACATAAACAGGGAGTGCACAACACAGGTGTTTATGCCTTACAGTATGGTGGTGAGAATTAAGCAATGCTGAGATCCGTCCACCTGTCTGTCTGCATGCACCATGTCCATAGCTCTAAAATAGTCCATGTTAGGGCTATGGTTACCATAGAACACTAATAGAAAGCCCCATACTGGAAGTTGAACCCTCTAGTACGTGGTCAGTGTGGCCGGACACACCGAGTATGGCCATCGGAAGTGGCTGAAATAGCACAAAACTGTCACTGGTGCCGCTTCAGAAGCATTCACTAGGTGGCTGCACCACTGACATGTCACCATCAAACTGATATTAGTGGGGAAGGGGCATATCGTTTTCGCTGTGCTATACCTGGTTGAGGTATGATACTAGCATAACAACTGACAGAAAAAACTAACACCAACACACACACACACCACTAGTATGTGCTTCACTGTTTGTGAAAATCCACGTCTAGTTAGTTATATACGGCAATATCTTTACACTTTTATCACTTAATGTGTGTGGACTGTTTTATTCAAGTTACATAACAACTATTACGCAGGATAACCTGTGTTCGCAGGAATTCCTGCTAAGAACTGGGAGGATTTTGTTACAGCAAAGTTTTACTGCAGTGCCAATGTGTCCTTGTTGCTGGCAATAGGCGAATTTGGAAGAAGGAAGAGGCACTATTGGTGTACTTTAGATTTACCCACATTATCCCTGCACCTTTACATACATACATACAAATATACACATTTATATACCACCAAAATTGTACAACGAATCTGGAATCAGCTTATTTGAAGATAAGCAGCACATGTTTTATGGGACGAATGTCCTTCCTGTCACATGACCAACAGTGTCAAAGCAATGAAAGGAACTATAAGCATCAACCCGAACCACAGAAAAATCACTCGACCCGCTGGCATCCTTTCATTTCATTTTTCATTTCATTTATTTATCCTCTTCTTTCCTCATCTACCACTGGACTCCTGATTATTATAACATAATTTTAACGACTGCAACGCAATCATAACACAACGATGGAAGCCGACAGATGTGCTAAACAGGCACCTGGCAGTATCGACGGCATGTAGTGAATCCATCACGGCGGCAAGCAGCTGTCGAGAGCTGTCAAACATCGTCGTATCGAAAACACCGCTGGCAACACAGGCATCGACATTGTACACACTCAAATCACGCAGTGAAAGAAACGTCGGCGACACATTGTACTGCTCAGGCACTTCAGGCTGACAACTGCTCACAAACAGGTTGCTGACTGCATCGTCTGGGCACAGCGTGGTTACGTACTGACAGAGCAACTGTCCAATGGCACGCGAACTCAGTCCACATACCTGCAGCAGCATTAATAGCATTATAATGATATTACAATCTTGTCATAAAAGCACTGAATTTTACATAAAAATAGAAGTTTTATGTAAACGTCTTATAACTAAGGAGAAAGCATAAACATACATGACGATGCAAATAATCTCCGATGAATAACTTGACTGGCAGTACAAACTGTTCATCATCGTAGAACGCACCACCCACAGAACCTGAAGCATCAATACATGAAATAAAGCAAATGGTTAAATAACTAGGAATGCATGGGAAAGTGTCGCCCTAGCAAAAATTTATGAAATACACCCCAATTACTGATCACTGCAGTGCCTAGCAGCCCCATCCCCTAGTGAATGCAGCTGAAGTCACCCCAGTTAAATTTTTGATGCCAACTGTACAACTTCTTATGTCTTAAACTCCTGGGTCACTGATCCGAATCTCACCAAATTTCCACAAAATGTACAGAAATCATTGCAAATTACTCTTCTGAAATCAAAATTGTGATGGTCCAATCCATTTCGAAATGCCAGTGTGCTGAATGAAGGTCAATCGGCAAATTACGGCCAAGTCATGGCAAAAAAATGCACTTTTTTAACAGCGTAAACTCCAAGATTATTGGAAATAAGCTTACAAAATTTATACACAACCTAGCTGCATTATTGCCATTTAATCTTTTGAAAGCGGTCCCACGATCGTCGAATCCGTTGTTGAACGCCAGAGCAAAAACTAAAGGTTGTTCATGGTGACGTCTGCAAATAACCCCCAAATTTAACTGGTTGCCACAGCAACGTCCCTTGGGTAACAAACAAATACATGTATGAGATTAATCATCCCCACCTATATGCCTACCAAATCAGTAAGTTTTGTAAAGATGGGTCCAGGATATTCTGAGATATTTGGTGATTTGCCGATCATAGCCGTATCACCTCAAAGGGCCCCATCTAATACATGATTCCTTTGAGTCCCATCCCACTCACCATCTGAAATAGTAGCTCAATCGTTTCACCTATTTCTGCACGGCCAATGCCACATTCTTCCTATATGTTACATTGCACCATCCCACCTACCCCCAAAATTTGCCCCTTACTGTGGGGTGGATCTAGACCCCATCAAACAATCAATCATTGGGCCCACCTCAACATCACCCCAAGATGATTCTTGGCCCTTTATCTCGCTCCCAATTACCCATACTCCCAACACCATTAGGTCCCATAGACAGTTTCCTCCTTTAAATTACTTGGAGTTTATATAGAAACCACACTCAGTTGGTCTTTGCATGTTGAAAATATGATCAAAAATGCTACAAAAAGGTTATACTTTTTAAAACAACTTAAGAGAGCAGGCCTTCCAAGTAACCACCTTTTTCACTACTATAGCACAGTTATACGTCCAGTGCTTGAGTACTGTGTTCCTGTGTG
>Ga0209782_1001511_pt1 | contig 12217 bp, 9 predicted proteins | sample WorMetmaBAHAMAS1_FD_187390 | JGI IMG/M metagenome (GOLD analysis project Ga0209782, IMG submission 187390) | Marine gutless worms symbiont microbial communities from Max Planck institute for Marine Microbiology, Germany - Inanidrilus... | ecosystem: Host-associated > Annelida > Digestive system >... | reverse complement strand
ACAATATGCAGTATCAGTCAGTCGATCGAATAAACCTAGAATGGCTAATATGTTGTTTTGCTGACAATTTAATTTCATTTATTTAATAGCAGATGCAAAGTCCATGACAAATATTTAAAAAAAAACGAGCTAAAAACCAGAGAGAAGAACAAGAACAGTAAACTATGCCATCTCATAGAAAGTTATGGACATCTACATAAATCAGACTAACGATGCTAGTTGTGAATGCATGTCAGCTTGGCGACTGGACATTCTGTGTGAGTGGTGTCGGCCTGCAGCCCGGCGGCATGCAGGAGCCGGTGAACATCACGGCAACGATCGGCGATCACACGACGATGCTCATTCCATTCCATAATCCCACCGACGTGCACGTCCTGCTCGACGTTTGTCTCTCTGGTCAGTGTTCACCGCTGGTCACTCGCTCACTCGCTCGCTGCTCGTATTGATTGAGCACTTTCACTGCAGTTCTCATCCGTCAGTAAACAACAAAATTATTTTTCGTGAACTGGCGTCCACAGATGGAATGCTCAAGAATGTGTCACTATCGTCAAAGTGCCGAGAATAGCTTTCATTACATTACATCGCTTCAAGGACCACTGCGGCGACGCAGTTATATAATAATGTCTGGGTAGAATTGCCGAAATAAATGAGTTTTCAGCTTTTGGCGAAATGTTGTGAGTGATGAAGCAGACTGAATATCGACAGATAGACTGTTACAAAGTCGAGGGCCGGCAGTAGCAAACGATCGATAGCCGATGTTAACACATCGCGACGGATGCGTACTTGCTGTGTCCTTGGTCAGGAAGGCTGTGTCCTTGGCCTTGTCATTTCTGGCCTTGACTCTATGCCGGTGGCGTCGCTGAGCTTGGTTTGGCATCCTTTTCCTCAGAACTCATTTACTCGATCAAGAATCAATACGGCTAGTGGGTGATTCTGTGGTCAGCACCAGTGTTCTCATTCAGTGATTTGATGCCGTCAGTTTACTCATCTGCCCTTCAAGAAAGCTTGTGTTAGGTTTATGAAAGTTTTTGTTTTTGTAACCTGGCTTAGCTTGGAGTAACCTTGCTTCATGTTATAGGGCAACAGTACTTTTAGTACTCTGAGCCCAGCATCCCTTGCATGAAGGACTCGTCTAGTCTTGACACCCACCATCGTCCAGAACAGGACATAACAATCGCCATGCAGCAGGGATGTTATCATGTGCTCATAATTGTAGCGAGACTGCTGTGGTAGCATCATGTCATAGAGCCCATTATAGGAAAACATGACGTCATCTGAAAGACTGGGCACATAACATAATGCAACATGCAGAGACAAACTTTGGTGAAGTTTGGACATTGTGGTTTCTAAGATATGTGTGTAGACAGACAGACAGACAGACAGATGCACTCATCACAATACTGCCCCCCCCCCTACCGAAGCAAAACAATAATGGTTGTGAATGCTTGCATATGATTGAGTGCAGACAGTGACTGTGGTCGTGGAGCTCGCCAGTGCAGTGAGTCGCCGTTCAGTCTGCTGTTGAAATCTCAACAAAACATTCCGCTCGGACCGCGGGGCTCTCTGCAGATCCCGGTCACGTTTGCTCCGCACGAGATGAAGTCGTACCAGCAGCGATGCACCGTGTCGATGAGACGAGAGGACGGACTGGCGTGGGACGCTGCGCAGTCTTGTGAAAGCCACCACAGCATGAACCAGAATGGGTCTGCTCTTCTGCTTGTTAGTCCGGGAGGTACTAGGTGGTACCTGCCAGACATAAGTTTTACTTTGACAAATCGCATTATTTATTTAGGCGATGTTAGTTCTCAGAACCACAAACGGACGGCGGCTCGGGAGTATATTACGAACAGTTGGAGGTACGGTGCTAGTTTGATATCCCACCATTGGATTCTTTGCCGCACTCCCCTATTTTGGGGGAAACGGGAAAATGCCACAAAAAATGTGAGAGTGCCCTTATTTGGCAAGTCGTCATGATTAAACAGCTCAACATAGGGAAACCGAAAAAAACAGTCACACAAGGGATGAACGTCCTACATTATGATATAAAATGCGCGAGCCGCTCTTGACCCAGTTTTGAGATTCTGCGGCGCACCTGTTGGGGGATACCAAGCAGACTGCCACTTGCTATGAAGTAACGTAATAGCAGCCGTCGAGTTTGCATTGTCTTGCTATATCACAGTTTGAGACTGATTGTTTTTCAGTAAAATCTGTCTCTCGCTTGTTGTTGATTCTACATGTGCAGTGAGCCACGGTGCAGCCACCATGCGTTTGCTCTTGACTTTACCAAATATTTACTGTCAAATTAGTTTTAGGTGTAGATTCAGCAGTAAATTTGCAACAAAGTTATACTAAAGATCCCACCTCACCTCAAGCGTGTCACGACACTACTGTATGAAATATTACTACCAGACAATGCCGGAAAACTAGCTGTAGTCTGAAGCGAATGTTATGATTAACAACAGGTCGCAAAATAGCTACACATTTTAGCTGTAGTGAGGGCTACGGCCCGCCATTCCGGGGGTCCGCCATTCCGGGGGCCGCCATTCCGGGGATTAGGGTTAGGGTTAGGGTTAGGGTTAGGGTTAGGGTTAGGGTTAATGGCGGACCCCCGGAATGGCGGACCCCCGGAATGGCGGACCCAAATCGTAGTGAGATCGACTTTCGTTAAGTAACAAGCTGAAGTATCATTTACTACTGAGCTGCTAAAAGGTGTGCAGGAACAGAAAACCATCATCTGTTTCCTCACACAGTCGAGTTTTACAGCTGTCCATGTCATTTCTCTGTAAAAGTGGGTAAAATGGAGCTTAGAAACATGAAATACTATTAAGTATTTTTTGTAAGAATGACGACTGCCGTCCCGAGTTTTATGTCATTCTCGTTTCCTTTCCGCAGTTAACTCACACAAATTATTCTTTTGTCTGCATTTTTTCCACAGATATCTGCAGGAGTACTCCAACTCTTTTTCCCATGTTGGTCTCTACCAAACAGTACCTGTTTGTCTGTTTCAGCGTATGTGAGATCCGTTGGGTCTATCTAATAAAGGGAGTGACCGAGACGGCTGCTGGGAAGGATCTCGCTCCGGCCATTGTCCACACGCAGGCTCGCCAGCGGACAGAGATGAGACTTGAGGTGATGCTGAGTAACTCTGTTGCTGGAGCGAAACAGCTGATGCGGTGTCGACCTATATCAGATGATGAAAATGACGGCAAACCACAGCAGATTATTGTCGGTGAAGGTGAGTATTGTCACGTGTTTGCACTACAATAATTAACCGCTTTCTATCTGACCATGTTTTTTTGCTTTCTGTAATTTGCTTCCTTCTCCTCTTGCTTATATTTTCCTTTTTTATTTACTTTTCCTATGCTTATTTTCTCATGGCTTTCATTTTGATTTTGTCAGTGCCATCTAAGAGATTGGCTAGGAAGAGCATCTCCGACTAGACCTATTTAGTGTCGAGTGAGACGTTTTACCTTAACTCAATGAATCAGTCAATTTGACCACGTTCGTCGTTCATTTTATTCTAAATGTTGTGGCATGGCATTATGGTAATTTCATTTTGCATATGAAAGAAGTTGCTCTACGTCGGGCCCGATTAGTACTGGGATGGGTGACCGTCTTTAGCAGGCATACGACCTTGGCATTTAACCTCGGTCAACTTAGCCTTGCATCCTCTGGCGTCACTAAATCAAGTAGCAGCTAACTTTATGTGGGATAAAGGCAGGAATGTCACCTCTGCTGGATGGCAGGTAGCACTGAGTGATCCTGGCGCGTCAGTTATATAATATATCTATGTTGTTTCTGTTTCCGGTGACAGATGGTAAGCTTAGTACAGGCGTCAATGCAACATTTAATGCATCATGTTACGGTTAGTCTTCAACAATCTAAAATTACCTTACAAAACTATTGCATAAATAATACCTCGATAACTCAGCCCACTTTGTCATTTTATTTGTGACTAAAAATGTAGATTTTGAAACTTTCACGCAAACTGTTATGATTACAACTGTATTGCTTATAACCGGAAATTTACTAAATATCAAGTAAAACTGGATCTGGGATAAATATTCTTTATTTACTGACGGGCCCTATATGTCCTCTGAGTTCCAGTAATGGTGAAACTGCTTGCAAACTATACTATACTCCAGTTTCTTTACTTACTTGTGTGTCTGTATGTGATGTTTGTGTATTCCGGCCAAATGAGTAAATGGACTGAGTTATTTTTTGGCGTAAGAGGACGGCTAGTGTGTATTAGTTGGGGTGGGCTATGCGATTCTCCACTGCCTTGTTTTTGTTGTGATTTTGTCCAGCATCGACAGTAACCGAAGAATTCCACTACGACCTAGCGTACGCGACCGACGAGTCACGCTGTGACGTCGAGCCGACTGTGGCTATTCAGCTGTCCGAGCAGTACAGAGATTCGGTGTCGGGACTCGTTTGCTTGGTCTTCCACGTCGTCTATGTTCCATTCAAAGTCATGACGTACGTGCCAGAGTATGGTGTTTGTGGGTCCGAGGCAGCGTAGTTTGTGTAAAGTACTCCCATACTCCTTACCGAGCGTCGGGCACAGAGCTGATCCCAGTGTACAGGCAGTCAACCCGCAGGTGACTTGACATCCACCCAGCGGTAGGCTGCCATTACTTTCTGCCAGGCCTGCCGGTACCTTCCCAGCCGAAGAGCGTCACCGCCCTTTGGCCAGTATTAAATTATACTGCTTGGTGACAGCAGGCACATGGGTGTGAATAACTTGTCCAAGGTTGTTACTCAACAGCGTGGCAGCTGGGGCTCGAACTCGTGACCACTTAGTTGTGGGCGCATTTCAGAGTTATCATGACAAGTTTTGTTATCAGAGCCTGGAAGAAAGAAGATAGTCCCAGCATGTTGCATTCATCCCTGAGCCGGGAGTAGAGGCTATTTGCCATATTTTCAGTTATTGCCTAATACGTAATGTAATATCCGATTCGTTTTTGTCACCGTGGAGTAATATTTGATACCAGTTACATGGTGGTTGTACTGTGTGGGTGGGAAGGTAACCGTAGGCTTGTTGGTGAATACTGGCAGCTGCTACAGCGTTACTTAAGCAGCACTCACAGTGGTAATTTGGGTCCGGCATGATACAGCATATTTTGCAGCAAAAAACGACACAATATGTCCAGTGCGTCTGATGGTGGTGGCGTTTGTATAGACCATGTGAACGGTGTCTACTTGGCTTGCATGGTTATATGTTGCAGGCACAGATGTACGCTGATAGTGGAAGGTGCCATTGGAGGACGCTGGAGTTTTCCGCTGGAGTTCTCCGCTTCTGAACCGGAACCTGATGACGTCATCAACATTGAAGCCGCTGGACTGAACAAACTGTCCACTACGTCTTTTTATCTCAGCAGCTATCTCGAGTACGATTCAGTGCCGCCATGGACTATTAAGAATCATTTATTGTGCTCAAATCGTACTTATTTTGTACACTTTAACAGTCATTTGACTTTTAAATTCGCTAAATGACGAATTTTAACTCCAAAGGCTATCTTTTGAAATAGTTGAAAGAAAACTGAGGGTTACTGGCCAACTCGAGTTCACCTGGAAGACGACCATCAAAACCAGGTAGTTGTTAATTATCAGCGCACAACCAAAATACAGCAGTCTTACTTGTTCGTAGACATTTCGACCTCCGATCTGAGGTCTGTCAGGACTGGTTTCTGGCGTGACTGATGCTTAAAGGGGCAGAGTCATGGGAGCTGAAGGAACCGTCTGTTAGATGTGATCCAGATACCCCCACGTTAAGGGGAAGTTTTGAGATAGGTACATGTTGCTGTGCCAGCCCATTGTAACAACACAACGCTGGCAGACTTGAGAGAGAGGCAGTATGGACCACGGTGGGCAACAACAATAATTATTGAGATAAACGGAGCTACCAACTGAGCCATATCTGCGACGACTTGCTTGCTGTATTACTGGTTGTGTTGCGATAAGTAATCAATACTTTGATACCAACGTGATAACTTCTCGCAGAAACTAGTTAGTTGTGAAGGCAGTCCACAGGTGTGTTTTTCATAATGACGATGATGATACTGATATGCAGGTGTGAGGTGCCGTACCATGCGTACTTTGTGTCTGATCGCCAGTCGACCGAGTTCGAGGTCTTTCCTCAGACCGGACTCCTGCCTCCCGCCGCATCAGGACCAGGTGCACTCATCACTGTCGGCTTTGTGCCTCGCAGTTACGGCCGCACCTGCATCACTCGACTTATCGTACAGGTAAAGACATCTTGCCGCATCGCCCACATGCTGTGCTTAGATCTTCCCTTTTGCTCCAGATGTCACACATAGCGTGGTATGTGTATCTATGTCAGCTGTGCAAAAATGGCAGAACTTATCAAGATGCTGCTTAAAGGGGCAGAGTCATGGGAGCTGAAGGAACCGTCTGTTAGATGTGATCCAGATACCCCCACGAGATAGTTTTGAGATAGGTACAAGTTGCTGTGCCGGCCCATTGTAAAGTACAGGACTGTGTGATGTGGATAAATGTACCTCCGCATGACTGCTTGCACTCGTCTGCTGCAGGCGTTGTGCATTGTTCACTTGCCCAGCGTGCATGGCAGATGGGTGCATTTTCTGATGCAAAGGGTGACAAGACATGTAAAGTAAACCTGAACTGCTGTATATGTATAGCAGCAATGGGTGATGTAGTCTATTGCCAAATTTCTTTGGACTGTTATTCCTATTAGCAACTTTATCACAACTTTACATAGTTTACCATTGTTAATCGGAGGGAGGTACTATCCGTACCACTTGGGTATGGGAACCAGCGTTTGAGGTATTGGTATGTGACTGACTCTTTATGTAACTTCCAGGTACACAGGTTCATACCAAGGTGGTCAGTACCACCAGTCGCAGTATTAATCCGGCTCAATGGGTCGAACAATTCACACCAAATTTAGTGGCTAATGTAGTCAGTGGCAGGCCCCTTTGGCACACATTGACCTTGAAGTCAGGTCGAAGGTCAAAGTCACTTTGTTATCATATGCACTGTTGGCATGTGTATGCACATTTTTCTGTTACTGCATAATTTTAAAAATTACTACAGTATCAGTAAAGTTACTTTTTGCAACGTTGTAGACGCCGGACGTGCACTGGACGTACGAGATTCACGGTGTGCTTCCTGTCTACCGGCCGCCATCAACTGGTCAGAAGTGTGGCGCCGTGTGTGTGGCGTCACGACAGGCCAAGTCGGCACCTGTCAATTTCCTCCAGCACAATATGCGTCTCGTTACGACGGCCGCATCCTCGCCGCTGAAGGGTCGGCGCCTCGTACACAAGACGACCAACAACTGCTAGAATGTCGAGCCAACCCGTCGAGCACTACTCAGCGGAGTTCCCATCTCTTGCTTTAATAAAATCCAGAATGATTCTACCTACCTGATGCTGGCCTACCCAGGTGTCCTGGAAAAGAGGCCGTTTAACGGGTGTTTGTTTAATGACTTCCATAAAGCAATAACCACAATGAATATATTGACTGAATTTCGGGGCATACTGGGAATTTTGTTAGCAGTCACATCTTGAATAGTAAGTTTGTGATTTCTGATTTGTCTTGTGGCAGGCAGTTGCCTGTTTGTAATAACAAAAATTATGAATGTAGCTTTTCATGAATGCTAACTGGCAACATTCTAGTCAAAAGGGATCAATATTATACAGTGATCAAGTTTGCACACTTTGTTTTCATGCACCCTTTTAAAAATCAATTTTAGCATATTTTCAGTATGCCCCCAAGTTCATTTCCAGTATTAGCAGCTCGTCTCAGGCTCACACGCTTAATGAAAACCCATGATTTGCTTCTTTTTGGTTTATCAGTTTAGGCCTACTTCTTCACCTTACTTTATTTACTTAGGCTACTGATTATTCATGTCCAAAAAAACATTTGCTGTACTTCACGATGACTGCTGTACTATATCACGTGGCTTACCTGCAGCTTTTCTGCCAATTAATAATCATTTATTTTTGACGTCAGTCCTTTTTACAACCAGTCTATAGTGTGTGATTACAGAAGTTAACTGTTGATTTATTTACAATCATTTGTTAGATGCCTTCCACAACTGTGCTATTTCTGTTGATGTTTAACTGTGATTTTATCGTTGTAAACTGTTGGCATACAGTATTTACTGTCTGTGATAACTGCTAATGATTCTGTGATAAATTCTTGCCAATGCTACTTGTTGTTATATGTTAATATAATATGCTTGAAATATGAATACCATATCATTTTGAGATTTAAAAATTTTCATTGTTATGCTCTATATTGTCGTTTTAAATGAGAAATACAATTCGTCATATTTGGAGTTCGTCAAGCTTAAATATCTTCCAATCAGTTTCCTTCAGAATCACAAAATTAATCCCATATTTTACGGCTTAAGTGGCTGAAATGGCCTAAAACTGCACCATTTTAGTATAATTTTAATAGTTTTATTAAATAATTGTTACTACTGTGAGACGAGCCATCATGCAAAATATCACAATGTCATTTCTCTCAAAAAGTTGTCCAGACACACAGACACACCAGACTGATTGCTCTATCTGGACCAGTGGTCCGTAGAGGTAGAAAAGCATGGAAAGGAGACTAAACCGAGACCACAAGACTCTGAACATGTTTATTTCAGCAATACATGAACATGATAATGACATATGCAGACACACATAGAAACGTGCACATGAAGTGACTATATACAAATGCGTCAGACCAGAAGAACTAGAATGACTTGATGCAGTATGCACACAGCAGTATTTGACGAGAATACAAATTACGCACAATAACTCCATCACTCGTGCAGCCGTTCCTTTTGTAATAAATACAGCAGCAGCAATAGCCATAGCACATCATATGACAGCGCGACTGATATGGATGCATATATTCTGTTAAGAAAATCCACCATTTTCTGTTTTATTTGCCATTCGTGAACAGCACATAATCACAATTACCACTGACATCGAACAGTGGGACTTTTGTTGGCAGTAACTTTTCATGACAGTATGCAAAAAAGAAATACAAACTAACACCTGTTAGCCTTGCAGCGGAATCGGTACAGCGGCGGACAGCAACTAGAAATTATCTATAAACCTGTTCATTGCATCCGAGACACTTGGGTAACATTTCCAACGTAAAAACGAAAGAGAAATGCCAAAGAATTTCATTTTTAAGCTGATCAACAACTCAGATACTGCTGACAAGAAAGTGAGGTATTACTTAGAACAATGCATGAACTGTGAAAAAAACTGGGTAAAAGTCAAATATCCTGATATAGTAAGCAATTTGAGGTAATTAACTCCATGAATTAAGTGATTACGGTACTCTGTTTGTTAGTCGTGCCTCTCGCCGCTAGCGAGGCGCGACTCAAGTAGTCACGTTTCTGTCCGTGACAAAAAACATGTCCGAGGCCTATTTTTTTCGGCGAGCACAAATTTTTGATTGTGGATATCTCAGGTATTTTTAACCGATTTTGACGAAATTTGGGTTGCTTAGGGGTTTTGTGAAGTAGCATCCCCTACAAAATTTTGGTGAACTTTGTTTGGCCCACATTATCGGGGGGGGGCATAAATTTTGTTGACCAAATATGGGTGCTATAGAGACGCGACCATATATGCTAGGTATTCTAGTTGCTTCTATACCATACATATGACGTACAACGACGAATCAATGACACACAAGCTTGATATTGCTGCTGCTAATCATGACGATGATACAGTGTACAACAACAATAACAACAACAACAATGCTGATATTTGTTGCTGTTAACAAACAACTAAAAATGACTGACTTTGCGTGCTGAAAATGCAACTCGTTTTAATACTGGCGGTTTAGAAAAAAACTCTGCGTCATTCCAGTACTTAACGACGTGCCTTAGCGTGTGCACGTGTGACTAGCATGGACAATATCACAATAAACAGTAGTAGCCAGACAGACAGACAGAGATACACCCAGCCATACACTCACACAGACATATGGCATGCATCAAGGCTACCTTCGTGCACACAGAATGTCAATGACGCTCAACGATGCAGACATCAACATAAATTAATGCCACCGGCGGCAGACGGCAGGTGATAATATAAGCGTGACTCGACCCCTGCAGGTTCACAATATAAAGCTACATGAAGATGTGCGAAAATGCTTATAATAATAATAATAATATATTCATTACAATAATAATATTAACGACTAGATGGCAACTGACAGAGTGCACAATTCTGCCACAGTGTGCTAACACTAACCCCTAACCTTCCAAAATTTAGTCAACAATCAGATCTTTGCTACAGTGCATGGCAGTAAACTCGCACCAACTGTGCTTGCATCCATTTACTTGTGTCTGTGGAGTTGTAAGCCATAACCAGCATTGCACTTGGCAAACTAGAAATGCATGGCAAAGCCTAGCATGTAGCCCGCCCGGCATAGCAGTGTTGCCCCTAGCGAACAGTAGCAAACAAAACCATGTACTGATGCTCAGCAGTGCCACCCACTATAGTAGGCCGAAAATTAGTAACCTGCCCCAGTTTACCAGCATGCACCCTAAATCAAAAAAGTAATAGCGATAAACACTGGACTACTATCCTACACATTCATTAAACTTGGTGATAATCTGATTAACAATGACAAAGATATACTCGTTGATATCTCAAATCCAACATAAAACATATAGCCCTTTCAGCAAGCATGCCGAGCGGGCTAAATTAATAGTACAGATTCTCTGGTCCATCGTCTACCTATTTCCAAATTTTCATGAAAATCCACCCTTAACTTTTCGAACTAAATTGTTCACAAACAGGAAAAGCATCAGTCAAAAGATTACTTCACCCATAAGTGTCGACTGCCTAGGAGCAATGGCACCCACAGAAATGGCTCAGTGGGTGTGACGCACCCATAAAACCAGCATAAGAGTAATTTTTACAAATTCCTGTTCTTTCTTGTGAGTACCGGGTAACTAAAAACAAGACGAATGCAAGATACAAGGTGCATATAGTGAAAAACCATGCCTGTTGTATGAGTGTTATTTGTGTCGTCTTTCACTCATTAACTGTCAACACGGCTATACAACCATGATAGAATGGTGGCAGATACGGTAATTCAGTGAAATATGTGCCATGAGATGGCTTCTTTGGCATTCAGATCTAACAAAATGCAACTTCAGTGGACCTGACACTCCTCCAGGCCGCCTACTCAAGCTGGTGAGGGGGATACCCCCTTTCCCGTTCCCCACTCCCTTCAACACCTTTGGCATCTCGCTTCTAAATGTGTTCATTAAGCAACTTTTGCACCCACAGAGAAAATGAAAAGTCCGCAACTATAGGCCTGTTTTTCATCGCCTACCAGAACCTAACAGGGCGTGGCTGTTAGTTGTTTATTTTTCACGCTAGACCAGTCAGCTTTCGGTATATTAATCACGTGACTACCATGTTTACATACTAAACACCTACCTGGTAGGTTCTGGTAGGCGACGAAAAACAGGCCTTATGACTTCACCTGTCTCCGCCCACCTGTGGCGGAGATAATAACAATAACAACGATGGTGCACTGGCTAAAATCACCACTGAGCCACTGCTTATCCATTCAACACCTGATCTACTAATAATCAGAAAGCACTCCTGCAGTTCATACCTCAACAAAGCCTGAAAAAAAACTTGCTCATGGATGAACTGAATTTACTTATAAGCAACCATTTTTGTGTAGTGGCAAATATGCGACATTATACAAATAATTTTGCAGGCAGTTTGAGACAATACGCTCAGTTAACTGTGATTCTAGTAATTATAGATCAGTGGTTCATAAGTTTCAACAGTAATGTTATTGTTGACAATGTAGTACCAGATCACTCAAAAATGTAATGGATAATTTCCTGTGCCAAGGCTAATTCTGTACAAAATTTTAAATAAAAGTCAACCACAACTTTACCCAAAGTATTCACACTGCAGCCACATAGAGAATGCTTTTGAAGCGACTCCACTGATGGCTTTGTTGCCATTCTGGCAACTACTGGTGGCCGTACAAAATGGCCACACTGACCAGCGGGTTAAACCTTCACCATGGGGTGTCCTATTAGTGTTCCGCCATAACCACAGCCCTACAAATACATCATTGTTGAGATACGAGCATGTCACAGACAGACAGACAGACAGACAGACAGATGGAAATAGAGACGAATGCACTGCAGCATTGCTTAATGCTCCTCCCTACTGTACGT
>Ga0209782_1001510_pt1 | contig 12217 bp, 8 predicted proteins | sample WorMetmaBAHAMAS1_FD_187390 | JGI IMG/M metagenome (GOLD analysis project Ga0209782, IMG submission 187390) | Marine gutless worms symbiont microbial communities from Max Planck institute for Marine Microbiology, Germany - Inanidrilus... | ecosystem: Host-associated > Annelida > Digestive system >... | reverse complement strand
TTTTTTAATCCGGCATTAAATCCGGCAGATAATGATCAATTTACTCAGATGTCGTTTTTCCACCGGCAGTTCGTCAATTAAATCGTCCGTTTTATCTGCCGGATTTAATGCCGGATTAAAAAATTAACGGGAGATTAATTTGCTGTGGAAAAACCGGACCTAAGTGGCATCAGTATTCAGTAAGCTAACGTGAATGGCTGCAGCACCACATTCATTCGGAGTCTGTGTTGAATGAACAAAACTGTAAAATATCTGTAAATCCACGGATATTTAGTGGCGAGTTTTCTGTATTTTAACGGAACTGGTACTGTATATATTTGTATCCATAAATCGACTTAGTAATGAAGTGTGGGTGGCCCACATTGCACTTCATTATTTTGTCGATTTACGGATGCAAACATATATGGAACCGGTTCCGTTAAAATATGGAAAACTCGTCACTGAATATCCGTGGATATACAAATATTTTTTTACAACGCTTGGGCAGTGCCATTTGTTTCCTCCATTACTTGCTTTGAGACTATTGTTTGGTTGAAGTTAGCAAAGAGGGGACTGGATAGGAGTGGCCACTGGCGCATTGGCTCTATCAAACGTACTAAAGTACCGGTTATTATATGTCTGTGTCAGTCCCTTGTGTTTGTTATTTGCTTGCAGTAATGAACTGATATATATGTGCACATTGCAGGGCATTTATTGTGAGTCTTCATACAGACGAGACAGTGCGTGTCTTCAAAATGAGCAAGAAGGGAGACTCGGTGACAAATACTGCTCAAGTCGCGTTTGACTTTCCAAAGGTTGCAAACATCGCCATATTGCACTTCATGATCTGGTTTTATGCTATGATAATGCCGGATGAAATATGTGCATAACAAACGAAAAAGTAGATATGTATATTTACCAAGTCTGTCGTGATGTTGGTAACTGTGTAAGCACTAACGGCGACCAGTGATGTGCTAATTTGTATTTGTCATAGTTGATCAATGATCATCGTCAAAGTTATCATCGTCATTAAAACATAGTGTGCCCATTACTAAGTTAGACATCTGTCATAAGACGGTCACATCTCAGGCAGTATCGTGTGATAAATCTTTAGATATTTTGTAAATCGGGCCCCTAGAGTGTTAAGGCAGAAGATAATCAGAACTTTTCGATGCTGAGTTTAGTACAACAGTTGTCAACAATGATACACAAACACGTGAGCAGTTCTTACAGCTGTATTTTGGGACGTTAAACCTCAACTCAATCAATCTTACAGCTGTATTCATCGGTTTAGTTATAGGTTACTGGTACCTTTTTGTGTTTCTTAGCCTGGGTCTATGTTTTACATTTTGTGTACTTTATTGTTTGCTAGCTGCTGTGATTATGTTGTATTTTGTTATCTCAGTACTGAATGAATGAATGGTTTATTAGGTATTGCAGCACAAGTGCTGGATTAAACAATAGAGAAAAAACATCAAGCAAACTTCAGAATACACACACACGCACTCAGCTGCACACACGCACAAACATGCACACTGATGGATAATAAAGGAAATGATAATGTCAGCATTTTACAGTTTACTGTTATTAAATTGCGTTGCAAGCTCCTCGTATATGGTTAATAAGTATATTTACTCAAGCAGGATGGCAAAAAGGATTTTGCCGAGAGGTTGGCTAGGAAGAGCATGTCCACTCTCCAAAATGACCTATTTTGTGTCGAGTGGGGCCTCAAACCGTAACTGAACGGATCTTGTTAACAGAAACATTCGTCAGAGATCATCAACATTGGCATTGCAAGCAATGGCAAGTTTATCATGACGTGCTATGCAGATACCACACTCAAGATCTGGGACCTCAAAGGTACTTGCTTGGTTATGTAAGGATGACAGTGTTTTATATGCTTTGACTGAAGATTGAGGTTGGATGTTAGCTTTTTTTGTGAAGAGTGTGCAAAATGTCATACGAAAGATTTTAGAGCAAATTTTTGTGTTCAGAAACAGCCGTTAGGTCTGATTACCTTTGACTTTGCTTAATTCTGTTTCACATCACCAACTCAAACTTGTCTGAAATGTCATCAGTACATTTGGTTTGTTTGTTTTTGTGGGAACAGTAGTCGCAAACTTTTGTCAGCCAATGAGAGCAGATGTAGTCTACTTATTGTGGCTGTGGGATGCTGGAGTGCCCGATACAGTTCCCATATTTGTTGTAAAGGACTGGACAATTTTATATTAAGCACACACGTAATGGCAGAATTCACGAAATGCGATTTTGTTGCGAGAATAAGTGTCGGATACCATGCCAGCCAGAATTGATCCCCGACATCTGGAAATGGACTGCAGCCCAACTGAGGGGTCTAGGGTGGCCACCATCTTACAGACTGGCAAATATATTGGTGTCATTATTAGTTTGTACGGTGCAGGATACAGTTTGTCCTATTTTGGCGATGCTGTTTGTCATAGTGTTCTAGATTGGTCTTGGAAGATGCCAAACAGGTTTTTTGCACTTATGTTACTATCAAATGAATTTTACAACACTGCTAGAATGCACACGCCATTTTGAGACAGACTATTGGGAAATTTTTTAGTGAAAAGCACAACTCATCTCTCAAACAATCTCTGCTGGTTTGTGACAATAACTGCCTCCAGTTTACAACCAGGTCTAATGGTGACAGAATCATATGGCAAATTGGCAGTCGTAGGTGTGAGAGTTTAAATACTGTAGTACTATTTACCTCAGTGGCCATTTTTCCATGTTACAGCCGTATATATATTTAATTATTATGACTTTTCTACATGAATTCACTGGTAAGAGCATGCTTGGTGGACTGGTGGAGTCGTACCTGAGTGAGTCTGCAGTGCTTCAACCTGCAAACTGTTGTTGCGATTGCTTGAATTGTTGATAAGAAACAGTTCAAGCAGTTGTCTGTAGATGTTAACTAACTAATGTTGGATGTTTTCAAAGATCCCATGTCATACATTTGTGACAGGCGAACTGTTATCGACTGTCGACACGCGACAAATGAACAACACGTACGGGTGTGTGTCGCCGTGTGGTCGCTTTGTAGCTTCATCAGGTCTGACCAGTTTCAGTTTGACTCATCGTATTTCACAAATTACTTACTGATACGTACAACACGATACGATACTATGTGAAATATTTTATACTGTGCTCAAATGCTGATGTAGAAATCACCTTAATCTACTGCACTGTGCCAGAAATGGAAAACCAAATGAAAAAGAAACTAAAAACAAAAAATGGTATAGCTCTGAACTAATGGTAATGGTCAAGACTCCGTGAAGTCAATTCTGTTGTGCCTTCAGTGATCTGATGCTGTTGGTTGTGTGACATTAATTGCATCCATTGTATGAAGTCATTGCTGTACAAATCCCAAAGATTCACGTTCAGATGATGCACGGCTAACCAGGCTTGTAGCAGCAGTAGAACTGGTGCAGTTAAACTAAAACTAAAAGTACGTGCTGCTTCAAGAAAAGGACTCCATGTATTTATAGCTGTAACGTGACCAGTTATGTTCTGATTTTAATAATTTTTGATAAAAATATCACTCAGAAATGGGCAATCATATGTTTTTTTATTTAATTACGGAAACAGACATACAAGCATACATCTTATGATGATCATTCTACAGTAACTTTATTTTCTGCAATAAGCTAACTATTGCTTCTACACCATGTGGCAAAACTGGCAAGACTAATATCAGTAGTGTGAGTAGATGTGAAGACTGGCTGTTACAATGGATACATGACATGTCTGATTGTCAGGGTTTACGCCGGATGTGAAGGTGTGGGAGGTGTGCTTCGACAAGGGTGGCAACTTCCAGGACGTTCGACGTGCATTCGAGTTGAAAGGTCACATGGCCGGCGTTCACTGGTTTGCCTTCAGTGCCGACTCGTACAGGTTGGTTGCCATGCCAGCCGTCTCTGTAGCAGATACATGACAGCTGTGCTGTAAATTACAGCTAATGGATAGTGCTGTAGTGACTGTGATGATAGTGTCAGAACTGGACTGCTGCTTGGTTGTAATGCTGATTTTCAGATTTTTGTAACTGCTTCCGGTGCTGTTTTCATTTAGCTGTCTATCGTCAGCTGACAGAACCATACTGGCTGTGTTGCTGAATATTCACTGGTCTAGTAAGGTAAAGCAGTACAGTAGTTTGTGCTAGAAGAACCCGCACCGCTACGGGAGCCTGCATGCCATATGGGATCACAGAGTTACCTGCCACCCAGCAGAGGCAGCATCTCCCACCCTTACACCGGCCAATAGTTGATTTATCCACCAGTTAAGGATGAAAGGCTGAGTAGACCTGAAGTGGTGTGGAACTCACTGCTGAAGCATTTACTCAACCCATTGTATGAGCCAGCTGGTTACACCAAAACATTTTGTTTTCATATTACTGACACTCTTGTAGTGACTTTTCTGGACATGTTACGGCGCATTAGAAATAGTTTTGTTATTATTATTATTATTATTATTATTAGAAGCAGCACGTCAGAGGTACGGTGTCAATGTGCTAATCAAGGTTAATTTTTGCATAACATTGCATTACACTAAATTTTTGTATTACTGCACTGGCCGTGTCTGATCATGTGGAATGTATTGTAGGATGGCATCAGTTTCCAAAGATGGAACGTGGCGATATTGGGACACAAATGGTAAATATCTAGCATACTTTTTCTACTTTGTCTTCATAAATGATTCTGCATTTATTTTTTGTCGTCACAAAGAAGAACTCATACCAAGTCTTCTATGCTAATTATTTTATACTTTAGTTGTTTTTATTAATGTTTGTTTGTGGTTCCAAAATGTCATAGTCCACCAAAATGTCAACTTATATCACTCATCTTCATAGCAGAATCCTTAGAGTTGCTGTGACAATTATGCACCTCAAAAAGACATTCTTGAAGCCAATCTTTAACTCATCCTGCTAATGTCAGTGTTTTGCAGTTCATGTGACATGCCAGTTCAGTTGCTATACAAAGTTGTTTTTTCATATGTTATGTCATATAATACTCATTAATCGTAATGTGGAACCTACTAAATGTAATAATGTAATTAATTTTTTGTCAGTTTGTCACGGAGTTAATGATTAACAACTTAAGTTATATTGGTCTGTATTGTGTTTCTTTTCGTGCAGTCATTGCTATATCTATGTCTAGTAGACACACTCTGTCGTAAAGTAAAATAAACGGAGTATAGCGATTTACAACATTTCTCACTGCTACAGGAACTCACATACTATCTGGGATCACACAATGTTATCTGTCACCCACTAGAGGTGACTTCCCTGCCTATACCCCGGCCATAGTTAACTGGTACTCAATTTCCAACCCAGAGAGATTCAACTTGCAAGGCTGAGTTGACTGAGGTGACCAGGATGGTATGCCCACCGTAGACTGTCGCTCATTCCATCACTAAGCAGGCCTGATATAGAGTAACTTTGTTTGTATGCCAAATGACCTTGCAACTATGCCATGCCACCACCGTGTAACACGTGTTGCAGTGGAGTACACAAAGAGCCAGGACCCGTACCTGCTGCGGACGTGGCAGTACAGCAGCAGTGGGCCGCAGACGATGATTGCGCTGTCGCCCGATGCGCGAACTGTCGCATTGGCAACGTCGTCAACTGTCAGCGTGTACAGTGTCACGTCGGACGACTGTGTCGCAACATTCCAAGATGTGTTTTCAAGTATGATCACGTTGACAGTTTACAGAAAGTGTTTTATCGGAACAGATATGATTTTCTTGCTTGCTACGTCTGTGTTATACAGCTAGTGCCAGATGCACTAAAAAGTAGTTCTTAAACCTTTAGCTTGATTTCAGAGAACTGCTTTGTGATGGGGAAGGCAAAGGGAGGAAATGAGGGGAGAGAGAAACTTGGAAGGGTTGGACCATTGCAGTGTTTGGAACAGACAGCAGATGGCGGTGGTTGTATTTGATGGCAGATGGAGTGATGGCACTGGAGTTCAGTATCAGTAGTCGCTACCTCGCAGTTGCCGGAGACAAACACGTCGCGGTTTTCCACAACGTCGCTGGATATCGCAGCACGATCGCAGAACTCGAGGACAAAAAGAAGTCGGCAACGAGTGCCGCGATGCGCGAACGATTACAGGCACAGATTAATGAGGCGCGGTCAGTTGGGATTGGCTGGCTGATCTTTTGCACTTTTTGTGCATTGTTATATTTCATAATTTTAATTATTTCTTATTTACTGGTATTAAATATTCTACGGCCGCCACTCTAATTCTATTTTCGGTATAAAACCGGTCCTCTGATCCTGCTTTCGTTAGCATTTTGATTGAGGTGGCAGTTACTGTGCCGGGATGAGGATGAAGCCAGGAGACACTGACTGGTTGTTGGCAGGACGTCCAGTTTCTTTCAGTGATTTCACACCACTAAGCCAAACCGCTTATTCATATTTGTCTCAGTTGGGAATGTGCCACCAAACACCATTATTGTTGTGTGTTGCAGGGAGCTGTTGCAGTCTGTGGACACGGCGACCACGTGACAGTCACATAGCTCTACTCCACAGCTCATATCTGGCTCATTTTGGCCGCGAATCATCGTGTTTTATTTGTGTCGCTGCCTTTCATTTCCGTAAGGAGACTTGAGCGAAAATGGTGCCGTCTGTTTGACTGATGGAATGTTTAATTGTTTGTAGTCTGTTCTCGTAATTTAAGACTTGTTGCAACAGTTTCGATTGCTATGATGTCAGTGGAAATGTTAAAACTATTCTTGACGATTACGCAGGTCTTGTAAGAGCCATCATCTCTGGATCACCGGATCCAGTGGCGCTATAGGAATGCTTTTGTCATTATTTTTATTACTATTTTGCCTGCAGCGTAACCTGGCATCGGTTCATAAGACCATTTAAAGCATGTGATGCTATGCTGATGCAGTGAAGCCATTGTCTGTATCTGTGTACACCACAACTCGGAGTTTTATTGTAATGACTAGACATAAAATGCCTTGTGATAGCCGAGATGCCAAACTGACACCTAACATATTGATGTAATTCCGATAGAGTTACGCCTCCAGATAACATGTGAGAGTGGTAAAAAACTGCAGATTTCGACAAATAATGTGCTAGTCTATATCTCAAAAACTGGTACAAGAGAGACACATAGTTTCTGTGGAAGGTGAATAGGAAGTTGTATGTGCTCTAGTGAATGGTGTTATTGCCGATGAGCTTGAATGACCCTAACCACCATAAATCGCCCCATTTTCACATTTTGCATCTCCCTTCATAGCTCTGTAACAGCTGCAGCTAGTGTTCAAATTTTGTACGCAGTAGGCCGTATCAAGTATTAGCCTTAGTATTACTCCAAGTGGACATGGCTTGATTATATGACCCATATTAAAGTGTGGGACTCGGTCATTTCTTTGGCACTGGTGAAGCTGAGTGCTTTAGCTTGATATGCCGGTAACTACTACAACTCCTGGAAATGCTGGAAATATCTTGGAATTTAATTTGTCGTTGTGGAATTTTTTTTATCAAGATTAATAGAACAACAGTGAGCATTCAGTCATAAAATTCACCTCTACTCCAGTTACTGGGAAACTCGCACTACATTGATCAGAGCCCGTCATTACTTGCTTCACTAAAATGAATGGATAATTCATTGCTTACATATTGCTTGCAGTATAATTAACAGTGGGTGGACTGAAACAACGTAAAAAAAAATTACTAGAATTTTGTTCAAATATCTCCTGGAAATCTGTCGAAAATTTGTGCAATACTTGGTTAAGTTGGTCACTCCCCTCGTCTCAGTTTAATTTTGTCATTGACAGGGAAAATAGCAAGTTCAAAATGGAATTTGTATGGCGCTGCTCTGCGAAAGGCGATTGATTGAGAATCAGTCGAGACTGATCAACTCATAAGGGATGCAATTATCGATCAGAAAGAGTGGAATGGAATGGTGTTTACCAACAAAACACTTAATTATCACCTTGTCATATTTGCTTAACCATTCGTTTACAGTAGATTAACTGTGCATACCAAACAGGTTGTAGAAAGGGGGGTTAGATTCCAGCAAGCTATCTTATCTCAAATTGAATGCTCAGACACAAATTTTTAAATAAATCCAGGACGACGGACGGCCAACATTTTGAACAATACTACTCATTATACCTAATAAAACAGCAAAAATTATTAAAACAACACTGGCTTCAGTTTCTGTTTGTTTTAAAAGCCACTGCTATAAAACAGCAAAAATCAAAATTTTGTCTGTAAATTCTAAGGACTGAACCTAGCTTTTACATTTTTGACAGGCTAGTGAATAGTATAAAATGTGAACAGAAGGCCAGTGTGTGTAACCGTGCAATCAGGGTTCGATTTGTCGCGGGGGTTGGAGGGGTTTAACTCCCCACTGGTTGAAGATGACCCCCACACTGGTGAGTGAAAATTATTGTATGGGGGGTCGGCTTTGACCCCCCCCCCCCCCAGTTCCGATCCAGTATCACAGTTTGCTCCTTGAGGGAATCCCTTGGTCAAGTGGACCTCCATATTTATATCTCCGGAGTTGGCTCTTGCTATTCGAGAGGACAGTATCGAGTCAATCCACCATATGATAGTACTACTGACTCTTCTTGCACGAAGTACGTGTAATAGTGAGCCAGGTGATGCATTATTATGGATATAGGCCTATGTCGCTTATGGACTAATGACTGATGCATTATCGTGAATGTCACATTAGTAGAGCTTTTTTGGAGACGACGCACTGTAGGCTGTATAAATTGATATTACACACGACAGCACAATTTCAGATTTACGTAACGACAAAGCATCGATAATGCACTTTCATTACTTCATTTTCAATTATTTCAGTGACGTCAACGAGTCGTCCTGTTGGCTATAGCTTCCTTGCTAAAAGCTGCTGTCATGCGGATTAGCACATCACATACACACACACACACAATTTAGATATAGGGCCTATTCTTTCGATATGCAAAACGGTTAACGCATCGTGCAAAACAGACTACTGTGACAATAGGCCCGTATATGGTTGGGATTCGTTCGAGAAATAGGATACGTACGAATATTCAGTTGAAGAAATATTTGAATAGTGGGCCTATACGAATACTTTTACACAGTAACTATGCAATTACACACCATTGAAGTTTGTTTCTGTGTGAGTGATGTGTACACGTTAATTCACGCACACGTTAATTCACGCACGCGCAAAAATCGTAAAAGATAGAGTATTTAAAATAATAAACTTTTCACACGGTCTAATTGTGGAATATTATTGGTTTAAGAATCAATCTAAAGTACAAATGCGTGGCAGACCCCACACGCAGCCTAGTGTGTAGTCCACCCAGCATCACAGTGATGCTCCCTAGCGAATAGTGATGAACCACACCCGATTACTGATCGCGACCGACAGTGCCTATAGCATTGCCAGCCACTTAGAAAACGTAGCTAAAATAACCCTAGTAAAATATTTGATGCTGGCTGTGCAACTTTTTACGTGTTAAATTCCAGGATCACTGATCTGAATCTCACTAAATTTCTGCATGATATAGGGCCTACAGATTGAAAAAAGTGCGAATTTAAATCAAAATAAATGATAAAAACTGCAGTTTACCTATCGTGTTAACAGCCATGGATCAAAAACTGCAAAAACCATAAATAAGTTATACTACCCACCATCACGTCGTCTAAATGTCAACGTGATGTTGAGTAATATCACCTTTTTATGATTTTTGCAGTTTTTGATCCATGGCTATTCACACGATAGATAAACTGCAGTTTTTATCATTTATATTTGTTGTTTTATTATCAGTAACAGCACATATTTAGCACTTAGGCTAGGGAGGGCAATTATGCATCATCACACTATAATTCTGCTGAAATAGGGCCAAATGATTTTAGAGATATCATGTTTTATATTTTCCAGATGGCAATTGGCCACCATGTTGAATTTTTAAAAGCATAAAATTTTATATGCTGACGCGGTTGGGAGGAACGAGACACATCACCATGCCAATTTTTTTCAAAACTGGTATATCCAAAGCAGAGATATTGTGATTTTTTGATTTTCCATATGGCTGCCACCGCCATAAAATATTTTTATAATCACCAAATTTTTGGCTAACGGAGTCCAAAGATCAAGACTAATGAGCATGTTAAATTTTGGCAAAATCGGTCAATCGGTTGCGAAGATGTTAAGATTTTTCAATTTTTCAAAATGGTGGGCGCCGCCATCTTGGATTTTCAAATTTATGAAATTTCATTGGCAGACAGTGTCTGGAAGGTCCAGACTCATCATCGTGCTAAATGTCGTCAAAATTGGTCGTCTTGTTGTGGAGACATTGCAATTTTTCGAATTTTCAAAATGGCCGCTGCTGCCATCTTGGATTTTTGAAATAGCGAAATTTTATTGGCTATTGGGGCGGAGAGGGTCGAGATGCACAGCACGCCAAACTTCGTCAAAATCGGTCATTCGATTTTTGAAGATGTCGACCGGCGAATTGTTGAATTCACAAAATTTTATTGGCTGACAGTGTCTGGAGGGTCCAGACGCATGATTGTACCAAATTTCGTCAAAATAGGTCGTTCCGTTGCGGAGATATTGCGATTTTGCGAATTTTCAAGATGGCGGCCGCCGCCATCTTGGATTTTTGAAATCAGGAACTTTTAGTCTGGTAGAGAAGGTCTAGACGCATCAGCATGACAAATTTCGTCATCGTCAAAATTGGTCAATCGGTTGTGAAGATATTAAGATTTTTCGATTTTTCAAGATGGCGGCCGCCGCCATCTTGGATTTTCGAAATCGTGAATTTTTATTTGCTATCGGTATCTGGAGGCTCTGACGCATCACTGTACCAAATTTCGTCAAAAATCGGTCGTTCCGTTGCGGAGATATTGCGATTTTTTCGAATTTTTCAAGATGGCGGCTGTTCGTCATCTTGGATTTGTTTGGGGGCATATTTGGACCACCCACAGTGAGTACTTGGGGTCTCTATCACTCTGCAAAATTTGGTTATAATCGATGCAGTAGTTTTTATAATATGAACATTTCAATATTTGGCACGTTTGGCTGCAAAATGCCTATTCGTGCCCTCAAAATTGGGGTTTTTGGGCATTTTGTTCCCCTAAATAGGCTGCAATATAAAACAAAGCCAAAAAAGGCGCACCCTTGCGTGAGTCCACGTTATTTGAGCCGTTAAGCCTGAAAATGTGGTGAGCGGTCTGACCTGTAGGTGAGTTGCTTAAAAAAGGGGTATAAATAAAAAACGAAATATAGTTAATACTTCACCTATTTGCCCCGAAGTCCCCTATGGAGGGATTTCCACCAAATTTTGCACAGCTCTAGAAGTCATGGACTTAAACTCCGCAGCTACTGGACCAAATTCACCAAATTTTTACATGATATAGCCGCAATACTGCAATACGTTTCGGTTAGACATTAGTGTTTATGTCGTACTCGTTTCTGTAGCCTATTTTTTTGCTCGTTTTCTGGTCCACCGGCTTTATCGTTGTGGTACATTCGCGTGCACTTGGGTTTCTCTGCGACACAGTCGGCAGAGCAGACCGACGCCCTTCACTCTGACGAACTGGTACAGGCCGGTAGCATAGATAAACGGGTTTGCGGCGAGGTTGACAGAGGCGATGATCGACAAGGCGTTGTAGAGCGTTGGAGACAAGAACGAGCCATGTCCGCACAGCACAGCGACGAGCATGAACTGGTAGGGAAGCCAGCAGACGATGAAGCTAGAGGTGACGACGAGCATCGTCGCAATGACGTTCTTCTGCTTCTTGCTCAGAGGATTGGAACGCTGACTGCTGGCAGCGGCAGTGTCGGAGGTTGACGGCCCGGCGGGAGGCTGCGGTCTCTGATTGACGCCAACTGGAGGACGTCGGATGCTGCTGACCCGGCTGCTGGTGCGACGGAGTGCCGCTATGATCTTCCAGTAGCAGAACACGAACAGCGTCAGCGGAACGACGAAACGCCACAAGAACAGCACCACTCTTGCCACGCACATGGCCTCCGCAGTCGGATACACCTACATACAACGAAGCTCATGGGTTCAATGTTCATAGGCGTTAGATTAATTCAGTGATATCGAAGCTCATTCCCTCTATGGGGTATGTACAGTACTGCGCTGGTGATAAGTTCCAGTCAGGCGTCACAGACTAGCGAACGCCCAGTGAATCTTGTCAGAATGCAGCGGCTGCAGCTGTCGATTCAGCTGCGAGACTAAAGCCAATCTCGCGCTA
>Ga0209782_1001509_pt1 | contig 12218 bp, 11 predicted proteins | sample WorMetmaBAHAMAS1_FD_187390 | JGI IMG/M metagenome (GOLD analysis project Ga0209782, IMG submission 187390) | Marine gutless worms symbiont microbial communities from Max Planck institute for Marine Microbiology, Germany - Inanidrilus... | ecosystem: Host-associated > Annelida > Digestive system... | reverse complement strand
GGCTCCTCCACTGACCTCCACCAAACAAAATTTTGTTGAGTGTAATTGGGCACCTGGGATGAAAAATTAATGATTATTTGTTGGTTTTATATAAAAAAACTGCATATTTGAACATATGACGGACAAATACTTTGCGGTGACTGGCCCACCTTCCGAGACCCATAGTCCTCAAGGTGTAGGTGCTAGAACCACCTCTGATTGTCAACCCTTTGAAAAACCCATTCTACTTATCCCAGAGATTCTTTTTCGGAACAAGTGAAGAAAAAAGCTGAGGGATGAACAGATAACCAACAGTCACCAGGAAAGTGGCTGCTTAAACGGAGGCAGGTATGAGGTCTACAGGGTGTCTACAACTCCTGGAAGTAACTGGAAATACTGGAACTCTCCTGGAATTTAGTTAGTCCTAGGCAATATTTATTCTTACGTCTGATAGGTTTAATTACTTGCTAAACAGGATTGCTGTGTCCAATAACTATCAGCTTAAACTACACGATATAGGCAAGTCTCTTGGGTATACAGGATTATAAGTTGCTCAAATACAGCTGAAACAATGCAAAATATCTGCGTGAAATTTGTTAAAACATCTCCTGCAATCCACTGGAAATCTTCTGAGAAATTATCTAGGTGGATTTGTAGACACCTTGGAGTACATATGCGGTGACAAGTTTGGAGTAATGATGATTGATGCCGATTTTGTGGCAGTTGAAGAAACGCTGTAACACGAGCGATGTTTGTGTCATTCGTCTTCTCGACTACCTCAAGTTTCCACGTCACCTGAAGGACTGTTCGTACATGCACGCCTATCAACCAGTCGTCATTCAGGTAGTACTCAACTCAAGTCTTCCCGTCATTGTCACCGACGTAGGCAGTAGCCGATGCATGGGTTGGATGATCAGTGGCATCTGTTAACTCATGTGTCTGTGTGCGTCTGCACTCTCAAAGAAATCAACTTGGACTATCAACACTGATGCTACAAGAAAACTGCTCCAGTGGAATTTAGGCTATACTGCACAATGTGGGCTAGGCGTGTATAAATACTTCACTGTAGCCTGTAAGTGATGCGGCAAAATACAATTCGTAAGTGATGAAAAATTCAACGAATGATTAGAGCAAGTGAAAACCGTCAATGCACGTGGGCATGTGAAATTGAGACAGATAGAACACGAAACGTCGACACACGCCGGGTATGTTTCAACACCAAACTTACCAGTCTAGCATAGAATTACAAAATATGTCATTGTCTCCACATTGCCAATGGTCATGATTCCCTACAAACCTAGTGACCATGGTAACCAGCAGTGTTTATGTCAACAAGCATGCTGCGGATGTCGGCTTGTAGGAGTCCATGACCAGTATGCAAGGCATGTTGTGAGATTTGCAGTCCACTTATTCTTTGAACTAGCCAGTACATTGGTGATTGTTAATAACACAGGAAGCACTGAACACATATGGCGCAGTGATATGGATCGGTGCTGATGGCGAGGAGGACTATTTTCAGACAGGTGAGGTGACAGACGTGCTACGACTTGCCGAGCGGGTCGGCATTGCCGCGTGGACGTTGGATTCAATGGATCCGACTTCAGCATTTACACATCCAGGTATGTTGGAAAAGGAGGTAAGTTAAATAAAAAAAACTGATTGACGGTATCTTTCCCACTTTCCCATTTTCTGATAACAGTAATGCCTTCTTTCTTTAAATCGGAACTTGATTATCACCTATTGCTTTCTATTATTGGCTTATCTCTTGTTTTAACACTTTATTTTCTATGTATGTTTTCATTAAGTTATTTAAATTTTTATATTCTTTAACTATGATCATCTCAGCCTATTTCACTGAAGTTGCTTATAAATTAGGGCTGTACTGAATAATCTATTCGTATTCTATTCAGGCGGAATAGTAGGCCGAATTGTGTATTCGTATTCCGCCGAATAATACTGCTAAAAGCACACCGAATACGAATAGCCATTCATTTGCACTGCAGTACAGTAACACGTTAGCAGCAACAAAGTCTGCAAGTACGCTAAATTAAAGAATGTCGACTATTATGCATTTATAAGAGTTAATTGTTATTACCGTGCGAATGAAACCTTTTAAAAGGTTAAAAACATGTTTTATTTATTTTCACATTGCCCGCCATGTTGTTGTTGTGTGATCATTGCGGAGCGAGTGTGGAAATTTCCGCCCAACAGTTTCCTAAACTAGCCTGTGTGCATGCGCATTGCGGCGCGTTAACAAAGAGTCATTGCTTCAAAGTTCAATGCTACTATTCGTATTCTATTCGTATTCGGCCGAATAATAGTTTTAATTATTTATATTTGGCCTAATAGTAAAGACCCCTATTCGGCACAGCCCTACTGTAAATACAAGACTATGACAATTATATTGTAAAAGGAGAAACTAACACTTTCCTGTGGAGTTAAACAAAGAAGAGTTAATGTGAGTACTTTGACATTCATTTAGTGCTGTAACACTTTTGGTTGAATCATCTTGAATGAGAGGAGGGCCAGTGTCCTGTAAAAAGTTATCCCACTGTCCCCAAATGTTCCTTAGTGGAATATGCAAAGGATGAAAACCAAGCAACCAAGGTCATGTTGTTAATACTGAAGAGAATAAGCTTGCAGTTTTTTCCCATTTCAGCAAATCTCAGTTCCATAATTCATGAAAAGATATCCTTCAACTTCACAGCAAAATCTAAGCAAAATAACTTCTATTTGGCTGTAAGAAGAGTTGAAACCTTGTGTAGTAACTAGTGCTGCATATGTCTTGATTTGAGTCGATTTACTATGTTGGTCTGTTGGCTTAAGGCAATCTGATTCAAAACGGATTTGTTGTATAAAAGTCAGGACTTTCAGTTTCAGTTTCCAGTAGCTGTGCTACAGAATTCCACATTGTCATCACTTCTTACTTACTGTAAACACAGAAAAACAGTCAGTTACTGAAACTGTTCACTTTTTAGAGCTAGGTGTAATATATACATCTCGCACTTATGCTACAATGTCAGTGTCCGTCTGTGATGGAAGTGCATTGGCACATTATAGCTAATTTAGGTTTCAAATTCCGATCCAAATTTACTGCGCATTGTGGTCGCGGGGAGGGGTAATCTAAACAACATCTTGCACTATGCTAGACACTGCTAAGGCCCTCTTGTTAAAGTCTCTTTTGTGTAATGTTGTTAGATGTTAATTGTATGTTATTGAATAAGTGTCTACTGCTATTGTGAGAAATGAATAACATGCAGGACAATCAACAGTTTGGTCCAATTTTTGGCTGGACATAGGTTGTTTTTTTTTAGTTAAACGAAATCTGATCCTAAAAACAATACATGGACACAAATTAATTTTTTTAAAATTTTGACTTTTTTCACTGAGTGGTGCAGCAGTGGTACTAATTGGATGTATGTAACGCTGCAGGCATGTTTGCACATTTTGGCATGAAGCCGTCAAGCTACTACTTCCAACACATGGTCCGCGGATCTCACCTCGTGGTCTATAACACCGACCGGGTCCACTCTCAGATCATGCGACCGTGGGTTCAGTGTGTCCTTGAGGCGAGCTGCGTCTCCCCGGCAGGCGCCGATTCCGGCAGCTGCATCCAGCGCCGTCCGCGGTACCTCTATTCCGGCTGCCACAGCTATGCCGAGTCGGCGCTCAATGTTGTCCTCGGACTGGCATTCAATTTTGAGGACTCGGAGTATACTCTTAGCAACTTCACTGCCATCTTCGGTGAAGAAGAGACGACTTCTACTCCGCCCAGTGTTACGCGAAGCTCCAGATGAATAGCACCCGCAGTGGTAGTGGTTTATAACCAGAACTGGATACTGATGGAATATTCGATTAACAAATTCAGATATGGATACATAGTGAATCTAGATTGGGATTCACTTGGCAAATCGTAGTATGACGTCACTGTTGTTTGTGTTGTTTTTGGTCTTTTTTAGCACATTTTAATTATTCACAACCAAGATGCTGTTTGTGTGCAGCAGTTATTGCTATAGATGTCTTTGTTAAAACATTTATAAACGTTAGCACTCATCGCCGATTTCATGTCGCAAGGGAAACGGGATTCCAGCAGGATTCACCGAATCCGGATTCAGATTTATTAATACAATGCAGTTTTTTACTGATTCTAGCTTCGGATTCACTATGTATCCAAATCCGGATTTGTTAATCGAATATCCCCAGAGACCCAGTTTCACAGTTCATTGCCTGACTCCAAGTTTTCAATGCTGAGCCAAGAGACTGGCCGTGAAGAACGTCTCCGGTATGACGTGTGACGTGTCGAGCGGAACGTTAAACCTCAACTCAGTCAATCAGTCCGGTTCCAATTTCTCGTAACGAGTACTAAGTTTACTGCTGTCATCATGCACTGGCTCCCCATTGAATACCGCATCAATTTCAAAATAGCTAATGTCAGTTTCCGCACTCTCCATTCCTCTCAACCTGCTTATCTACACTCAACCTTGCATGCTCGTCATTCCACTCATTCTCTTCGGTCCGGTTTTTCCACAGCAATTTAATCTCCCGTTAATTTAATCCGGCATTAAATCCAGCAGATAATGATCAATTTACGTTACGCAGATGTCATTTTTCCACCGGCAGTTCGTCAATTAAATCGTCCGTAATTGACGAACTGCCGGCGGAAAAACGATACCCACAGTTTCTGTGACGCAGCTCCTACAATCTGGAATTCTGTCCCTCCAGCCCTCCGAATGTGTATCAGCCCTGACACCTTCCACCATCATCTCAAGACCCATTATTTCCAGCAGGCCTTTCAACCCACTTAGCACCTTCCTCTTGCACCTCAGATTCGGCTTCGGCTGATCACTGTGCACATTTACAAATTATATTTACTTACTTACTTACAAAAACTGCCACTTTTTGGCCTGTATTTGCATTTATTCACCAGTTTGACTTTCTCTAGAGCACTTTTGAATGTACAAACTTTGTTGATTGGTTGCTGGCAGTATTGCTGTGCTGTGGTTAGCATATTTGTAAAAAAATACTTGGTGCATGTTCTGACACCATTTACAGATTTAATCACATTTTTGTTTTACGAGGTACATATTTACTGACTGAAAGCAGAACTTAAACAGGTCCGGGTAATTGCAGCATTGGCATATTTATGGGGCATTGCACAAGGTTGCCAAACTAATTTATCTTCATGAGTCATATTGAGTGTAAAGTATGACATTTAAATTTTAGAAGGGTGTGGTCCATTTCTATGGCTAGATCAACTCAGCTTTGTATCCCTCCATAGTTGCTAAATCAAGTACCAGCCTTATTTGGCCAGGGTAAAGGCGGGAATGTCACCCTGCTCCGTGGCAGGTAACACTGTGTGATTCCATATGGCGTGCGAGTTCCGATAGTGATGAGGCACATTTGTGAACTACTAGACTCAGTTTACTTTGCTTACTTACTTACTTTACTTTACTTCTAGAATTCAGCAGCATGTTTACCAGGGCCAGACCCTCTTTTAAAAATTTATGAAAAATTATTAACTGAGAGACTCATATTCGAGTCGTGGTCAGTGGATGGGCATGAATGAACTGTGACATTTGAATTTTACAAGGGAAGGGGCTTACAAATATGGTGCTGCATAGACTGAACCTTATCAGAAGTCTTAAGAAGTTGGCGTGAGGTCATGTTGCTGGCTTAATCTCCTTTAATTAGCCGTGAATTTCACAATGAATCGGATTTACAGAGCCAGCACTATTTCATGCAAACTTCTGACGGCTTCCAACAGTGATCTGTGAAGTGCTGTGTCATGTAGGTTATGGAATTTTATTTTCATTACGTTGAACAGTATTAATTTGATATCATATGTCTTGTTCATGTAAATTATTGTGCTGTGGATTGTGAATATTATTTATTACGCAGCCTAAGTGGTTAGTGCAAAAAATTTGCAGCAACTTTTAAGCAGTGGTGGACAGACCTAAAATACCACTATGCAAATCAAATCCTTATGCATCACCGTATATTTCCACAGTTTTAAATGAAATAAGATCTCCGTGCAGTGCTTTAAGTTGTATATTATTTGAAGCAGTTAACAAATATTTATTAATGAATAAATTTTTGTTATATGAGGTTCATTGTTCTACATAACAGTTGTTGTTTTTATTCTTTTATGAAAGTTTGTTAAGTATTAAGCAATTCATTGCAATAAAGAAATCTAATGTTAATGTTATTTTTTTAACATTTAGTATATAGTTGTGCAGTTTGATACTCAGTTATCTCATTCAAACAAGCTGAATTATTTATGTACAAGTTAAACCCCAGTTTCATTGGAGTTAAATTCATAAGTCAAATCGAACTGCAATTCAATTTTGCTCACCACTGCTTAGCCAGCTTTTGAAAACACGATATACATCTAATGTATATCGTGTTTTCAAAAGCTGGCTCATGTTTTGCTATGTGCCAAAGACTATAGTGCATTTTTGGGACATAGTGTAGTAAATTCAATAATTTAGTTTCTGTGCAATAAAACTTTTGTCGGCAAATAGAATTCTCGGTTTTCTGCGAGTAAACTGGCATCAGACCGGAGACTCGTGGTTTGTACTCCAGATTCTTTTTTCATGCCCAGCTTGTGTTAGTACGTCGACCTTATTGACTGGTGACAGTGACTACCCAACTGATGCCAATACACAAATGTTTAAGAATTTTGAATTACTCAAAATATGCTAACCATATATGTGCTTGATTGTTAACATCAATTTGTAATTTGTATTCTGTTTTAGCTCGTACTGATCATGCTATCGTCACATTCATACCAGTACTCTTGAAAACTGTGATATTAACGTATCTGGTACAGAACTCACATGCAAGCGATCATGACCCAGCATGTATTGCAAGACCTGGCCTGTATTTTAGATTGAGGTCCAGTTTTTCCACAGCAAATTAATCTCCCGTTAATTTAATCCCGCATTAAATCCGTCAGATAATGATCAGTTTACTCAGATGTCGTTTTGCCGTTTAGGACGATTTAATTGACGAACTGCCGGTGGAAAAACAACATCTGAGTAAATTGATCATTATTTGCCGTATTTAATGCCGGATTAAATTAACGGGAGATTAATTTGCTGTGGAAAAACCGAACCTGAGCTTCTAGTGAATGCCTACATCCCAAGCATGTACGCAAGGCTATGCTTCTGTTTGAGTATTTACATCAGTTGCAATATTGTACATATGCTGGTGACAGTCATTTATTACGTTTATTTATTGATCTCTCGTTTTTGCAGAGTAGAATGGTCGACTTATTTTTACCAACTTTTTTTCATGGCTTACCTGTGAGACAGGACAGTGCAGATTGGGGAAATTGCTAGGGACATGTCGCATATGTGCTGCTGGTTAAAAATTATTAGTAGTTTGGAAACGCTCCCTAATTTTAAGGGCACAAAAATGAGAACATTACAATTTTGCCAATGTCATTTTCATGTGCAGAACAGTATAATCCAAGATGCATCATTGGAGATGCCAGCCAGCATTGTCAGAATATTCACTCATATTTGTCGCGTGGCATTAACACTGCAAGAATGGGCGACTTAAATTGGGAGGTGTTCCACCATTTCTAGTTGCTGCTTGTTTTTTCCTTTGTTTTCTTATTCCACCGTCGCACTCGTGGTTCCTATGTCTACAAATGGCGTGGTATAACGTAGGGTTAACTCACGGATCCACTCAAGCGTGTAATGCAGGTACAGGTTTGTAGGCCTACCACTGGCGACTCGTGCGACGGTGGAATAAGTGTGTTATACAACTGTCTATCGTGGTATAGGTTCGCTAACACTCACTTATACCACTCTAGACAGTTGTATAACATACACTTAGTTTAGTCTCATAACTCTCATGCACTGTTCGTGCTGCTTCAAGAGCCAATGTTTTTATAAGACAAAAGTGTAAGTATTTGGCCGATATGAAAAAAACACATACAGCTTTACATACATACAGCTGTAAATTAAATACTTGACTGGCACGATGAAGATGTTTATGTCATAGTATTGCAATACAATTACAACTGTCATAAAACTATACAATATGAGCCTAAAAGCACCAACTGCAATCATTAAAAGACGGACGTGCAATAACATAAAGCCGAGTTATGATTTTTAATGATTATTTAATCAACTAATTATCAATTTTAATAAATTAAATTTTTGTTTGGTTCAATTTATTATTCAGTTTGTTGCAGCAATGTTTTTTCGTTAATTTAATGAAATACTGATGCTTTTTTTGGAGGAATATTAACTGAACATGTTGTTCAAAATGAGTACAAATTATCTGTACAAGAAGCATTTGAAAAATGTTGGGCCCATTCGCCACTGCGAGCCGCCTCACACACCACCAGGTGTCGCTAGTGATGCCGTCTGCGCATCGATGTCCACGACAACGCCAACGACGATGACAACGTGTGACGGGACCACTATGGCTCCATGGAATGGGCCCAATTATAAAGATTGCACAGTTTTATTTTTAGCGCGAGATGTAATATATATATATATATCTCGCACTTATGCCATGATGCCAGTCCGTCTGTCTGTCTGTGATAACAGCATTATAGCTAATTTAGGTTTCAAATTCCGATCCCACTTTACCGCGCATTGCGGCGGCCGTGCTGCTTGCAGCACGGCCGCTCGCCGTGCCACTTGCGGGCGGATCATCTCGTGCCATGCTAGCCAGTGCTAGACTCTCTTGTCTGTCTGTGTCACGAGCGCAAAGCGCGATACACACGCCACAAAGCTCGTAGAAGTGATAATGCAGTAAGTGTGATTTGCCTATCTTTGTTCTGTTATGTTTTGATGACATCTGCAGTACATACAAAATTATCAGCTTCAACTGGTTTCAATTAATTAACAGGCAACTGAAGATATTTGACTAATCGATTAAAATATGTTAACTGTTAACAGCATATGTATAAACATACAGTGTACACTGTGTCATAATAAACATCACAGATTTTATTCATACAATATATTATGCAAAACAGCATTGCTGATGATAACTTATGTGCTGATTTCTAACACATAATTTAAGCATTCCATTGGCTCTAACCAATTTTTATCATGGTATGAAGTAAATGATAATACTGGTAACACAAGTTTGCAAATCTGAGTCACAGCACATCTAGTCAATTGGTCGATCAATTTATGAAAAGCAAAGGGTCATAAATTTGCCACTTCATCATACTATTAGGCCCCTTTCACACAGGAAATTAATTTTGAAATTTACGTTAGTTTGTTCCTTTTGCAAGAAAATTTCTAGTGTGAACAGTCAACTTTTGAACGAAATAAATTTTAAAATCTTATTTCGCAATTTAGAACATGTTCTATTTTGCGAAATTTCACAGAAGAAATTTCACTTATGGAGCGCTCTGATTGGTCAGTCGGCCAGTGTTTACAAACATCGAACGAAGCGTCGTCGATGTTGGCTTTCAAAAGTTTATTTCCAATGTGAAAGTGCTCACTTTCGAAAGAAAAATTGCGAAATTTTTATTTCGAAACAGAATTTCGAAATTAATTTCTAATGTGAAAGGAGCCTTAGGCCATACATAGTTCAGAGATACAGCTACTGTTGGTGCAAGGAAACGTGTTAGATTCCGATGGGAAGGGGCATTTTCTGAGGGTATGACATGGGAATTTTCCCAGTGATGCAGATGATGCAGCCTTTTGCCTGATTACTTTAGATGCTTATAATGATTGCAATTATTACTAAACAGCAAAGCACTAAAAAAAGACAGCGTGCCATGGAATAAATGAATAAAAGACAGTTAAAGCACAGATAAAATCTATCTAAACAGTAATGCAATATATATCGGGTTGTATTCAGTATAAAAATAATGCTGTACAACATATACGTCATGTAACTGTTAATTATAAATTTGTTTTAAAAGTGATGAAGTGTCACTGTTGTTTTGTACGTTGACGAACACTTTTTGACTGGATGATTTTGATTCTTTTTCGGTCTTCTTGTGATATCAGATCTGTACACTGAATAAACACAACTTGATATTTACAAACTAGAATACCTAGTGGTATATGGTCGCGCCTCTATGGGTGTGCCAGTCGGTGAGCTGCAATCAACAGAGGCGCCCACGACGAACTGTGCACGGACTGTATAAATCGTACACGGGACTAGAAGCGAGAGTCGCTCAGCCAATCACAGGCCGAGTATTGAGGGCCACGTGGACTGTGATTGGACGGCAATTGGGCCTCGGACAACTTTTTGTCACAGACGGACAAAAACGTGACTACTTGAGTCGCGCCTCGCAGCGTGCGAGAGGCACGACTAAAAAATGAACTTACAACTATGACACTGCAATAATGCACAAAAAAATTATCCACATTTATGATACTCAGATGTATTGTTGGGTAAGAGGAATGCCACGTGGAATGCCACCCAATTATCCCAAATGGATGATTCTATGGAAACTAATGTTTGGCTAAAAACCTAAGCATGTATATGTGTGCGTAACATTTTACTGATTTATAGCAGAAAATAACAGTTCTTTTTAGTTCCTGGAAGCTCAAATGAAGAGTAAAATTTGCCATTTCTGAGTATTTTGAGAAATGTTTAGTAAGCCAATGATTACAAGTATCTGCTGACATTGATGGGACCTGCGTGATGGTTCCTCACCCGTGCCAAATTGATCAACGTGCTGTTATGCCGAGCTAGACGTCAAGTGTAATCAACAGTTGGCGATCGGTCGTCAACTGTAAACCACACTCACATGTTTGCCATTGCCGTCAGGTTATTTTAACACCAGACCAACCATTGTCGCTATTTATATCACACTTGCCAACAGTCAGTGTGCCATGGACGAATTTTCTCAATTTTCTAATTTCAATTTTCGTATACCTCTGCTTAACAGGGTGTTGATCAATTTGGCAGGTGTGAGGAACCGTCGTGATTGTAATCATTGGCTTACTAAATTAATCCATTCCCGCAGTATTACTGCTCTACTTTATTGATTTGTCCCAATTGTGTCTTCTGCCATTTCTCCTACAATTATGATATTTTATAAAGTAACGTGAATAATATGAATAACTTGAAGAGTGAATACCTATGCGACATCATACTGAAATGGGCTCAGTGCTGATACAGGTGGGCACCAGGTAAACTGGCGTAGCTTTTTCCACACTGCAGCATGACTGAATTTCCCAACTTCACTTTCACTTTACACACCAATCAACTACTGGACTATCTATAACCATAACCCTAAAGACAGCCTTTATAAATTTAGACATTAGGTAGATTAAGTACCAGTAAAAAAGTCAATTAAAGTCCCCTGGTACACAATTCATCTTAACCATAAATTTAAAGAAATCCACTCACAAAATTTCACTTCGGTTGTTCACAAACTGACAAACAATTAAATGAGGTTAAAATGTTACCAGTACTCCACCAAGCTGTGGTAAAGCTAACGACTAACAAGACAGTGTTACGGTACGTACGTTGTTTGCCAGCCATTTATCATTCTCAGCCTCCCGTATCTTCTGCCGTTTCTCCTACAATTATGATACTCTATTAAAGTAACAGAAACAAAAATCCTGGGGGCGAAGTCCGACCCAGTTGTATCGGCGAAGAAGAAAAGTAAGAATAATTCCATTAATATGGGAGGCACCGTCCCCTCCCCATTACATCATACTGAAATGGGCTCCGTGCTGATACAGGTGGGCACCAGGTATACTGGCGTAGCTTTTTCCACACTGCAGCATGTCAGCACACGCATGGCTGTTAAAGAACATTAAAATGTGCTGTTAGCGCCCTCTTTGTCATGTGCCACACCGGCATGGAGTAATTGGGAGGGGACGGTGCCTCCCATATTAATGGAATTATTCTTACTTTTTTTCTTACTTAGCAGTTGCTAGTCCTCTACAGCTGATGGCATCCACGGTGGCACCTGAATACTGCCTGACTGACCACACCACACGTTGCACTGACAGCCTGAAATGATGCTAATGTGGCTGCATTAATGCGTTTTTTTTATCAGGGGCCTCGTCACAGCCGTTGCATTTATGGCATTGACTCTCGCGGTATTACCGATAAATTTGAAACCCATTCCCGCGGTATTACTCGTCTACTTTACTGATTTGTCCCAATCCCCGTGGTTATTGCCGCGCTACCACAGTTGTGGTTACTGTGTCATCCACTATTCCTCACTTAACAGTGACCAGTTATCAGTTTTTGTGTGCAACCCTGTATACAGGGGTGGAGGGGGGAGCCAGCCC
>Ga0209782_1001508_pt1 | contig 12219 bp, 8 predicted proteins | sample WorMetmaBAHAMAS1_FD_187390 | JGI IMG/M metagenome (GOLD analysis project Ga0209782, IMG submission 187390) | Marine gutless worms symbiont microbial communities from Max Planck institute for Marine Microbiology, Germany - Inanidrilus... | ecosystem: Host-associated > Annelida > Digestive system >... | reverse complement strand
GTCCCAGCACAAATTTTTCGAAGCATATATGACGACATGCCACGATCTCAAGATATACAACGCAGTCATCCACGACTAAGAAGCTGCTATCAGTGCATAATGATGATGCTGATCATAACTAGATTGACCAAAGTTTTTTTGGGAACAGGCAGCATTGCCACTGCTGATGGCAGACTCACTCATAGCTGCTGCTAGGACTCACAATCGTTCAACTGTATTTGTCAAGTGGTGCCAATGTACACAACACACCCATCCGAAATGAGATTTCTTGGCCCACCCAACTGACCATCCCAAACAGGATATCGATCGGTTCAGCCATTTTTGCACGGCCGATGCCACATTTTCCGTACACATTACATTGTGCCGCCAAATTTCACCCAAAAATTTGCCGGTTCCAGTGACGGGGGATCTGGACCCTCATCTAATATGCGATGCCATTTGGGGTGGTGATTTGGGTGGGCCTAACGACTATGTATTAGGCTGAGGTGTACATTGGCGCCACCTGGCAAATACAGTTGAACAATTGTGCACAAAAGGTGAATGAGTCTCACCGGGGGTGGCGATGCGGCCTGTTTGCAAATTAGTTTGGGCAATCTTGTTGTCGTTGCTGAGCCCAAAATCTCATGATCATTTTACCATCTTACAGAGCACTGTATATTGTGATAAATGGTGAAATTTGATGCTAGAATTTAATACTCTGCATGTCTGTAGTTAGGCTGGACCACTGTGATGTACATCTATTGCAGCCTATGTACATCTACCGCGAATATTTGGACATGTATTTAGTATATTAATGTGACTGACACCATCAATATGGCTGTTGTTTAGTTCTTATTGAGTGCATTAATGATGCCGGACGATATTGTCGATATTGTGAATAACTTGAATAACTACTGATATGCTTGCTACTGCACTAGGATATGCACATTAACATTATCACCACACCACACAGTTGTTCCAGACATTATCTTTGAGAAAAAACACCCTTTAACGTTTTTATTCTCTGAATTAGTATTCTGTACACACTAGGGCTGTCACCGACTAATTTCTCTGTGATGATTCAATCGCTAACCATGACAATGACGTCCCTAGAGCCATGGCTACTGTAGAACACTAAAATAAGAAACTCTTTTCTATGCTGAAAGTGAAACACAAGGGACAATCCTCTGAAAAATTTGTAAATGTGTGAGAAAGCATGAGTTATTGTAGTCGATTTAAGTCAATGATTAATCAACTAGAGCCCCGTGGCACGATTAACTGACTAAGAATATTTTCGGCTACAGTCGCAGTCCACACTGTCATTTATTATTACCGCAAGTGGCTGACTTCATGCAATGAATCCAGAGTGTTTTGAATGAGTAATTCCGCTGACAGCTGCTGCAGACTAGAAGTCCATGATGTATACTTATGGGCAGCCAAAAGCCAGCTTAGTCTATTATACCAACCACAATAGCAATTAACAGAAGAATAAACAAACCTAAAAATCCAGTCTGAGACCTAGTCCATAAAGGCAGTCCTGAGGGAAACTGGCAGCTTATGGTGGGAAGGAGTTATGGAAAAGGTGAGTATTAATACTATTAAACCAGAGGCAAGAATGAAGGAGTAATCACAGATGAACAACTGTTGCTATTATGAGACTGACTGATACTTAGCAGGTCAATAAATTTATTGAAATAAATATAAGTACAGTAAACACATTGCATTATTACATACATGTACATCATAACCGGCAGATAATGTGCACAATATTAACAACATCAATACATAATACTATTCGCTCATTTGTCTTAAGTGGTTCATGGAACATATTGTGAAACAATAAATATTTGTCTAAAACATGAACCTACAATTTCAGTTACTAAAACTTCACTAAAGTTTGATTGCAGCATTCTATATTCGAACCATACTTCAGTTGTTGACCTATTTAAACAGGCTCCGCCTACCAGCATTCAACCAGTCTCGGACTCCGGTTAGAAATCTCAGTTGTGGTTGAACCATTTGCCTGCACATGTGCACTGCCAAATATGGCAATGGAGGCGGAGCCTGGATATAGGTCGACCACAACTGTATGTCGGATACACGATATAGAACATGGCTTATAACTGCAGGTTAACTCTGCAGCATCATCATGACAATGTCAGATCACGTGACATCATCATCCAATAGCAGTGGTGGAAAGTGGGTTAGTTAAATGATGATATAAAACGATTAACAGTTACTATCAGTGAATGCTTCAGTAATATACTTAGAGCCAATTTACATATATGCACCATGAACACTGTAAACAGACCTTTATTTTTATCACATCTGCAGAACATGCCTTGGGATTTATTTGTAACAATAATAGAATGTACAATTATAATGGGAATGACCAACATGAAATTTAACACAGACGACTGCTGGCAATATAACCCACCATACTAAAATTCAAAATCAAAAACAGAACTGGTCCAGTTGGTGCTTCCCATAAATTGCAGAATGTTTAAATATTGCATGACATTTTTGTCATTTAACCCAGACCGACCCAGCTGCAGAACCGATGTGCAGTTAATCCAGAACTAGCATTGTTTCAATGCACAAGTGCTTTATAAGAGCAACTGCTCACATCTTGACGATGGCCTACAACAGTGGACGGCATCAATAAAGTTCAATAATCTGTGGCACATATAAACTACATAAAATAATACATGTTGTGATGCCCAAATTATCATAATGAAAGTGTAGCATGCTAGAGGCAATCAAGTGTATTAACACGTCAGATACAGGCTGATAATTTGCAACAAAAGTTGTGATGAGCTCAACAAAATACTCTAACATATTTGTAAGAACAACTAGTTTAATTAAGAACAATTAATTAATTAATTGTATTACCGGTATAACAAGTGTTAACGTGTCTGCCATTCTAATCACGACCGCCTCCAGGCAACATCTCCATTAACCAATGCTATGAGGTGCTTGGCGAAGCAAGCAATACTATCTCCTGTTCCATCTAATCAAAGTGTTAAATTTGTCACCATGCTAGACTTGCTCCAGCATGGCCACATGCCGTAATCTACGAGATCTAAATCCCAACTGTTGAAGCTCAGTAAGGGCAACGTTCTCACGAGACAGCTATATGATAGCGTCATGATGGCATGCCATTCTGCTGCAGCGTCCACTTGTTGATATATCTAGTGCCTTCTAGTAAGTTATGCTTTCATAAAGATAACTTTGGCAGTGCATCCCGTTATTTTATGTAGTTTACATGTGCCACAGATCACGGAATTTTATCGATGCACTCCATTGTTAGAAGCATAAATGTAAAGTGGTATAGCTGATTTTGGCGCATCTGGTAAGGAAAAATATAATGCTTCAAATAAATCAGCTGTTAGTTTACCAGTTTTAGTGCAACAATTCTGTAACAATAAGATACACATAGCAGACATGGTAAGTCACCTTATTCACTACAGGCTGGAGCTGTGTCATATAACTGTATATTTTAAGCAACTACATAAACGTGTTTATCTTATGCAACTGTATGTCGAAACTTGAACAAAATATGGCCTACAGTTGTTTTTAATAGTGGCATTGTAACAACATATTTCAACAGATTGTTTCAACAAAGCAAACAAGACCGCCGCCATTGTAAAGAACAAATTCACCAATATACCAGAAATATTCACAATTGGACTAACGATAATTTAAATGCAAAAAATGCAGTTGACACATCTCACACAGCAGAAAACATAAAAGTCATCATACAAATAGTCAAAGTGCCACAAAAAATGTAATAAAATCATTAATTATCTTTCATCAAATTGGAAATTAACAACATGGAGTTTTAACAAATAACTGAATAAAACAACGGCCTACAGTAAACCTTCACCAACAGTGTACTATGTCAGAAAGGTTCTTATTGGAAGAACCACTATGTAACATCCGTTCACCATCCATAGTCAACAGAATGAAAAATACTACACACAGAGTACACAACAAAACGCAGCGGCCACAACTGTCAACAACTTATGACCCTCCTAGCAGTCAAACGAGTTGGGTCAACTTTAAAAATAACATTGATGTTATTGCAATTCTTGAATTCTGATCATCCATTTGTTGTTATGCTAAGGCCGGCCACTGGTCAGATTAGGCTGAGTTGAAGGCACTGCTTGCCAGTACTGGTTGGACGTAGTGATTTGCAGCATTACCTGTTTAAAAGAGCTCGGCACTTGGTTGCAGTTATCGGGTATTTGGATGCAGTTTTAAGATCCAGTTTTTAAAACAAAAATGCAATGAATATACCCAATTAATTTGTAATTTGATAGCAGGCTGCACATTACAGTGCACAGTGCATATTAGAGCTACCAGAAATCACACCAAGAACACCGGAAAGTCTAAAGCACTCTAGAATACTGTCTTAAATTAATACACAAGAAAATTTGAAAAATTGGTGGCATTTTATACTATCATGGCAGAAAGCAATACTCGTTACCCAGTCTGTGCTAGTTGAGCAGAGATGGCAAGGAAATAAGTTCATGAGCAGATGAATATGCGACAGAAATGGGTGGAGGGAATGTGGGGACAACAAGAGATTAAGGAAGAGATACGATGGACAGGACGGGAGGCAAAGGGTAAAGATGAGCAGGAGTGAATGGCGATGGAAGGGACAGCAGTATAGCCACTGGTGATTTACAAACATCGATATTACACAAATCATACGAACAGTAAACTCAAACTGTGACCCTGATCTTTGACATCAAAAAAAACTGCTCAATGAGCCAAGTGACACATTTGAATCTGCACTTTCTCAGTAACTAGCCAATACCCGGTCGCCCGAAGCCCCAGCAGACATCCATCTTCATGTCTTATCACGCCCACCCAGTGCCTCTGTTGCACAGCCGGCACATCGACCCACATGCCTATGTGTCTCAGCCATTGCTCAGCGATAATGCCCACCCACCTACAGCATGGGCAGCCTCTGTGCCTAATATGGCAATAACATCCATTGCAAACACTTTCAGCGCGACTTTCTGCCATTCATTAGTAGGATTTCATTCTCAATTTAAATGGTCAGAGAAACAAGATGGGTAGATGACACTTTTTGAGAACAATCTCACTCGTCACTCATTCTTGCACGACTAAAACGAAGATATCTGTAGCACCTGTCAGAAACTAATAGTATTATATAACATTAACTTTGACATACAAATTAAAATCCTAGCACAACATTATACTTTACAGACCGTTTACCAATTCAAAATAAATACTCCTATCAACCTTTTACTGATAACACAGACACACTTTATTTCTTAATAACATAGCACAGTCTAGAAAAAAAACTACTGGAATCATGAATAACTATGGTTACCGGTGACTACAAATTATATATGACCCAACTTCTGGCATATGAAGGATTCTAGAACTTAAAAATTAATAGGTACAATAAACATGTACTTATTAATGACTTGTCCAGTATCTGCTTGGAAAAACGGAATGCACATAAATTAATCGCAGACCATATGGAATGCCCGCTGCCCACGATATGTGAAAGTACCATATCAGTTGAATATAAAACATGGCATCACAATAATGAGGAAATATATAAACTAGATTCATTGCTTTGTATCAATAACTGAAGACTTTGGTGCAGGAATGCACTAACTTGCACTTTTCATGGTTTTGAAAAATTGCAGTTAAAGTTTGCAAAGACATCAATTTTTGGTCAGCCAGGTGTAAGAAGGTGCTAACTAAAGTCAGCATTTTTTTGTCTTTTTAACATTCTTACAGAAGACAATAAATATGTTAAGTACCTGCAAGCTAACAAAAGTTAGCATGTTACTGTCAAATCACCGACTGCATAGCTCAACTTTTGTTAGCATAGTCTACACTTACTGCCACAATCATGTCAATTCATGTTAGCACATTTTAAAGGAAGAGCAGCACTCATATTTATGGGTAACAATGAGTCTAAAAAAACATCTACTTTCCACTTTAAAACACCACCAATATCAACCAATCTGAAAAACTTTGGTACATGAGATCCTGCTCAAATTTTACATGAGTAATTGCAAACCCGTCAACAATAAAATTATCGCTATATCTAGTGAAACGCAGAACTCATGCTGACTGAAGTTGCGTAGCTTCCCTCAAAAAGTGAATCATTCTCAAATGGCCAGTTGTTTTGTCACATGGCAACGTTATTTCTGAGGAGCAACAATGCAGAAATTCTTTAAGATGTCTACCTCAAGTTACTAACACCACCAATAAATAGCACTCAAACTGCATCAACACCGTCTACTTTTAAAAACTGGCTCAAGAATCATTCATTTTTGCAATCATATTTTGCAGCTTGACTTGTCATCAACTTAATATGAGTAGTGTATGTTGTACGACACCCTTGCAGTGACATTTTTCTGGACACATTACGGTGCTTTATAAAATGTCGTGTTATGATTATTATGAAAGTGAGATTGAATAGCACACGTCATATGCTTTTTTAACTGGCACCACCGTATAAATTTTTATAATTTTGCAAGTTCATATGGGAGTCACAGTAAACAGTTCCTTAACGATGAAAAAATAAAACCCATTTCAAACTAAACATCAGTTGCAGCTAACAATATCAAATATATTTACTGTTCAAAATGAACTCTTTGTATTTTACAAGGTAGTGTGGTGACAATTGAGGCAGTGATAGACAATTTACTTTATGTTAAATTTCTTCAGAATTCCGAAAAGTCATTAAAAGTGGTTAAATTCTGATTGAATTACAACTAAAGGACAGTTTATATGACGTATATGTATATGCTTCTTGCCCGATTAAGTAACGCTCGGCTTTTCATTTCCCAAATTTTTTTATATGATGTACTTTTGCTTCATTTCTTTAACTTTGTTTATAAGGGCTGGTAAAATGTGAAAATGGCAAAACATGTTAGCACCTTCTTGCATCAACGTCCACAATCATTATAACAAGGGAATGGTCTCATGCAAAACTCTCTCGCCTGGACGGTACACGTGCTGAAAGACGCTTTTCAAAGTTGATAACCATGACGGTGATGTTATCGAGGGAGCCGCGCTGGTAAGCAGCCAATGCGAGGCTGCGTGCTCCAAAGTGCGGCTCATCCAAATGGCTCCGCACAAACGTGCATGCCTCATCATTATCAAACGCGTCCCACAGGCCATCTGTAGCAAGGATAACAAAACGCGGCTGGATGTCGATCAGATCGAAAGTCAAAACATCGGGATTCGCAATTACGATGTTGTTCTCTTTCAGCGGGTAATCGCCGAGAGCTCGAGACATTGCAAGTACGCCAACAACACGCCAAACACCGTTGAAGACAACAAATCCTCCGGCATTCATTATTCGCATCCTTTCCTTCTCCTTCACAAAACAGCCCGAACAATTACAATATCCAGGAACAGCCACATCAGACAGTAAAAGGTAAGGTAAAGTTCTCCCACACTCATTACCAAGCATAGGGCGCGTCAGTTATATAAGAATATCTCTATGTTATTTCTGTTTCCGGTGAAAGACGGTAAGCTTAATACAGGCGTCAATGCACAACGTTTCCTATCGTGTTACGGTTAATCTTCAATAATCAAAAATTACCTTACATAACAATTACATAAATAATACCTTGATAACTCAGCCCACTTTGTCCTTTTATTTGTGACTAAAAATGTAGAATTGCAACTTTCACGCAAACTGTTATGATTACAACCGTTTTGCTCACACCAGAAGTTCAGTAAATATCGAGTAAAACTGGATCTGGGATGAATATTCTTTATTTACTGATGGGCCCTATTGGGCCCGGAGCTGATCTCGGTGTACAGGCAGTCAGCATGCAGGTGACCTTAAGCCGTCCACCCGGTGGTAGGCTGCCATTACTTTCAGCCTTTTCAGGCAGACCTGCGGTTACTTTCCCAGCCAAACAGCATCACCGACCATCGGCCAGTACCAAATTATACTGCCTGCTGACAGAGGCACATGGGTGTGCACAACTTGCCCAAGGTTGTTACTCGACAGTGCGGCGGCCGGGGCTCTATCTCGCGACCACTCAGTCACCAGTCTGATGCCTTAACCACTGGACTCTCGAATCACCCTATGATGTAGTAGTATTCTTACTGAGAAAACGATACTACCTCTAATACCAGTCGAATACACTATGTCTTTAAAAATGAAACATTTGGACTGTCTATAACTCTAAAAAATACGCCAATATGAAATCAACTTACAATTTTGGAAGAATGTTACGTAAAAAATAAGGTGCTTTAAAAGATGCTTTACTTTCTGACCTCATCTAACTAATGGTTCTGTATTATCCGGTGAAACACAAAACCCCAGAAATTGCAACTCCAGGTAAGCCAGTACCAGAAAATAAAACCAAGCTGGAATTTACTGAAGCAAGAGACAGTGCGTAGCAGTGGCATCAGCTGGACCATATACAAGTGCGCACATCGCTCCAGACAGACAACTATGCCATCACCCTGCCACTCAAGATTTTTACAGATTGGATACCTTCCTGCGCCCAGCCAACAGCATCCTAAGCACTGGAGACATTTCGACAACAGACAAATTAAACCCATTCAGTTTCACCCGGTCACGGTTAAACCAAGTATCATTTGCGAAATGACTGATCTAGAATGGGACCAGTTAACTGTACATCTGAGATATACCAAATCCAACATGTCAGTTGCTGTGCCAAAAAATGGAAGTAGTTTGTTCGGTTCATTATTACATGTACTGGGTTACCCTACAATGTCCACATATGGCAGATGATATTACAGATGTCACAAATGACAATATTCTTTTAGAAATCGTGCACCAGTGCATTGTGCACACAACACAGCCCAACTGCCGCATCACAACTTCTGAGCTATGGGTCCAAACTGCCTGGTTATAAGTCCCACTGATTACAGGAATTAGGGAGTCATACAGGAGCATGAGTTTAAGTTATAAGTCAACAAGACAAAAGTATTAAAGCATCAAAAGTCAATGACAGCAGTAACGCAGCATTTCAGTGAGAAAGATGCAGGTTCCGGGTTTCCTGTTTCACAAGGTAGTGCAGAAGCACTAGTTAGGGACGGTTGCAGACTAGCAGGTTCAATCATATTTTAATTCCTTACTATCTCAGTAACACTCCCTCCAAAATTAACAACATCGGTTCACGTCTGACATTTTAACAGTGAGACAAGATAAAGTGATGACATTTTTTATTACAATGTACACACATCTGCAGTCTGAGGATACATGTTGTATTATTAACTCTTTTGGCACTAACACTGACAAAAGTGTGACCTTATGAGCTGGACACAGATGTCAACTATTGTTAACAACAGCTGACAGGTCAAAAGAAGTGACTTAATATCAATTCACTAACTTCACTGACCGCATATTCAGCATCAAATGAGTTACACTGGTATATTAACAGAATTGCAAGCTGTGGTTAAGACAACATCAAACCACATTCAATTCGTGTAGTCATCACAAGACACTGGTTAGGAATGGCATGCGGCCAAAATTACTCTCCAAAGAACATCCCAATCAACATCAGAGTCCTTGTATGAGGGAGTGCATACCCACATACATTTCACCATTCATAGCAGCAGTTTAAACGCAGAATACATGAACAAATGCGGTGCATCATGCAGCAGTCAAATGCCGATAACGACGATAATGTTGAGAATAAAATACTCAACTACCTCGTGAGGCTTGTGGTCAAATGACAGCGGATGACTCTTCCCATCCATATCACACAGAACACCGCGGGAATCACCAACATTAGCCACAGTTAGTTCTGTGCCTCTAACAACAGCCACCAATGCCGTTGAACCTACACAACGCATTATGATATTCTGCACATCTATCCATGAATACATACACTAGGCCAATTTCATTATTTAATACGTTACTACGTTATTCACCCAATTTAGTGTCACACTAATTAGAAATCAATTCTGTTACTACAACTTTTCAACTATCCTTTTCTTATCAATGGAAACTTTTCAGATACTCTACTGATCAGGCCAGCTATCACGCAGTGTTGTTACAACAAATCATCACACAAACGACACTATGATGATATGTTTAGCATCTTTGATATAACTCCAACTTGTGACAGACAGAGACAAACACAGGACCATACAATGTACAAGAATAGTGGCGCATGGTAAAAACCTGAGAGTTCTTCTGCAGAGGTCTGGATATCAACCAACTGTCGATCCACTTGTAATATTTCTTCTTCTAGAATGGTGGAAAGAGACGGCGGTTCTGAATCACCTGATAATTCACTCAGCAGACGACCCATCAATGCCTTCGACAAAGTCTTATCCGTGAAATCAACAGCAAACTAAACAGTACAAAACATTGAAAAAGTGGCTTGTTAATACATCACTAACACAAAAGAAATATACCTTTGCCTTACAAAATTTTTTTTAAAAACATCAAATAACTGTGTAAGTGTAAACAATGTCAAGATTATTTGTATTTTCAAAAAAGCCTAATAAAATTAATATAAAAGGTAATTTAAAAATAAATGCTCAAAATTAATGGACTGCACCAGGCTCACTAAAAGCTGACTGCACAGTCAGGAAGACGACTGCACACGATGATGCACGCATCGTGATCATTGTGTTTAAACACATTTTCCATTACTTCGTTTCTTTTGTATTTATATCAACTTTTACACAATATACTTTCACCGGTGCACATTTTATTTTTGTTAAATTTCATTAAATTTTGATCTGTTCTTTGTAGATGCATTAGGCATATACAGACAGCTAACTGCATACAGCATGATTGTGCCGTCTGTCTTAATAATGTGCTTGGTGGTCGTAATTATCATGGTCCAGAGTGTTCCAGACTGTGCGGTCGTGTCCGGTTTTGCGGTCGGCTTTTAGTGAGACCTGACTGCACTAGACTCAACGACATTATATATAAACTACTAGCACACCTCTCCGCCATGTCCATCATAGACACCATATATCGACGCATTAATCTGTTCAAGATCAACGACGTTAAAACGATCTTCCATATGTGGTCGCCGGCCCTGGATTGAATAGACGCCGATTGTGTCTTTGCGAAGTTCCCAGGAGGCACGGTCAAGTCGAGCTGCCGGCTCATCGCTACCAATTCCGAACGTCAGAGATAACGGCCCAGAGCGTCGCCGAACGACTGTAATCGCAGCACGGAAATAGTTCACAAGCCTCCATAAAATGCCAATCTTAATTAGATATATTAGACCAACAAATATCACTAGCGCAGTGATTTCCAGCGTTGCTAGACGTTTTATCAGATGTACAATGTACGCAATCGGCCACATTTTAAACGTTTTCGTTAATTAAACCATATTTTAAAGTCTACGTTTACTTTCATCAGACATAGAATTCTAACAACATCCTGCGTCCGCCATTGAATTTTAAGAACGCTGATTCGGCTGATATACCAAAGATAGCGAACCGTAAGTTCTTACCAACCCGTCAATGGTCAGACTCAGACCGAAGTTCTGCACGTGTTGTAAATGTCTGAAATAACTTGCCAAATTCTGTTGTAAACGCAAGCACGGTTAATGCATTTAAAGCACGGTTAGATAAGTTCTGTTCGCACCAAGCTGTTAAGTTTGATTTTACCGCCAATCTGACTGAGGAAGAAAAGTGATAAAGTTTTTTTAAATAATTTTATGGATACGGACTTCGAGGATGTTTGTACGGTGACCTGTTACGATCCACCGTATGTTGTACACCTGCGTCCGTGATTTCCTGTTGAGTAGGAATATCTAACATCGACGATCTACCTACTACCTATTGCGGACTGACCGGTTAGTGGTTACTGTCTACAGTCTTCCAGGCGGGTGATTGCAAACAGTTTATTTTATCCACTTCAGTCTAACAACAAGATTTTTTTTACATCAGATCCGACACATTACCACACTATACTGTACGGTTCGTATACGGCACGGTGCTGTACGGCGCAGATAGCGGTCTTGCAAAGTCAGCAAGGTCAGCATTCACTAGTGCCACTTTATACAATCGATTTTCTGCTGATTGCTGAATGCTATCAACCGACAGCCAGTAATGCATAGCTTCAGTTTCATGTATTAGGTCTAATATTGCACTTTTTATGTCGTTATTTTAGCTTTTTTATTTAAAAACTGATGCACGGACAGCACGGTGCACCTTATCACCACGCAGTGGCACACGCCGCACTGCACCAGCACGAGTCACGACTTACGAGTACACGACCAG
>Ga0209782_1001507_pt1 | contig 12221 bp, 10 predicted proteins | sample WorMetmaBAHAMAS1_FD_187390 | JGI IMG/M metagenome (GOLD analysis project Ga0209782, IMG submission 187390) | Marine gutless worms symbiont microbial communities from Max Planck institute for Marine Microbiology, Germany - Inanidrilus... | ecosystem: Host-associated > Annelida > Digestive system... | reverse complement strand
TACCATAGCCATATGCCAGCAGCAATTGGTATGGCTGAAGTGGTATGCAGTAATACACAGTGCAGGCCTATTGGCATCAGACAGTGAGATGACCTCCTACACAGCCAAAGGCATGAACTGACCCAGTTACATAATGCCGTTACCACGGGTGACGACCTGATATATAAGTGCTGTAGTTGGCAACTTGGCAGTTTGAAGTTTTTAGTGAAAGTTTCATTGTAAACTTTACATTCAGTGCTACCGTTTTTGTTGTATTTGCAGCAGCTGTAATTTGTTTTTTTTCTACCAAGACTTATACAACCCACAAAAGTATACATGCAGACGCAGCACAGTCTATGTTAGCGGGTGTGTTTCAGCCAAAACTACTGCATCGATTCCAATCAAATTTTGGTCAATTTTAAACATAAGCAAGTACACACTGTGGATTGTATACTTGAAGCAAAGTCTGCTATTTATGACTGCCTTGTTAAGATTCTAATCAGCCACAACCAGCTGCGCTGTAGGGGGATGCTGCAGCAAGAGTGTCCGAAACTAATGATGGTCTGATCAAAGGCCGATAGATGTAGCAGTGGAGTGTGATGAAATCCTGGAACGGACTGTTTTTCCAGACATTAATGATGTGGACGGAGATCTGTATGTTATCGATCATTTTATATGTTCACGCACAATCTATCTGTGCTGTTAACTGATGCATCGTGCACATGAAGTAATCATGCATATTGCAGACCACAGAAATGTCATGCTCTCGCTACCGCTTTTGGCGTCTGTACCCTGAGGCTTATTACACACCAAATATACTTGTGTAGGCTTAGCTGCATTACTGAAGTGTGCAGAATTGCATGCTATGGACATCATACAGCACTCTGCTATGTTTGATTTATAGGCCTACTGAAACAACAGTTATAAGTTATACTCATTACTCAGTTCATAATTTTTGGAGAGCCCACATCGTTACTGGAAATGTGGGTGTAACTGAAGCAGCCAAGGTCAGGTCCTTGGCACTGAAAGTCATGTCCTTGGCCTTTGCATTGACGGCCAAGTCCTTGGCCTTAGCCTTGCATCTGAGTTCTTGTTCACATCACTGGTAACTGTCGGACTTTGGGTATAAAACAACCACACTACACGTTAGTGCAATTATGGCAGTAGTATGCATTTGAGTTGTCCCATATATTCAGGGCCTATATCGGGACATTGCTGCATGTTAGACAAAAAATACTATTCTGCAGCCGGCTAAGCCACGTGACTCGATTCGACCAATGAGATTACACCGCTGCACTGACCGGCCGGCTGCATTTTAGTTTTCGCAGTCGAAACATACCTTTTAGCTGAGGTAACGCCTGCAGTTCAGAGGTGCCAGGGCTGCGGTAATGTGATGAGCCTTGACTTCTCTTCTGTTTTCGGCTTTTTATTAGAGCTTTATTTTGGAACGGGTCGATCTTGTCGACAATCTTCGAAGCCATTTCATGCACTGAGACAATGCAACTGACAATCAGCCCAATATCCGGCACCCAAATGAGTAACCTGTATACTCAGATTACATACAATTAACCAGCTGTAAATTCTAACAGCGATTACGTGTTGTTTGCCATAGCCGGCAAATCACAGTTTCAGCTATTCAGCTTCAGAAGCTGCATGTTCTTATATTAGGTCAGTCTTCGGCCCTCTCCAACACCGGCATGAAATACGCCAAATTCACCGTCAAAGTCTGCGGTACAATGTGTAGAAGTCACAGAAAGCTAAACCAAACGCCGATATCAACAATTATCTATCATAATACCACTATAAATGACTTTTATCGCTCTTTCGTTCATCACTATACTATATCGGGTTTCGTCACAAGGTAAGATAACTACACTGCGGACGGCGGTGGTCAGTATTTCCGGTGGGTGTGTCGTGTTTACAAGTTGTGGACTTGTGGTTGAAACTTGAGTGTGTTTTGTATTATAAATGTCCAAGTTTGCATTTTATCTGTATACAGAAAGTGCACGGTTAAGTTTCACAGCTAACAGAAAGCAGCGTAGTCTGTACTGTCAGTGTCGTATATTGCAGTTTGTAGCGAATGATCACTCTTCCAGCTGATCATGAACTTGACTGTCAAGACAGGCTTTCTGATTTTAAATGTGGATTACCGTCTTAACGTGACTTGCCCGTTCTTGTGCTGATGGCTTCACCTGGTGAATATAATTACTATAATTATAGGTTCAGATCGGCGATCTCAACAAAATTTGCGAAATTTGATCGGACTGATCTGAAGTTACGGTGCAGAAATTGATAGCTTCAGATCTCAAATTTTACAAACAAGTTCCATTTCTGGCATCATATGAGATATCCATTATGTGATACAACCTACATGCATATCAGAAACTAATAGGCACTTTTATGCTTATGTGTTGATTTACATGCCCATTTGTATGTACTGGTACTAGAATGCATTAGAATGTTTTACAAATAATATTTTATTGCCAAGCCTAATATCCGGGAAGATATAATTGGCAATTTAATGACTACTTAAAGTTAAGTGGCCATTAGCTAAGTGATGATTTAGGTGAGTTTGGTGCAACCGGCCCTTAAAATTTTGATGGATTTCTGCATAAATGTTATATAATAACTGTTGTTGTTGTTTTTAGCTGTTGCCAGATGTTTTCAGAATGAAGGTTACATTTATACAAATCATTTTGGCTGGTTCTGTTATACTGGTGGCTATATTTTGGATCAGAGCTGTTTTGTTCTATAGTGTGATTATATGTACAATACTCGTCTGTTCTTGGCTATCTGGTGTACTGCTTCATCTTCAGTTCAGTCAGGGTCCGGCTGCAGTTGATGGTTTGCCTTCAGTCTGTGATAATAAACAGTCTGTTTTGTATGGCAGCTTGGTACGTCTGTTTTTGTTGCTACCAGTACTGTTAGTTTGGTATATTATGAGTGTTTTTGTTTTAATTTTAAGCAGCATATTGATATTGTGTGTTTGTCTGTCTGACTTTGTCTTTATGCCTATTTTACATTCATTGTACTTCTATGTTGCTCTGCTTCTGCTTTTATTGTGAATAACCATCCATAAAGTGCCTTGTCACAGATTAACTAGTTGCATGGCAGTAACTGCGGCATACATTGTCATAGGGCCCGTCAGTAAATAAAGAATATTTATACAAGATCCAGTTTTACTCGATATTTAGTGAACTTACGGTGACGAGCAGTATGGTTGTAATCATAACAGCTTGTGTGAAAGTTGCAAGTTCCCGCAAATAAAAGGACAAAGTGGGATGAGTTATCAAGGTGCTATTTGTGCACTTTGTTTTGTAAGGTAATTATCGATTATCGAAGACTAACCGTAACACGATAGGAAACTTTGTGCATTGACGCCTGTACTAAGCTCACCGTATTTCACCGGAAACAGAAATAACATAGAGATATTCTTATATAACTGACGTGCCCTATTGAAACTGGTTAAATGATGTAAAGTCTAGAAGTGAATTAGCAGTTCTGCATAACATTGCGTATGCATATTATAAGTGACATTTGGTTATATCTGTGTCGAGAAAGTGCTCTGTCGTCTCATTTTTAGCTGGATTGTTTCTGTTTCTTTATTAGCCGGTGTCATTACATACTATCGAGTCTGTCTTTTTGTCTCGTCATAAACACTATAGTTTACCATAAATGGCTGCATGTAATGCTAGTCGATTGTTGGGGATTGTTAGCTGAGACGTTTTTTTATCCATTATAAACTTTCTGCTTAAGTTTAGTGTTCTCAGTGAAAGTGAGGTCTGCATTTGTGACATTTAGCAGGCGTGACATTACTGTTATCTGAGGTGTTGTAACTTGTTACTATGGCACAATCAGAACACAGATGCAGTGAGTAGCGTAAAAAATGACTAAAAGTCAATTATTCATCTGTTTGTAGCAGAAAATGACAAACTCAATCCAGGGAGAGTTGGAGAAATCGTGTTTAAGTCGTGGCCTGGGTGAAGCACTTGAACAGCTGATGCAGTTGATTGTTCGTGATTGTATAATTGTCTGGATGTATGACATTACTTTGGACCATGCTCGCATCAAGGAACTGTTGATGTAAGTGAAGTCCATTGAGTTACTTTTTTATTTATAAAATATACAAATTTACAAATTTATATTTATTTATAAAATATACAAATGTGGGTGCCAAGGCCCTGGCCGTTACTCCCTGACTTTCATTGACTGCTATTTAGCAATGCCAGTCCGTGCAGTAACCTACAAAAAATCGTGCTACTGCATGTACACTACCACTTTATGGTCTTGAACTGTTGTTTAATGATGGACAATGATACAGTATCAGTGTCCAGAAGAAGCTGATAAACTGATGATTTTTATAGTTTTTATAATTTGGGGGCCCACAAATTATTGGAGCCCTGTTCATCTAAATATTATGATCCAGCCATGTACAATATACATTTTGCTATGCTGATTATGAAGAGTCAGCACGAGTGAAGCAATTAATGTCAGCAGGAGTAAAGTATTTACTGCCTTGTCTTTGTTGCACTTCAGACTTTTAAAATGCATCCAGCAACCACAACTGTGGACATTGACAGACCAAAAGAGTTTAGCTTTCTCCATTATGGACCAGTTTGCTATCAGCCATGCACGACAACTGTCTGTCGCTGAATATTTTCGTACTAACTTACAGTGGTAAACGTTAGATTGCATTGCATTGGTGTTTCTGTGATTTTGATGCTGTTACACCTTAGTCATTACATATGAATGTTCTAACTTACTTGGACCTCGGAAGTTTCTTGGTTTGTTCTATTTATGACATCAGAAAGATCAAAGTACTAGTACTACCACTTTTATTAAGTAATAAACACCAGTTTCATGCAGTAAACTTAATACACCCGATCATAAATGCATTAAAATTTATAATTGTTGGTTCTTGTTAGTATCTAATTTTCTGTGCATTTGATTAACTATGCAATATGGCCAGAAACTATACATTCAATAATTTTATGCACTGTTGCATCTCAGTCTGATGCTGCTGTCCAACTGGATGTTGATGATGATGCCTATCACACAAAACTGAGAATGTTGAGAGGTTTAGAAAGATGCACTAATGTTTGCTAGCTTCTACTGCTCTTGCATCCGTGGGGCATGTTCAACTCTTCCAGCATGATTGCTAAGGTAGCAGTCAATGTTTGGCATGGTTGATGCAGATGTATCTGTGTTTTTGTAGTAAATCACGTATATACTGTAACACGTAGACATAGGCTCGAACTGTTTGTACAGCGGTCACATATTGATGTTTGTAAATACTTCTTCTCAAATCGCACTATACAAAGTTGGTATAGTCTGCTGGCCACATCAGAAGACTTTTTTGACTTTGGCATGCTTCAGAACACTTTTATAGTGAATTGATATAACTAAATTTAAAGTAGGCAGTGATAGTTATGTTTTTAACATTCTTTTGTTTTTTTTATAGATATATTGTGAATGAGCAGTAGTTTGTGCGAGACAAAATGTACCTTAGGCCACCTTGCCTGTAAGCTTTCTTATGAAAATCTTGACATTGTATGTTTATTTTTTGGGCCCATTCCATGGGGCCATAGCGGTCCCCTTCGTTACGCATTGTCGTTGTCGTTGACGTTGTCGTTGTTGTCATCGTTGTCGTTGTCGTGAACATCGATATGCAGGCGGCGCACGATAGTACCGCTAGCGACACCTGGTGAATGGGCATGATGCGGCTCACAGTGGCGAATGGGCCCAACATTTTTCTAATGCTTCTTGTTTTCAGTAAACAGTTATAATTAACACTAACAATTACAATGTTGCCCCAATAGGAGCTGCCACTCGCTGTTTTTGTAATGTGAGCTACCACCCACTGTTTTTTTTTCCAATAGTTATATAAATGTAAAAAATCATGTGCATTATAGTATGACTCCTTTATAGTGCTAATGTTTTAAGTATAACAATTTAGCCTGAGACATAGCATGATCTGTAATTTCTAACGTGCTATGATTATATTTATATGCATACTAGTATATACATTGTTCCAGTGATGCTAATGTGCAGGAGTGATATGTGGACGGCAGTTAATCAGTTCAGTCGCCGTGTTGCGTCATTTGATAAGACTGTGTTTCTTACGCATGATGTAATTAATGTTGTGACGAGACATTTCCGTGATATCCGCTATGCTGATCGCAGGTACAAGAACTGTGACACACTTTCAGTGTGTATTTTCCTTACTTATTTTTTGTCACAAATTTTAACAGTTGATCTGTGGTCTGACATATTCTGTGCCTCGAACTTGGATCAACCTTCCACTGCACAGAAGACATCTCCTCCATGGACGTCTTCTCAAAAAACTTGAAATGCAATCTTTTTCTGCTTTCATGTGCATTCTAACTGTCGTGTTTTTTGTGTGTGTTATATGCACTTTTATTCTCCTGTTTGGCACCATTGATATGTTATTTTTTCATTTATGGCACCTTAATCTGGACATATTTTATTGATTGATCGATTGATTCCAGGCATGTTGGTGTTCAGTTACAGTGCATATAAATTATGTGCAAGAAAATATGACGTTATTGTCACTACTCTCAAATTTTTTTTCTATTCTGACTTTTCTCCCATCCCAATAGGCTATGGTGATTGTCTGGAGGTAAGTGTGTAGAATATCAGAACTGCTGCACTCTTTGCCACAGTGTACAGATGTACACAGATGTACACAGTGATATGCATGCGTTTGTGAGCAGTTTGTTTATCTTTAGCTTTTAGTTTTATGTGTTTTATTGTAGTCTAGGTCTTGTGTTTGTTTGTTTTCATTAGCTTGCCCATGTTTGTGTTCATTTATTACGTTGTGTTTTTTGTTTTTTTAAGTACTAGCCAAGAGATTGACTTGGAAGAACACTTCCATCTACAAAATAGCCAGTGGTTAAAGTGAAGGGGGACCAAGAGGGGGCTCAGCCCCACCTGCTGTCGGTTTGCCCCCCCTACTAAAATTTCAGCTCTGGCTGCCAAAAACTTGGCTTGGCCTGCATTACATGAGAGCCATTGTTTTATTTGTCTTTTGTTATCAGAATATCGTCACAGTAATAGTCAGTGTTGTTTACACGACTTCTTTACACCATATACTAAGTCTATGGTGTAAAATAGGATGTCGGTCCATTTGTGTAAGGTGGTGTTCTTAAATTTTGTCCCCCCCCCTCTGCAGTCAACAGTTACTTTAACCACTGCTGAAATATCCTAAGTCAATCAGTCAATTTATTGATTCTGATAGATTTGGCCAAATCCTGTTTTGGCATTTTAGGCATTGCAGCCTAAACCGTGATAAGCAGTGAGCATGGCTATGGTGTGTGTGGTATGTGTACTGATTGTATTAGTAACGTATTTATGTTATTTAGGCGAGAGAACAATGTAGCATTTTGTCTGCATCCTTGCCTTCAGAGTGTTGAAACTGAAACTGATCATCTGCGGCGAATAACAGATACTTTTATCAAGGAATTGCTTTCTTCGGGTTTTGCAACGAACCCTTTTGTTCGGAATCTGTTGCGAGAAATAGTCACCTGCAAAGGTGTGTATGTCTATCTGTGCAGTAGAGAGACACATTTTATATTTCTCATTTATTTCTTGGAGAGATGAACTCATCAGGTAAGCACACAGTATTTACTGATTATTTACAGAATAAAGTATATAACCAGATTTTGGATCTGAACCCGTTTAACAAGTATAAAGGACTAGATTGTATGAAACCATGTTTACAGTCATCATTACATTGTAATGTAATATGGTTTAAAGTTCTTAAATTTTTTAATGTATTTTGTGACAGGATGACCAGTGAACCAGTGTTTTTAGTTAAGTAAGTAGGATTTATGACATTTGTCCTGTGTTTCTACAGTGTTGAAATCTGCTGTCAGTCTTGTGTGTGATCCACATTACCTCAACAGCAAACTCTATAGTTGGTTGAGTTACAAGGAGCACTTGGTCGCAAAGGCAAAGAGGAAATATCTGTATGCCGCAACGTATGAAGACTTTATGCAAATGATAGAACAGTGTGAAGACATTGAACAGCTCAAGCATATCAGGTTTAATCTCAAAGTTCAAGGATAAACTGATTGTTGCCAGTGATGTAGCACATCTTACCTGTATTTCTGTCGGGTCCATATATCTCATTTCTCAGTACAGTTACTACAAGTGTATAACTATTCTGCGTAATTTTATGCGTAGGCCATTTTGTGACATGTGGACTAGTTTTGTAAGGGACTGGTGTGAGAGTGACTAAATGTTTTATGAACTTTTATCACCCACTTAGTTCTCACTAGGCTTGCATATCCATGCAGTCTCGATATGAAACAATGTGTGCAGGTAATAGGTAAGGACATGTATAATTCTCCAAATATCTGTGATGTGATGAATGAATAAGTAAGTAAGTTACTCAAATTTGTTTGATAGTTACAGTGGCACACATGTAGCAAAAGTGGTACATTTCATAGTACACTGCTTTGGCACTTATGTGCTTACTTTTATACTGTCTGTTTCCATCTGTCTTTTTCCTACACTGTATTGTGTGAATTGAGATTAATATATTTCAGCGACATTTGAAAAAAAAACTAAAGTTCACGAAGTAGTATGTTTACAGGCCAGTTGGAAAGCTCTAAATATAATTAAAGTGACCAGGTAGTCTTAGATGCACAATGATGTCATAACCGGAGAAGCTGCCGATGACTCTATAGAGTTACATTTGTGCTAAAAGTAGTGTTTATGGCGGCGGCTGTGTGTCAGATACGCAGTGATATCAGAACTGATGCAGGCTACGTTCATCAGAGATCAGCACCACTTGAGAACTCAGAACATTAGTAAGAGATTTTTTGTTTGTATTATTGGCCAGCTGATGAAACCGACAGCTGTTATTTTAGCAGCTTTATTAATTCCAATGTCACGTGGCCACAGTGGCAGCTGTGATGCTGAAATCATTTATTACACCAGGTAGAACAGTGCAACCATTTAGTGACCCTTTATCCGGGGCACTCGGCTGAGCCAGTGTCAGCAAGAAAGTGGCAAAAACATGCTGCAGGCATTCAGTGCCATGCCGTTAGCAAGTCCTTGTTGAGAACCCCAATAACAGCATTGCTAGGCCCCTGCACTAATTGGCAAGTTAGTAGGCTGATAGACAGACACATTCATAGTTCAGCTATGCTAACTCACTTGGATCACCAGTGTCTTTATTTATCTCCGCACGATTTTATGCCGGATGCCGTTCTTGCTACAACTCTTGCTACAACCGTCCCGATTTATCTTGGCTTGGAATGGGTGCTTGGTTATGCCGGATTGAATACTATATAGTTCAGTGCACCAGATATTATTCTAAGCATATTTTATATCACAGTAATGAGATATGGTAAAAGTTGCTGCTTGTCTGAAAAGAAAGTGTTTAGTTTAGCAAATGTTTAATCAGATGTTGACAGTTATTACTAGATATATTGTATGTTGGCAGACAAAGCTGCATTTTCAAAGCAGCGCAACAAAGTTGACATGCTTAACTCTCGTGATCTCGGCCGATATGTCAATCAGGTTTGCTGCCATCCGGTATATTTGTGCTGTCCATTGCTTACTTATATAAAAAAATAAAACCATGCATTAACTGTAAAACAATTTTTAGACACCTGTTAAATCATGAAAACTGCCTTAACCAACAGCCTATGCTGGCACAAATGCCATTTTAGTATCCATTTCCAGATTAGGCTGAATTAGCTGGTTGGCGATAAAAGGGTCTTGAGCAAGTATTTACATCCTGGGACTGTCCCACTGGCTTAACATGGTCCTGCACATTAGCAAGCTACGGACTTGGTACGTTGTCGGTAATTATTTAGTTTGTACCTGTTACCGTTAACTTCTCTACCACTGTAAGATTATTTGATATAGTACTCTTTTGTTATAAACTGTAACTAATGGAATTTTAAAATTTGTGATACGTAAATGTTGTTGAACTTGGTCTGCTGTGTATATGTTGACTGTGTGTAGGCCAGACTGAGCCGCACAGTTAACCCCTCCCAACCTCCCTTGGTTATGTGCCTATTACGAAAGGAATCGTGCAGCATTCAAAAACATTTCTAAACTTGGAGACCACCCATCAACTAACCCATGAAAACTACAAGATTGGCTGTTGAAGTGTTTTGAGTATGCATGCATGTGCAGTTGAAACGTGCCAAGACCCTATGTGCCAAGAGGATGCAGTACCTTGGAGGCTCAGAATACAGCTGCTACGTTGACTCAAACGAAGTTCCACTTGAAAAGAAGGTCTGTGAACTGTTCATTTATGTCACTGCATGTTTGTTTACATGTCTCGTAGCTGGTATCCCTGCCTCTGAGAGTCACTGTCAGTTGATGAAGAACTGTCGAGTGAAGTTATCAGTTCCCGTGGTTAACAAGACGAATGGCATCCAGTGACAGCAACTTGTCGGATTTTTGTTTGGGGAGGGGGAGCATAGGGCATGCCGTTTTCTGGTTTATCAGTCATAAATTTGTGTGTATGTACCTACATACTTATTTACCTACCTAGGTGCCTACCTACATACACATAATATAATATAACTTTAAAAAATTGGACCGGTTTACTGAATATTAATTCACGGTATTATAGCTTTTTTCATGATGTTGTTCTATCAGTTGTTTGAATAAATAGTATATAACCATGCTTTTTAAAGGTTCAGTTTTTATATTTGCTTTTATATTCATTTTCTGTAATTATCTAAGGTCTTTTGTGTTGTATGTATGCTTAATATGTTACATGCTGTATTGCCTTGTACATGTACTATGCGTGTTGTGGCATGTCATTAACCTTTGGATCTATTGCCTATTTATTAGTAAATAAATATATGACTGTATAATGGTGTAATTATTCACAAAAAACACCATCAAAAGTTACTAAACCATCAAAAAAATTGGGAGCTGCAGCTATTCAGAAAAAAATGGGGCTGCAGCCCCCCTTGTTCTGTCTCTCAGTATGCCATATTAGTCACTAACTTGTCAGAATTAAGGTGGAAGACAGACATTGACATTGAAAGGCAGTTACTGATATGAATAGCGGGTTTTATACCCTCTGTACTGTTGTATACTTAATTAATTATTTAGTTATGCCAAATGAAGGATGATGAAGTTGAATTCATAATCGATAAGGATATTGTCGCGAGTTGTTGAGAAATGTGAGTGAATTTTTGTGTATTTTTGTGTATTTGTGTATATCATAGACAATCCCGTTCACAAGTGTTCTTCAGACTGACGATGCTAAGCAAATATTTATGAGATTTCTCGGCAGGACTGACGACACTTTGCTATTAAAGTCAGTTATTTCTGGCATTTTATTTACCACGAATAACAACATTATTCACTATGACTTTTCTTCGTAACTTTGCTTCAGACACTTTGCCTTTGATGTTAAAATTTTTTTTCTTAGACTAGTTGCAGATGGGAGCAGACTGCTGTTTCAGTGGTCATATTGCTTAGAGTTAACTTCATTGAATTTTTAGTACAATTTCTCTGCAACGTATGAACATGTTGTTTTTAGGTAACCATGTTGATAGTACATGCTCAATTGACGTGTGTTATATGTTTGCATATGGAGTTAAGCAATTACATTTTTTATACTGCAAATATTATGTGATGTCTATTTATTTTAATTTTTGATGTATACATTGTCAAGGTGTGATGGTTCCCGTGTTGGAATTTGTGATCTCTTTTATTTATTTTTGTTTACAATGTATTTTGCTCTAAATATACCGTAACAGAACAATTTTGTCAGCAGAATTGTGACTGATATGTCCATATATAGGTTTCATGAGGCAGTTGAAGACATGAAACATGTGGTAAGCCTTTATTAAGTTTTCACACACATTTGTTAAATAGCATTGTGCAGTAGCTTGAAGTATTTGATGGTTTTAACCAAAGATTTAAAATGCATATTGTTTGTTGTGAATTCTTTGCTGCAAATGCTGATCTAAGTTATAATCAGTACTTGATGTTTTAGTAGATACTTCAGGTGGGCTTAGCTCAGCTGCAAAAAGAAATTTTTGAGTAATTATTGAAACCGATTAAATACAGGCTGGATGACTTTGAAAATGAATGGGTAATGGAAAAAGTCGAGACTGAAAGGAATCTTCTGGAGTCTGTGGTAGCAAGGAAACTCCGGTTCTTTGGCCATATTGTCAGAAAGACTGCAGACTGCCTGGAGAAGGAAATCATGGAAGGGAATCTGCCTGGAAAAAGAG
>Ga0209782_1001506_pt1 | contig 12226 bp, 15 predicted proteins | sample WorMetmaBAHAMAS1_FD_187390 | JGI IMG/M metagenome (GOLD analysis project Ga0209782, IMG submission 187390) | Marine gutless worms symbiont microbial communities from Max Planck institute for Marine Microbiology, Germany - Inanidrilus... | ecosystem: Host-associated > Annelida > Digestive system... | reverse complement strand
ATTAAAAAAAAAATAAAAAAAAAAAATATCGAAAAAACATCGGTAAAATATATAGCCCTTCCGGCAAGTTTGCCGAGCGGGCTAAATAATAACCAAAATATACAATAACAATAATAATAATGTGTCTGCATTGTCAAACACAACAACTGACAGCCAGAACCGAACAAACAAGCTGTCATGTAGACAAACGAAGAGAACCAGCTCATGATGCTCAAGCAATAAGCAAACATATCGTAGTTTCAGTTTTTGTCCCAGCGTGGCTAAAGCCAACATTTTATTACTTTGAAATCCGAACGTTATCTGTTGGCTATTCTTCCCATAAATTTCAGTTTTTAGTCAAATGAGGCAATCAAGAATAGCAGACTTTGCCCTTTGTGCACATCGAATCCATGCTATTCTAATCCATGTATTTCTCTGGTGTCACTTTGTGCATACGCCATATCCGCGTTGCGTCTGTTAATTAGATTGTTAGATTATGTGCATGTAGCAATAGCATACTGAAAAATGACCTCTGTGATTTAACACCCATTGTGTGAACACACAACGTTATCCACAAAACGGAAGTATATAACGCATGGCATTATCATCAGACGAGGACCTAGCCGCAGCCACAGTCAACATGAACAAAAATTTAGTGAAGTCAAGACGTGGTTGTTGAGATATGGAAGCAGACATTATACGAGCAATAAAGACAGACACAATACAGACTGATTAATAGATTATAGATTGATTGAAAACACGTCATGTTATTCACGTGTGTAATGTAAACAATCAGACATACCTGCAGTGTCAGTAGGTGTAACGCTTCTTGTCTCTGTACCTTCTCTTGCTGCACGTGTAAACATTTTTTCAATATTTTTTTCATATACACTAGATTCACTATTCACGACGTCAATAAAACGCATACAAGCAAACAATTTATCAGCCAAGACAAAACTCTTTAGCTATGCCGTTATTTATAGTGTACTGCAAGGTTGTAAACCACCTAAAATAGCTGGTGTGCTATTTACTGTTAATATTATACTACTATGTACAGATATTTACAACATACTTAACTTAGAATTTTATTTTTTCATGTCACTCTCCCGAAACTAAAATTTTTGTTTGAACTAACTTGTATAAACCACATAACAGCCAATTAGCACAGATATGCAGTAGATGAGCTGTCGAACAGTACAGGTATGTCTACCTTGATTAGGTTGCATGAATCTGAAGACGTGGTTCCTGCCAAAGATGACTCGTGAGCCAGTCTTGAGTGTCATGGTCTCATTGACGAGTGTGCCGTTCACATAGCAGATGGCGTCATTGCACGGCGTCATTGTCACCGTGTCTACAGTCAATCAACGTCATTCACGTCATAAATGACGTCATCATCGACGTCACTATTGTCGTCGTCATCCAGAAACTAATAAATGTTTGTTGTATTTACTACTTCACTAGCAAACGCTTGCCTATTCGACAAAAACTTTAATATTCTGTTAGTTTTGGATAATCATTTCGAACAGCAAGGTCGAACCTTCAATATACCAGTAATCATGTAATCATTGTTATGCATTCTGAGTAAGTGAAACAGGAAGCCATATACTGTACGGTACCGCATGTCATCTTGTGGCACCGCATGACAAGGCACGCACCGCATCTGGAGTGAATGAACCTTTATCTTCATAGTCGTGAGTATGAAGTGACTACGTGACAGTACTTCTCACTGCTGGTAGTTTATCATCAGCAGGCTACGTGGACTGCCGTGATCAAGCAGTAAAACAAAGTTTAAATTTCTAGCTTCACCCGTTCAAAGATATAACCCAAAATTTAAGAAAATGACAGTTAGGGTCACTTACTTGGTGCAGCATTTGTCAAATTGTCGAAATTTGTCAAAATCCTGTACAACTTATGCCAAATAACCAAACTTAACCAGTGTTAATAGTTTAATATTTAATACTGCAGAAAAGAATAATACCTAAACTTAGTGTGAGGAAACTAGAGTTATCTAGTCACTGGGCTACAATTAGTCGTTGATTGATAATGGATTGGATTCAACTATTTCAATCCAATTCACAATGGTGACATTGCAAATGCATTTAAGTGACGTACAGAAAATTGAAGCTACATGCTGTGATCTGTGCGTTAAACAACACTGATCTGTGGAAACCACCAACATAAGAACGTTGACGTGTGAATGATTGATTGAACGTAGTTCACACTGGATTAGGTGCGTTGCACTGCATTGCGGTGCAGTGCATTAACGCACCACAACGCATATGATGTGAATGAACGTTGAGTGTGAGTGAGTGACCTTCACTGCTAGTGAAGAAACAGTGTTGGTTGAGGATGGAGGCGCCATACAGCTGGATGTCCTGTGTGTCGAGACTACCGACCAGTGTTTGACCATCCTTGATGTAGTAGAGTAGACACTCAGACATCAGAGGATCCTCGTTCAGGTTCACAAGGTGAGCCGTCTATCACACCAGCCACGACATATCTACGCTTCAACCAACTCTTCTCAGACTATACTGTTACTTTTATGTGTTTCCTCATATTTATTTGGTATTCATTCTTTTAGTGTACAGTGTCACATATCAGTGTAAAGCCTAGTTATTTTACTGACCACAACTTTATCTTATCTACTAACTCCAAAGGTTTTGTTTCAAAACAAGTGCAGGAAGAAAACCGAGTTCTGGAAAGAAAACTGAGAACGGTCCAGCTGAGGTTCAGCAGGAAATATAATGGAGGCAGTGATGGGTAATGGTGATTCCACAATTATGTATGTCATAGACGTACATGTATCTTACTGCGTATGAGACATCGTGTGATTATTACAGACAAGCATTTGTGTATGCAGCTGTGAACAAGTTGTCAAACCTTTCTCGGTGTGAAGACACCCATGACGCTGCAGTCTTCACGTAGAGCGATTCCCATCTCAGCAAGCATTGCTTCTCTACACCACCAGCAATAACATTCACATTATGATTCACGTAACAAGCAATCAACGAGTGGCTCCCTCCCATTGCGCCACTTGCTACTGCATTAAATTAAAATTAAGAAATTTGAAATTAATAGTGTGCATAAATGCATTATAATGAGTAATTTTCCATTTTGAGTCAACTGCCCAGCAATCCCTTATATGGATCAACAATAAATTATTCTAAAAAGATTCATACACAGTTGACAGCATCAGTTGACATCAACAGCACATACATTTTACTTTTGCACTCCAGAAATACGCTTATTATATTGTTATTTTTGTTATTATTATCATTATTATCAAGTATCAGCATATGTTGGTACAAGCCTATTGCATTCTCACTTATGAAAATATCATGCACTATACTATAGAAGACAATTCTTTATCATCGCAACTATCAGCCTGAAGAACAGACAGGAAGCAAGGATGGAGACGACACGAGACAACAGGACGTGTGTCGTTGGTGGTATCAGTTGGTGGCTTACATTACCTCTGTCGCCGAATCTCCTCAGACTTGCGTATCTTCTCCTCCCAAGTCTCGTTGAGTTCCCGGATGAGTTTCTCAGTCATGATGAGTCGTTCAGCGGCGTCTGATGCAGTCGTGTCATCAATGAGTTGTGATTGTGCTCCTGACTCGTGACGAGTTCGACTCACCGCCTCATTACACACTGGCATCATACGACCTCCACCTACATCAGCACAATCATGCCATCACAGCATACTAACACAGTAAAGCATTGCTATTCACCGAGAACTGACGTATACAGTGCGGTACAGGCTTTAAAGTTTTGCTTTTTTGCATATACGAAGCTGTGGTATAATCTAAAACGTAAAACATCAGTCTGGTATCTGTTTGTCTGTTCCGCATGGTTTCTGTCTGTCCCATTGGTTACTGTCTGTTTGTACCGGCTGACGATGGCAAACCAACGCGTTGCTGCGTGAATTCTGCCATTTTATTGAGTGGTGCTGTGACGGGGATAACCGACGCAACGTTTATATGACACGGCCAGCGTATACCTTTCAGTCCACCTTTCAGTCCGTCTCTGAGAGGGCCTATACAGGTTTAGGTTACAGTGACAGTCGATGATACAAATGCAAAGTCAAATGCCGCAGTAGCTCATCCTCGAAAATCCGCGACGGACACAGCCAAACTTCGAGGACTGCATTTCTGGTAACGTGAATACGTGATCCACTGGTAAACTCAGGTTTATTGTGGTCGTTAGTGTTTGCTGTAGCCAGCCACGCACAAGCATATGCTGCTGACCTTCACCAACGACTTCGATGCCTTCAAGACGCAGTAGATTGCGTAGCATGTCGACCTCAGCCTTGAGTTCACGAATGAGTTTGGCGTTAGGATCCTCGTTGATAACCGCCTTGCAGACGATCTGCTTAGCACGGTCTGCATATCTGCAGCCACCATCAGCAGCATCAGCTCAGCATCAGCATCATCAGTCATCATCATCATTGTCATCAACAACAATACAACCAACACATTTATCTGTCTACACTACTAATAAACCATTAGTTATCCCTTAATTTACTACACGATGTCAGCTATTCAAATTTGTTTAAGTTTTTTTAACGACGTTGCATAAAAAGCGGCTGTGTATCAATTCTCTGCATACATTCTTCCTCCTTTTTTTACTTTTTCTTCTTAATGAAATTATGATTCTGTTCAATTGTAGGTTTACAAGTCGACAACGGTTCTACCTAGTCACTAACAGGAAGTCACAAGTTGCCAGTTAACACAAGCAATGTCTACTGGGTTCAGCACGGCGACGCAACTATTTATTACCTGTATTCGGGTTTTGTATACTAATCACTTAACACGTAAATTGGACGAACTGTATTGCTTTAGATGAGCAAATGGTTACGTTCCCATGCAACTGTGATGCAGTAAAAATGAATTATTTACTGTTCCAACTTTACTCTTTCCGCAATAACCTTTTTATGAAAAAAACAGAAACAAAAAAAACAAAACGTCAGCGTCACAATAACTATGGATGGAAAACAAGAGTAAATAAACGAGGCCAGCAATTAATGATACCTGAGTGTACTGAGAGTTTCTTCATAGTTGATGTCGGCCGGACTGAGAGCAGCTATCATTGCAGTCTTGGAGTTGCCGCCTGCAAGCATCAGCACAATCAGCTGAATAGACTCACACGCCTAACTAATCGTATGTCATCATCATCGTTATCATCACAAATACAGGATTTTATCTTTTTATCAGTTTTACTTTAATAAAACTGATAGATTCTCACGACTTTCGCTACTTTCAGGATGACCATAAATTGTAGAACTAAAAGTTAGTGAGATATGATTATCTAGAACATAGAGTATTGATTGAAGGCAACATGACTGAATAAAGCGAATAGCAGACGATCAGCAAAACCTGACTTACAAAAATTGTTTTAAAATATGCTTAAAAACAAGGGAATAGAAATCAGCCAAAATGTTTTTAATGTCGCACTGTAACTGGTCAAAAACTAGTCAACTTTCCACAACATGAAACTAAATTGGCCAAAACAAACTATCAAAGCATAACACATTTCTCAACGAAACAAGTTAAATTCAACTGCTGAGTTTTTAGTCGGCCTGAGTCACTCACCAAGATTTTCACGCAGAAGCCATGTTAGAACTGAGTCGCGATAAGGAATGAACTCTGTTTTCTTTCTTCTTTTATTAGTGCTGGCTTGTGACTAACACACACACATATGCCAGGCGTCTCCACGTGATGACAAATAAAGACGAACAACAAACGTCCTTGTCATATCAATGACTCTCATGCCGTGGTTTATGTGCAATTTATTCTGCTTGCAACATGCTTCAATAGCCTAATTGCTGGCTTTTCAACATGTATTCGTGCTGCATTCGCCTATATGCAATGTATGATCTGAAACTTCTGAGACAAACAACACTGCAAGCAATCTCTTGTATAGGCCTAAATTTACAACTTCACAGTTAATAACTTGTTAACAATTTCCTGCAACTTTCATATCAATTTTGTCCGCCGTTGCTGAATATAACAGTCTATCATGCTGTCGCTGATAACAACTTGATACAGCAGTGGCAGCGACAGCCTGTATCGCCGCCGAGCACAAATAATTCCGGTGGCGCCTACGCCAATCTAATAGTTCCTTGGGTTCACAGGTGTCAACGTCCCAAGCGGCAATCGTGCAGTGGTCAACTGTGTGACCAATAAACAGACAAACAGACATACCACGCTACGTCGAGATATGTGATATGCTAACTCGCATCTAGCACTGCTTGCAGTGCCGGCGATGCGGCTAATAATAGCATTTTTCCTGCGCTGTGTGGCGGTAAAGGCGGCGTTATTACAGAACGAAAGTGACAGGTTTCCGACCTCCGACAACTGTCCTATGAAGTGAGTTTCCGTACAGGCCACAGATGTGAAAGTCGAGTGTAAAAATTAGTTGAATTTGAAAATTCGTTAGTAAAGAACATGCAGCGTCGTTCGACTAGGCCTAATGCTGCCGACTGCATCATCATCATCATCATCAGCAGCAGCAGCAGCAGCAGGAGGAGTAAACGAGGATGACACTGACGACATCAGCGAGTGCTGAGATGACTTTGCCGAGTGTCGTCAATGACTTGTTGATATTGGCGCCCTCCTTGAGTCGAGTGCCCTTGGCACCAGTCGAGTCAGCCCGCTCACTACCTGCCAGGTCCACCAGACTCACCTTGCTCACCTGTAGTACATTCACACAAGCACCTGTCACGCCATCTGGCGAATGCTCGCACAAATCATCGTCGACAGGCTTGAAGTACAACGCATGTTTATATGTCCCCGCCTTACGGTAGGGGAAGTGGCACTAAGCAATGCTGTGATCCATCCGTCTGTCTGTCTGTCCCATGCCCCTAGCTCTAAAACGGCTAGGGCTGTATAGTTTAGTGCTGATAGTCTCTTTACAAATTTTGCACGAAACTAAAAACTAAGGAGTCTTAGCTTTTAGTTTTGTGCAAAATTTGTAAGTTTGTAATCGTACACTTACCGCTCATATAATATTTAGTCTGTTGGTATAGGTGTGTCCGTGTCGGTTCAGCCACTTCATGTATTTCGGTATCGCATTAGGACAATTGAGACGTCGCACTGTTGCACAGCCTGCACACGTTTTCCGCCTCACAGGGAACGAGTCACATACGAACTTGGGTTTCAGTCAACCACCGAGTTGGGTTTGGTTGCGTTCAGTCTCATTTTTTTTATTTTCTCGTACTATGTAAAAATTTTTGTGCCACAAGCTGAAGCAAAAACTGGTGGTTTGACAGCTACAACTATTTCGGCTGTTTTATTGTAGTTGTTTTAAGCAGGGTACACAACTGTCGATACCTTCTCAGTGGTGACGTCAGTTTGAAGATCTTGTCGTCTCTGAGAGAGAACGATCGTGAAGACTGCGTGTGATCTGCTACTGGTCTCGTTCATATTAGTTGCTGCCACTGTCCTGTAAACGGCACACCAGCACTGTGTCAATCACCCGCAGCTGAGTCGACACTTCTCTCATCGTTGTCGTCACTGTCAATGACATCGTCTACGTCATGTTTTCTTAAAAACAGGCAGTTGAATGAGTGTTGTTGTGTCGTATAGCTTGAAGGATGAGTAGATTATGGACCAGACAAGAGTTGACTAAATTTAGTAAGGTTCGACTGAGCTAGGATAATGTTTTATAGCAGTTAGATAATACTGATCCGGACTTTGAGGTGCTTGACACGTGCGTCCGTGATTTGCTGTTGAGTTGAGTTGAGTAGAGTGAGCATACTTGTGCCTGCCAGTGACAACATTATGGCCGAGGTATGCGTTGTAGCGAGTGTCATCTAATGACAAAGTCTGCTGAGTGAAATGGTTAACGCGACAAGCGACGACAGAGCAGACACACATCACACATTGCAGCTGGTGAAGTGATGAGGTGATGAAGTACAGCGACGAACGAGCAGCAGCAGCAGCAGCATCAATTATTAATGAATGACTGATCGTCCACTCATTCACTCCAGCTTAGTCTTATCTACACCCAGACACATCTACACCGCATTTCTCCTTAACTAACACACGTCTCCACTGGCCGCTATTTAGGTCGCATCGCATGCATGGCATAGATGCGAACTATTCCTACACGTGTCTTGACATAGCGTGGTCTGTGTTTGTGTCTTTCTAATTTCTATGGGCGTTGCTCATGACCCAGCTGTGCAAAAACGGCTGAACCAGTTGTGATGCCGTTTAAGGCGTTGACTCGTGTGATAGTCCAAGTAAAGTATATTATGTATTAGACGTGGTCAAGATTTCCCCCAATGGAAGGAAAATTGGGTTCTCGGCTCATTTAAAAGCACTGACCGGGATTCTTCAGCGTGACAGCCAGATTACCGACGACAGCTGTTAAATTAAATTCTCCCAAGTGAAAATGCATCAAAAATCCACCCCTGCGATGCGTCCCGTTCCCAAATTTGTTTCTAAACGTCTTTTTGTTAGTTATTGTTAGTATCATGTGTACAAGAGACTTTATACGGACTAAGCTCTGTAGTATACGGTGATGTGATACGCTGGATGACATGGCAGACCTGGATTTGTTTCCCTCGTCAATGAGGTCGTTGATGTCGTCGAAGGACGTCACTGCCAGCTTGCTGAGGTCCTCGACGTAAGGTCCGTACAGCGGGTGTTCTCTGACGCGCAGGTTGCTCGTGTTCTTGGGATTGAGCAGATCACGCACGTGCTCACAGTAGATCTCCATGTAACTCACCTTCACACATCATGCAGCGACACACAGATCTATTCATCTGCGCTCATGTCAGACTTTTCAACACTGACTTACAATCAAATGTTTGCACTGGCGTTCTCTTCTTTGCCTTCTGATGCCAGTCACAGTTCTGTTAAAACCTCCAAGGTATGTTATTGAAAAACGTGTCATAAAGTTTAAAAACAGGCCTTACATATGGTTTGAATTGTAGTTAAGTTTAGTTATATTGTTTTTTTTCCACATTGTATATTTATGTATTTTTGTTGTTTGCTACCATGTTTCATGGCAAATAAAGATTATCAAAAGGATGTCATGCCATATGAAAGGGGTATTCTCTCTACCTAGTCTCTCCTGGATATTTCCAGACATTTAGCTGTCAAGTAACGCAACTGCAAGCCATTAAGTCCTCTGTGCTGTGTCACTAAAATTTCATGCATTTTGGTAATGCCAATGAGTCCGGTATTTGCCCCATGCTGGGTTCATTGTTGCATACCGGTACTGTATAAACAAATTTACAATTTACATCTTACTTTAGCTAAGTAGTACAAGAGACCTAGCACTGGCTAGCATGGCGCGAGATGATCCGCCCGCAAGCAGCACAGCGAGCAGCACGGCACGGCGGCCGCAATGCGCGGTAAAGTGGGATCGGAATTTAAAACCTAAATTAGCTATAATGCGCCAATGCACTTCCGTCACAGACAGACGGACAGACAGACGGACACTGACATCTCGCGCTAAAAAGTCTTTAAACGAATATCTGTCAAGAAATAAGCGTTTATTAAACATTTGCAAGGAAAATAAAGAACAAACTGACTATACCTCAACTGAGTAAGTCACGTCTGGCGTGTCATTGATTCGATTGAACAGGTCTTCACACAGCTAAACGCACAAAACGCGACAGAATTACAGACACTGTCTACGTTGTTAGGCCACCAAACTTCTACGATGTTTTTAGTTTTTGTTAGTTATGACTTCAAAAATAAAGCAATCTCAGCTGAATATTCTTCAACATTTTTTTGGCATCAGTATGAACGCTATTAACATTTCTTCTGGCCAGGAGCCTTTAACAACTCGTTATGAAGGTTTATGTTCATTGTTTTACGTATGCTTCGATGACAGGCGTAAAACCTTTTTGCACCTGTATAGGCCTACCTGTCTCGCGCGTCCGTTTAACGGACATTTTCAAAGCCGGTTGTCTCAATATCTGAGTGGTGATTGGTGCAAAGTAATCACGCAGTACACATTTAAGTACAATGCTGGCTGCGTGACTAGTGATGTCAAGTCGAGCTGACCTGAGGTATGAGACCGAGTTGTCCCGGTTCTCGTCTGCCCATCATCGTGTAGCTCTTGCCGGAGCCCGTCTGCCCGTAGGCGAACACGCACACGTTGTATCCCTCGAACGAGTGATGCAGCATCTCAACACCAATGTCCTCGTAGACACGACGCTGACTCGCAAACGACCTGTCACTCGACTGACATCACAAACCACTCTAATGATCAAAATATAGCAGTTCGCAACACTCCTCACCGCTATGGGAACTCGTCAACTCACGTGCCATATTCCCATATCGCACGTAAGTTGAGTTCCAATAGCGTCACCTGCCACCCGGCAAAAGTGACATTTCCGCCTTTACCCCAGTCAATTAAAGCTGGTACTCGATATAGCAACCCCTGATGGATGCAAAACTGAGTTTACCTAGTTGGCTGGTTATATACTGATGTGGTGAATCGAAGACCTGAGTACTAAACTGGACTCGACGTAAAGTAACTTAGTTCATGCGACGAACGACGCTGCTACGACGCCAACCTAAAATATGTTTTTGGCTGTCATCTTGGTTGGATGGGATTGATAAAAGTAGATTCGGTAAATTTATCATACATACTGTATAATCACTATTGTTTGGTTCACTAACTGGCATTCATCGTCCAGTTCAAATACAGAGAGTATTTGGCTTTCTTCTGATAGGTTTTTCTGTTATGACTGGCCATTATTGGCGTGTGTGTACTCTGCAACGAAACGAACTATTTTCCACTTTAATTCTTGGATCGGTTTTCGGCGACAATATCGTTTTTACGGTGACAGAAAGTGCTCCACTGACTACCATGTCAACTAGTAACCAGTGTAGGTGCTTGACAAGAGTTAGAACTCGACGACGACGTTGACGTCTTAACGTTTTAAGCCACGTTTACATCACTGATTTCATCTCATCAGAACTGAGCTGAAGTGCAGATGAGATGAGAAGAGACGAATGATGTGAACGCTCCTTTACATATTCTGCTGTCCGGGAAAGAAATAGCCGGACGGATTGGACCACAATTTCCATGAGATCCGCTGCGTCGCTAAATAAGTAATGCGTTCGTCGACTGAGATGGAACTGTTGGGAAGCAGGCACGGCGTAGATAAATGGCGTGTATCGATATTTGTCGGCGATGAACGGCCCGCAATCCCGACAGAACCACGTCGAGGGCGTGTCCGTCTGTCGTCGTCGGGAATTGCGTGGATGACGACGCCATATTGATCTGGTAACGCTAGTCGTGGTCGTCGTTTGGTAATGAGCCGGCATTAAGCGGTCGCTGTCACTGACAATCTTGTCGAGCTGCAGTCCTACACCCACTCGTTCGCTCTACTGACCACTGTGATTTGCGCTGCAGCACTGAGCGAAAAGATTCGCGTTGGCGACTTTATTGCATTGCGAGTCCCCAGTGACCGCACTCAACCGCGATAACTGTCCGTCGAACGACTCCGCTTGAACGTCGCAAACTACCGTTCGTTCGTTCGTTCGTTCTTGTGTCGCAGCTCAGCCGTCTAATCTATTGTTTTGTTCCGTTCTGCCGCACTCGCCAGTCGTCACGACGACGACCAGCCAGGACCGACAACTGTGCAGTGCAGAGAGAATTAGTGACATGGATACGATTGATTCCATTGTTTGGCTCTTACATTTTCTGTTGTCCATTCTGCATGCGCAGCATCTTTCCTATGTTGCTTTCCATTACCAGTCTCCGCAGCCACATCACTGCGTTAATGCGCTGTCGTCGCCGAGTCCTGTTTCTCGTACGTTTCGTTCATTATTCCGCCTCCATTCCACGACAGACTCGCTGGCATCTAGCGCATGCAGAACGGACAACAGAAAATGTAAGAGCCAAACAATGGAATCAGTCGTATCCATGTCACTAACAGCGTCTTGTGAAGAAAAATAAATTTGTTCTTTTAATGTTACTAAGATTTTGAGACACTCTCCATGTGTTTTACTGTTATCACTTTACTACTTATTAAAGTATTGAAAATGAACGGCTTTTACCAGTTGACGACTCTGTTCATACTCAACATACCTTTTAAAATGCACCCCTATAATAGCAGTCTAACCGAACGCGTTTTTACTGTAAATTGTAATATGAACACTACTAAACTAGAAATGCGTGGCAAAGCCTAGCGTATAGCCCGCTCGGCGCCCCCTAGCAAATACTAATGACACACAGTTACTTACTGATCGCCGTCCTGCCTAGCAGCCCCGCCCCCTAC
>Ga0209782_1001505_pt1 | contig 12228 bp, 7 predicted proteins | sample WorMetmaBAHAMAS1_FD_187390 | JGI IMG/M metagenome (GOLD analysis project Ga0209782, IMG submission 187390) | Marine gutless worms symbiont microbial communities from Max Planck institute for Marine Microbiology, Germany - Inanidrilus... | ecosystem: Host-associated > Annelida > Digestive system >... | reverse complement strand
GCCAAAAACTGATAATTTCATCACTACATCACATTTTGCATTCACCTGGGGGGGGGGGTTGGACCCATTCAGGCATGTCCGTCTGTCTGCCCTCCCCCACCTACCCATACCTCCCCCCTCAATGGCGGTGGGCTTGTGCGATCCAGCCTTGAGCTGATTCTAGTTACTAGCCTCACTGATTAGTTGTAACCTCTGACCATTTGAAACTGCACTTTCACCTTTTGGTTTCAAGTGCTGTTGTTTATTGTTCACAGGCTGCTATCGCTGACGTTTGCCGAAACAAGTCTGTCTTCATCAACTTGGCAGCATGCTAAGTCCATGGAGTGTCTACGCAAACAAAGACTTGCTAGCATCTAAGAGCATTCAGTCAAATCTTAATTTTCTTTAGACTATTTTGTTATTTTTTCTCTTGACTATGTAGAATAAAGTGAAATTCTGGTTATGTTTGAATTAAGATACTGCAGGCACTGCGGGTCATGCTATTGTAGCACTTCGTGTTGCTTTTGAATTACGATGAAAATTGTTAGAACTACAGAAGTTGCATTTTAAGTTGTCTTGTAATATTTTCTGCAGTCTTTTTGTAGCAAAATACAAAGTATATAGTTTCTGTAATTGTGTGATACTTTTTCCGCCAACAACAATTCAATAGCATAGAAATGACAATGGCATAGATACATGCACGCAACCGGCAACAGCAGAAAACACACAAAATTCTTGAGCAACACGTATAAATAGGCAGCGGAGAATTTCTCGTATACAGCAGGTGAAAAAATGCATAGCATCGATGACAGCAATTTGCATTCGCTGTCGCTATCACAGAGATAGGCCATTTACGAGTAAATGATACTGACTTTTTGGTTGCCCAGTCTGTCTACTGTCTAGGTAAAAAAACTGTGTTTATTTCACAGAAATGTTCGCTTGAATTCACTGAACAATGAAATTAACAATTACCGGCCTCCAACATCGCTAACATTATCGCCTGGAGCATACAACTAAGCAATGTATGGAATTACCATGGCATTGGAACAGCAAGACAAAATTTACTGCTATAAAGGAAGAGAAGACAAAAGTAGCAATAGCACAACGTGACATTTTTGCAACTTACTGGAAATGTAACCTATAATTAAATGAATGAAGGTCCCAAGTTGACTATCACATGCAGCTGCTGTTATTACTCACAATACTGCTGTATACGTAACCAAAAACCATTTGCTTTTGTTTATTTGCCACCATGTTTACACCATTTCGTGTACGCGCTTACATAATTACACGATTGGCACATCCTAGTATCCTAGTAGGACCTTAAGATACTGTAGTTCACTGAATGGGTGGGCCAAAAACAGATTGTTTTTGAGAGTTAATAACTTTGTAATGGTTAATTCGGTATCACGTACGCTGCTGGAACAAGGATTACTGCCTGACATTCGTGGTTTGTCGAAAGATGACTTTGTTTCAGCAGGACAAAGCACTGGCATACCGTTCACGCTACATTTTTGCTTACCTGCGCTCCCATGTGCTGGAGTTCACTGAATGGGAAAACTGGCCTCCAATAGTTAGGATCTAAATCCTGTGGATTATTCAGTGTGGGCAGCGTTGCAACAGATGGTGTATCATCACAAAATTTCAGACATTGACCGGCTGAAATGCGTGCTAATTGACTGTTGGACTCGGCTAAGCTGGGCACATTGAACCAAGTGATCAATCAGCTGCCAATAAGACTGATGATGGTTATCAATCAAAGGGTGCCCATATTGAATTTTGTCTGGACAAATTCTGTGCGCATATATGATTGTTGCTGTTGCTTTCACTGTATATTAGAATGGGGTAAAATCCATAAGTTTCTCAAATTCAGCATAATTTCACATGTAGTGAAGTTTTATGCAAAAAAAATATATTGATATGCAAGTTTTATACTTTTTTCTAGACAAAATTATGAAACTTCACAAATCACACGTCTTTTCCCATTAACCATCGCAAAGCTATCAGCTCTCAAAAACAGTCCAGTTTTTGGCCGACCCTGTAAATACTGAATTATTGCCAGAGTCCCTGAAGCATACCACTTTACTGTGACATCAGTGCTCTTGTAATGAAACTGAGTGAAGTAATCACTGGACTGAAATTAAATTGCTCAGTGCTAAGTAACTAGTCAAGACATGAGTAACCATGTTTTATCCTCTACTCAACTGACTTCTGGGACTAGCGGACGCAGCAATAAATGCATAATGCAAGTATCCGAATAACCAAAGCCAAATACAAATACATACCTAGCTCACTTGGCGCCAGATAAATCAACCCTCACCTCCCAGTAATCTGGTAAAAATAATAAGTTAGTGAGTGATACACATAAAATAGTAGTGAGACAGATAACAAGATACCTGTTCAAGGCATACATCGAAATATACACAAAACAACCGAAAAGATAAATATACCTATATATATATAAATAACACTTGGCCAAAAATAAGTACAACATAGACATGGTATAACAAAAATACTACAGGCACCGTATCTTGCAAGTAGGCCTAAACACTGTGTATCGTGGCTTAACAGTGAATCACAAAGTCACCAGTAAACATCCTTTGTCCACATCAGACATCACTACACTGTCTCATGAAACTACTGGCTCCTTTTAGGGCTGTTCCGAGTACTCGAGACTGGTTCAAATAACTCAAGCTTAAAAAGCTCCAGCTTCTTTAAAGTTTGAGTACACAAACGATGAATATTTATTTTAATCGATATTTATTTAAATTAATTTTAATACACCAGATATACATAAAATAGTAATGTTTACTGTTAACATTACCAGACACAAGCCGTAATGAACATCATCAGCCAACAAATGTAATTAACAAAACAACAAATGTTCACAGAGCACAACACATAATGGAACAGCCTGCCAAAATCAAAGTAAGTATCATAATTTTGCTTACCCAGTACTTATTTTTAGCTACTTCAGCAGCTTCAAGTAACTCGAGTATTACTGGAACAGCCCTACATTTTTCGGACTCACACTAGATAAAGGCCCTGTCCTTGCTGTGCCACCAGTTCTGTCCAGTTGAATAAATTTCTGTAGCAATATGACAAATACTACATGTCTCTATGGTGGGATTTTTTCGCAGATGAGAAATGACAAGTTTTGGCCAAACGGACTTTACAAATGAGTTGTATAGGTCTTGTAGAAAGACTCGAAGCCAGGTGGCATAGATCAGTCTCCAGCCTACAACACTGACGTATTCTTCTCAAGATATGCCACTTACAGTAACATAATATTAATCAATTGTTTTAGCAGCCATTTATCTGGAATAAGATTAGTGGCAAAGAACCAATAAGAGGTTTTGTGACCTTTCGGTTGAACTGTTCGGCTATTTGGCCACCGCACTGGGTGCAGTAGTTGCCTGCAAGATAAAAATAACGGAAAGCATCATTCTGGACAAGATATAAATAAAACAGAAGGTGATCAAATCAGACCACTTAAAGCACATGTTCTAACTTGCACATATCGACTTAAACACAGCCCTCTGAGCCGTCATACAATGATGAGGCGGTTAAAACACTGGTGATTGTGACTTAACAAACAAGTTCAAACAATCAGCTCCGCGGCTGATCAGCGCGAGATAAAAATACAAGCCAAGACACCTGACAATCCTAACATGCACGCTGAAACTCCCACGTATGGTAAAGAACACTGATCCTATTTACAAAAGATGAGCAAAAATTGAAATATACAACAAGGCGAGATACTGTATCTGCATCAGTTAAAAAGTCACATATGCTAGCATACAATGCATAACATAATGTGAAGATGTAAAACTTCAAAGTGCTCTTGCATAAAATATTCACAATTCGGCAAAACACGAAAATCCTACAGTGTGTCTACGGAAAATATCCAAACAGGTTAAGCACAATGGTACCGACAGCACTGGGCAAAGTAAAATTAAGAAATGAAATACCACGATGCTGCCTACCGGTGACACACTACATTTTACACTGTAAAGAAATTAATGTAGACCAATAACAAACTCGTTGTAAAACAGACAACACATGCGGCACAACTTCCCCCAAAAGTCACGCTATAGTGGTGCTATAACTAGAAATTATTATATTACCTACACCGCAAAACTTAAAACACCACATAGCCACAGTTCACGGCGTTAATTCATGCATTACTCTGTACCAGTGGCCTCTCTAGGATTTCAAATCTGCAGGGAACATTATATCCTCATTCACATCACTTTTCCTCATCCCTCCCCTTCCCATTTTTTTCTCACCCTTTCTCATCTTTCTCTATAAATGCAGTTTGCACTGTGAGCTCTCCAGTGGTTCTCGCTCCATCAAAACATATCATCGTGCACTTTGGCGTTAAAATAACACCGATTTTGACTCACACAAAAATTACTTGCAAGGCATTGTATATGTTAGTCCCTTTTCGGGGGAAATTGGCCCACAATGCACTGCCTTCTGGTAAGCTGCTAGTCCATGGCAAATCATGCAACCATTTTCAATCTTTGTTGACCATATATTTCTGGCACAACCCAGGCAGAGGTGTAGCTGGCCCGGCAGTTCAGGAATCTGGAACCCTGGCCGCAACCAGAGCAACGTTTGAGATTTTCACAAATCAATGAGAAAGTTCCAAGGTGAAGAATAACCCTTCAAACTCTGCGGTTTCAAGCCTGAGTTTGAAAAAACCAACTGGCAAATTCTGACCTCCTAGATAAAAATTTATGACTACACCTCTGAACAGAGCAGCATGTTGATTAGTGGGTTACAATGGCTGCTGACGAATGAACTGACAATTTTGTATGCCACGTCCATGTCCTGTGAGATGTACCAAATAAATGTACCCATTTCATGCTATTACATTGGCCTCATACAGCAAGCACACAACATTGGTCCTGTGTCTGTCTGTCCTACCTTAGCAGCCCAGACTATCACTAGACAAGTACCCGTTACGGCCATCGTATTAATCGGCACTTCTCTTATAGCCAATTCACAACACAACTTGACAATCATATTCCGTTGCATCTGCGTCAGGCAGAGTGAACATGATTATTTTGAATACGTTCAGACTCCCTCAGACTGCCACCGACTTAGTTAACACCACGCTTCTTCAATATAGTATTGCACTGAATGGACTAAGATTCACAGTGACTTCTTGAGCTCCAACATGGAGCGATGTTTCTGCACCTAACCAGAAGTCTCAGATCGAAGACTCTGAAGAGGGGCTCATTAGAGGCCTACAGCCAAACCTTAGCGTGGTCCTTACCAGGGGCAAAACCACCTCCTGCAAAACTTGACGCAAGGGGTGCAGAGCCCAAGAAGCAAAATAGTTTTACTCACAGTTTCTAAATTTTGGTGAAGGTGGCTGCCCATCCCCGTGCAAAGTGCAGGGGCGGTTCTAAGGCAGATCCAGGGGGCACGCCCCCCAGTCAGAGGTCTGGCCCCTCAAACGAAATTTTTGGTAAATGCATTTGGACAAATGGGATGAGAAATTAGTGACTGTATGCTAGCTTTATGTCAAAAACTGCATATTTGTACATATAACTGACCAAATTTTTCGGGTGACCGGCCCCCCTTCGCAGACCCCTGGCTCCCCCAAACTGCAGGTGCTAGAACCGCCCTGACAAAGTGTGGTGTGGTTGGCCAGTCCGACATTAAATGCCCAAACCGGACACCGTCTTGGCTGGTGAGTGATATGATCTGGTCGTTCTACGCTGATCCGTTGCCAAGGAATTTCATCATCATGCCGGATGCTATAGATGCTGGACCTCGGCTGCTGCTGGTGCCCGTGGAGCTGTCCTTGCTCGCCTGTGATGCTGACGACGATGTTTCACTCACTGCCTGCGTTGCCTCTTCCACCTGCAACCACATACATGAGTCATCTGCAGTACGGATTCACAAATCGTTTAATTTAGTAATCATTTAACTAAAACAGAATACATGTTTAGCACAAACATTTAAACGAAAATACATGTGCTATTGCATTACTGCTATTCATTTTTAAGCTGAATTTTCTTGAGAGTGCAACAAGCCACTGAGAACTCTCATGGCCATAGGCGGTGGAGCAGGGGGAGGCCAAGGGGAAAAGGCCCCCCATTCATGAGGATGGGGGCACAATGCACTTTGCCCCCCCCCAACTCTGACTCCAGTGAATCGTAATAAAGCACAGTATTTTTGGAATTACAGTTGACTAACAACAGAAGATGCAAGGTGTGACAGTAGTGCATTTAAATTTAACAGTGCAACACTACCAATATTAATTTTCTTACTTAGTTGCTTGCCATATATGTTGTGTTGAATTTTTGTATTTTTAAATGTTAAAACTTAACCCTGAGAAGCACAATATAGTCTCAACAGTGCTGATGTACAGTTTAGCTATTACTCACTCATGGATGTAGCCTATATTATATCTTTAGGCCTATGTGCAACTCGTTGCGGATTTAGGAGAGGGACCACTGGGACATGGCCCCCTACAAGCGCAGTGTTTGCTGTAGGCTATTTCTGGCAATTACTATGCTGCAACGTATTTCTAAGAAACTTCTTTACATAACAGAAATAACAAATTACCGGTTTAGATTCAAATAACAGCAAAAAGTGTATGATTTTTGGCAGTCACTCCGGTGAACATCATGTCCACATCAAATGTATAGCGTAATATTTAGACAGTATTGGCATTTTGGCAACATGTAGGCCTTCCATTATGCATACAAATGCTTCAAAGCTTTCAGCGTCAAGGGGCTTTAAGGGGGATCTGCCTCTGGACCATGATGGGGGCTCTGTCACCAGACACCCATTATACGCTCGTGCTCTCTGCTCACCATGGTGCCCTCCAACCACTGACCCCTTTCACTGCCTATGCTCACGACTTAAATTCAGTGAGGGTCTGGATCATGGGACAGTCCCACGTATCAACGCCTGTATGTATGAATCACAGAGTGACACAGATTGCAGTTTAAATCAAAATGAGATGCAATTCTGTACATCACTGACCTGCAGTCGACTGCTGATCGTCTGATACGTCTTGCTTTTCAGCACCGTTTCCGACACACCCTGCAGCTCGAAGTCCGAGTAACATTTCTGACAGACAAAGACCAACAATATGAGTTTTCACAATGTGAAAGTAAATTTCAGTATAAGAAAAAAAACTATGTAATATTACTCCGTGTGAGTAAGACCAAAATGGAATCGGATGTACACCTGACCCCGAGGTCTGGCCCGGTGCCTCAACCAAGTTGGGAGTTTGTCAATAATAATAATAATAATAATAATAAGCAGGATGATATTTATGGTGCTGTCATTGTGCTTCAAGCATTGCGAGACAGTTCACCCGGTTCATCTGGTGAATGCAGACTTGAGCGCCAGATGACTGCCAACACCCGGCCGGACCAAGCCAACTGACCTGGGCTGCGAGTCCGCCGTTAGGCTGTTGCCGTCTACATCCACCATCGCCATTTTATTATTATTCAGCCAACAAGCTGATACTAATTTCACTGTCCCACAGAGGGTGGAAGGTTAGACACTGCAGGAAGGATGCTGCAGCCTGTGCCCAAGACTGCATATCACAATGGCCGTTGCAGTGAACATCACTGCTGGTAGCGTAATTTGAAGCAGGGTTCTCTCATACCGGAGCCAGGTGGGCCAGTGCTAGACCACTGCGACCTGCTAGTCAAGTAGGTGCGAACAACTTGCCCAAGGTTGTTGCCTGACAGCATGGCATGGCCAGGATTCAAACATGTGACCATGACACATGCAAATTTTAGTCATAGGCCTACCTTAAAACATTCCTACATACTTACCAGTAGTTACTTATGTAATATAATGATATTACATAAGTAACTACACTATCACACTATCAACAACTTCCTTTTCTGGCAGTACTAAGTTAAGGTTTTGCCTCCCGTTCGACCAGTTGTTTGATGGACTAACTGGCGTGTTATTAATCAGTTTCACATTTGTATTTTTTTGTTTCACAGATGTTCTTCCCAGGCAATCACTTGCTTTGAAGTGAAGAAACTAAACCTAACAACAACAAAAGCTACAAGCAGTAATAGACATCTACAGGGTGAATCAAAAAAGTACCAACCCAAAGGCTATTAACAATATCTTGGCCAATATCTAAGCCTTTCTGAGCTAATTATTATCCAGTGATGGGCAATTTATATCCACACACGTATATCAAATTTGGGGAGTTTACGTCAAAATATAATGAATTTAAGGTCCATTTTTCATGACTACCCTTGTTTTCACTGCCTCAGATTGTAAGCATTACTGTAGGATTTTGAACACTCACAGAATAATAAAAATGCAGATTAGCATCTTCACAGAAATTACATCATAGTTAAGTCATTAGATTAACAAACATCTTTTCTGCTTGCAATAGCCACAAACACTATGCCATACACAAAATAATTCCCGAGTTGAAGGAAACATTGCAGCAGATCTGAACTGCCTTGCTGCAGAAATCCATTGCTAAAGGCGTGAAGGACTTTCCCAATCAGCTGGAGGATAGCGTGTCAGCTTACTGGGGGCATTTTAAATAGAAAATGTGATTATTGACATAACAGTTACTGATAAAAACTTATAATGTATGATTTCATTAATGCACCGGCGGCTCTCACCACACCCAGATGCGCCCAATCCAGGTGTGATGGACTGTCACATATAAAGTGAACACAGGCGAACCCTCTGTACCTGCCCGAGAATATAATCTCATAGCATGCAGAAACCTGACTCGATCTGCCGGCAGCAGCGGGAGGCGAACCCATGCCCTGCCGAACTAGCCAGGCAGGCTCACTGCACTGCAGCTCCGAGAGCGTTAGCCCACTGAGCCACGGAGGCAGGTCTTAAGGGGGGTTACTTTATTACTCACCCTGTAGACCGAAAACAGTGCTAACTCTAACACTGTTTTTAAAGTTCACACGAGGCATCATCAAACTCTTGCTCACCCGGACAATATTGAGTAGACACGTGAGCTGGTACGGATGCAGAGCTATGTCCAGCCGGTCGGACAACCATTCACAGATCATCTTCATCTGAGCCGAATACCACATCTAACCAGACCAGCAACGACCACAACTTCACAACAGAAACCATCATAAATTACCAGCCATCAGTGAAGCCATCCTGTCAAAGCCTTGCAGCAACCGACATGTGCCATATCTGCAAGCCAAATGATGTCACATACTGTTAACAGACAGCTGTCCACAGACCAAGCTGGAGAGTGGACTGCAGCATTTGCACTCAGCTGATGACACTGCCACTGAATGGCTGAAAACATACAGCAAATTTTGACCTCCTAGATAAAAAAATAAATACATTCAACAACAATAAGCATTTGAAAAATGTTGGGCCCATTCGCTACTGTCACGTCGCACGCCGCCTGTGCATAGATGTCCACGCCGACGACAACGACAACGCATGACAGAGGAGACCGCTATGGCCCCATGGAATGGGCCCAACAACAAGTGAAGCCATTAACAATCAGAAAATCAACAAATACTGGCATCATGTACTGCATGGTACTGGAGCCATCGTACAGAGTGCAGCGTTCATTAGTAAACTAAGTAAATGTAGACTTGTATAGCACTTGTCGTTATTCATCTGTAAAGCATTCAGGTTCGGCACATGCTAACAAGGCATCACACAGTTTTATCTGCCAACATTTATCAACATTCAACAACCGGAATGAGCCACATCTGCCTATACTCCAAGCCACAGAGCATCACCGCCCTTCGTCCAGTATTCATTCAATGCAGTAATTAGTAGTCGCACTCCAGTAGCAGTAGTAATATTTAGGAAGTGTAGAGAGGTTATGCAATACAACGACTTGCCTCAAACAGAGTGATGATATACAGTTCATCGGCAACTTTCTGTCGAATCTGATCGACGCTGACTCGCATGAAGCTGACGTATGATCGACCTAGCTCATCAGTCGGCTTCTGTAATGACAATGTTCACCTACTACGAGACGTTACAAGCTAGTACAGTCAACCAATATATGCACACATGCACACGAGCATTTTATACAGGTTTTATTTCATTTTGTGAGTGCTTTCATTGCCATTCATTCAAACCAGTTAATTGCATCATCACTGGCAACATAAACTCTTTGCAGACCACCATGACAAAAAGTATAGTCAGTGACATTAGGACTCTGTCTGGACCATCCCACATTCACACTTATCACAGGATGCAAGACCCCAGTTGCATAGATGTGTCACAGAGGCCTTAGCTGGTGCATAATGATTTAGCACAGACAACACCACGCTAGTGTTAGCTGGCAGTTAAGAAGCGGAGTATCCTGTTGCAATTAAGTTTTATTCGCACATGTCCTTGCTGATGGCAACTACTGCATTCAAACTGACAAGATGCCACAGTTCTCCCAGTGGTCTTACTTGCAATTTCTCAATACATCTTGAATGGTGATTGCAGAATATGATAAAATTCCCATCACGTCGTTAAAATATTGACGTCAACAGTTCGTTTCTTTCCAACGTCTGTCAGACTGTGGTATATAACGTACCAGCTGTGATGACACTTCTACCACTCAACAACAACCTTCACACCAGCCTGATTACTACCGAGCTGGACTAGCTAGCTGTTTTTAGTCGTGTTTTTATCTATGTTCACCAAAGCACTGGAGTTTTGTTGTACCTGCACTATGAACAACATTTATACGTGGTACGAGAATACCTCGACCTCAAGGGTCTGTACTTAATAAAAAGAAAGAGAAAGAAGAAAAAGTTAACTCCGGCAGTTCGGGTTCAACACGTTCTCAACACACGCTCACCGTTAACGAGAGAATAGATGAGAAGAGCGATGACTGGTCGTAGCGGGCCAACTTGCTCAGAGAGTTCTCCAGCACGCTCAGCAGCTGAGATAACACACATATACACAATGTCTCGTCATTGTCACCACAGCTAACTAGGCTTCGGCTTTGATCCCGTAGGTAGATAAACCACTTAAGTACGCGATGCACGGCAAGTGCTATGCCAGACCTATGGTTGCTATAGGCACCCAAGTTCCCGTAGCGGTGAGGCATAACTGATATATGTGTTTATTTACCTTTACCATTTACCTTCACAGTCGCAGTACATCTCTGCCCTGCGACTGGTACCAGATCATACTGCTTAGTGACAGAGGCACGCGTGTGTGAACAACTTGCCCAACGTCACTACATGGCAGGAGTCAAACTCGCAACCTCTTAAGTCACAAGCCAATGCCTGAACCATTACATCACACAGGCCACAATGCTGCAGCAACTGACCCGCTCCATGAGAAAGTTCTTCATCTCGGTCTGAACGGTGTCGAGGAACTCCATCTCGCCGTAGCGGTGATGATTCTTGAAGTCCACGATAACGTTCATCATCACCAGCATCTCCGACGGAAACACGTAGTCCGTCCCGCGAGCACCTTTCTTCAGCCATATCTCAAACGACTTCAGCGTCCTGCAACAGTCACCAATGGTAAAGATTGCCGTACTCTATGTAGAAGCAAAGGCGGAATGCTCAACTCCATTCGTTAAGCCTTGAGCCCATAGGTGGGATAAACCACTTACGTCTGTGATGCATGGCCACTGCAATGCCAGACCTACGGTTACCTTCCTACCTGTAGGGCATCACTGTCCTGTGACCGGTACTGGATGATACTACTTGGTGAAGAGGCACAAGTGTGCAAACAACTTGCCCAAGGTAGTTACCTGACAACGGAATGGTTGAGAGTCGAACCTGCAACCTCACACAAGTCCAGTGCCCTAATCAATACACCACCAGGCCACACTACACAACAGTCATTATCTAGTGCAATAACTGGTCTTATTTTGTATAGTTACTCTGGGGTTGGGACAGGTAATGGTTATGTTTTTATGCGCCAAAATAGGTCATGTCGGAAAGTTTTTTCACAGCCAATCTCTTGGCTAGTATTGAAGACACAAAACTCAATGCTACAAACACAATAAATACATCAGAAAAAAAACTAAAGATAAAAGAGAAAATACATTAAACGTTGAATTTGAACAAAGTTACAAGTATATAGAGATGGAATCTAATCCTAACTAACACTCAAATTTAATAACTGCTCACACGTGTGCATACTGTGTGCATAACTGTCATCACAGGCAGCGCAGTAGCGCTGCACTGTTGTAAGGCCCATTCAAAAATCAATAGGAAAATGGAAATTTCGACCCCCTGTAAAATCTTAACCCCTGAAAATTTCACTTTGAAACTTGGTACA
>Ga0209782_1001504_pt1 | contig 12229 bp, 5 predicted proteins | sample WorMetmaBAHAMAS1_FD_187390 | JGI IMG/M metagenome (GOLD analysis project Ga0209782, IMG submission 187390) | Marine gutless worms symbiont microbial communities from Max Planck institute for Marine Microbiology, Germany - Inanidrilus... | ecosystem: Host-associated > Annelida > Digestive system >... | reverse complement strand
ACAAATTACCATTTAATAGCATATTCATTCAGCAATATCTCTGCCAAAAATTATCAAAATCGGTTGATGTGCATTGAAGTTATAGCGTAGAACGTCATTGTCGTTTTTTTTGAGACACAGTGTATAGTCGGAGGTTTTACATTTGTGTATGCTTAGCCCATTTTGCGTTCGTTGGTTATGCTATGTTGGTTTATTTCATCAATACTAGGCAAGAGATTGGCTGGGAAGAGTATCTATCATGTAACTCATTTTATGTTGAATTGGATATGCAGTGGACTCAGCCTCTAGTATCTGGCCTGGTACAGTGTGGTGCTAGCAGTGTGTGTGTGTGTGTGTGTGTGTGTGTGTGTGTCGGTGACAGTTTGGTGCTGACGTTCATCGAGGGAGTTGCGATGCTGCGGGAGAACGGAATTGAAATGGACGATGAAGACGACCTCAGCACTCCGCACGAGAAGCTCCTCGGCCGATTGGTCAAAGCAAAGGTAATGAATATTCATGGTACTGATGTGTTGACATGTGTCCTGTACATTCAGTGGTCTGATGCTATTGGTTGAATGACATGTGGCGCTTCTGGCCAACAGATAATCTCTGCCACTCATCTGTTAAGTAATACTTTCACAACTCTGCGCACATTTGTGCAGATTTTATCTACAGAGACCCAACCTAAAACTGCACACATATGCATGGTTCGGTCCACAGCGGCTGCACCAGCCAGTGAAGATGAAGCCATCATACGATCCCCAACAAACATGGCCGCCGCCAAGATTGTGGCTGTTGACTTCATAGACTTATATTAAAAATTCTCGGTTAACTTCAACAAAGTGATGTCACTCTACCGGCGTCCTGCTTGCGGCCATGTTCGTTGGGGAAGATCTGCTAGCCAGTCGACGGCTTCAAACGCTTCTGCTGTTTTGATTGGACGTAAGAAGTCCAGAGAATATTTAATATAATTGTCTATAGTTCGGTCTAATCTGAGATGTCAGCTATGGTTGTACGCTGATGAAGTGCGTGTTGTAATTGTTGGTTTAGTACGACACCGACTTCTACATTCTGGACAAGTATCCGCTGGCTGTGCGTCCCTTCTACACGATGCCTGATCCAAACAACCCGGTATGTCGCGGTGTAGCGATCCATTTCTTAAATACTTACATATGTACTATCCACTCCATGTGTGCTTGTCGTTAAGGAAATGGAAACATTTGGATCTAAAACTACACTTAACTCTTTCGCTGCTGGATTTCTGTCTGCCAGTGCCGAGAGAAACTAAGTTCCGCCCACATATATTGCATAAATATGGTGTCTATAGTCGCCAACGTCAGCCAGGGAATGTGGATGACTATAGTTGCTTCCGGCACTGTACCATGGGCACATATAGTTGCCTTCGGCAGCGAAAAGAGTTAATAACCGTACATAATATCTTGTTGTGCAACTGGCACGACATTGTGTGCGTGTGGTGTAGAAATATTCCAACTCGTACGACATGTTCATGAGAGGGGAAGAGATATTGTCTGGTGCTCAGCGAATACACGACCCAGACTTCCTGGCCGAGAGGGCGACGCATCACGGCATCGGTAAGCACATGGCTATTACGCTAGTGCATTGTTGCATGGTTGTCGTGTTTGTTTCCGTAATATCGTGAATTGATTGTGTATTTTGAAAAACACATTGGAGTCTTTTGCACTGTCGATATTGTGTACTTTTGTTATCGCTACACATGTACATATTCTTGTCAACTTGGTTAGTTGAGTTGTTTGTGCGGCTTGGCGTAGCGGGAGCGTCGTTCATCGCATGAGCAAAGTTTCTCTACATTGAGCCCGGTTAGTACTGGGATGGGTGACCATCTTTCAGCGGGTATGCCACCTCGCTATGTAACAAAGCCAACTAGTTCTACTCAGCCTTGCATCCCTCAGGGTCGCTAAATCAAGTACCAGTAATTGAGTAATTGTCTGGCTATGTACGTTTACTTTTTCATTTACCATTTATCTGCATATGTATATTATTCATACAGCTTTAGAAGTTCTACATGACCGACCGTGTGTGCTGAGAGTGCCATTGAACTCTGAATGCTGGCGCAGTGATCTGACCTCTGTCCGTCCTTGCATCTGTTAATTTTTCTCCTAACACGCAGGTGCAGGAGTGTTACTGCTGTTGCTGACATTAATGCGGTGGATTTATGCTCATATACTCGCAGTGACTCGCCAGAGGGCGCCACTGACTTCTGGGTGATGTCTCATACCTCTGCCCATATCACATCTCTTATCAGTATTCTCCTGATTGACTGAATTGTGCGGCTTGGCGTTTAACGGTCCCGCTCATCACAAAATAAGTTGTTTTTAAAGGTGTCTTCTCATGCTCCAGATTTAGTTGTGATGCATTAGCATATTGTGTGTGCCGCCATTAACATATAAAAGTAGAGATGTTATGTTTTGTCAGATTTGGAGAAGATAAAGTCGTACATTGATTCGTTCCGCTATGGAGCTCCGCCGCACGCCGGCGGTGGTATCGGCATGGAGCGAGTGACGATGCTGTACCTTGGGCTTGATAACGTCCGCAAGACTTCCATGTTCCCTCGCGACCCAAAACGTCTCACTCCGTGACGCACGCACGTCGGCCAAACAGCTCCGCGTTCTTGCTTCTTTCACGGAACTTATTTTGAAGTGTATACGGTTTATGTAGAACATAGCAAAGTAGTTAATCCACCACTGAGGTTCTTAGCCATGGGATCATCCTGGCCATGTCCCCAAAATCTTAGTGATATTTTAGAATCGAGTTTAAAATTTCACACATTAATTTAGTTATTTTTACACATGAACTAATAAGTTATTGTGTGGTTTGTCAAAATTCTCTTTCGTTGCAGACTTTGATTGCGCAGTGATAGCAGTTTGCTTGACAGTCTGAATGATTGAATTGACATTGAAATGGTTTGCTACCATGAGGGTAAGCTGTAAACGGGGAGACGGTTGAAGAAGTGGTCGGAGTTAGAGGGTAAGAACCTGTTGTGCCTAAGTTATTCTGTTGGATAAAGACGATGTCTTGAAGCAGCAGTTGTGCCATGTAGTGTGTTGATTAAATGCTTGTATTAGTTGGACACATTTTGTGAGTATCGGGGTGCTAGTAACTGACGCCTCAGCCTAACCGCCACTATCAGCCTATTAGCCCCATACTACTCGACGACTAATACCCTTAACCCTAATTTATCATTTTTAGAGTAAGAACAGATCTTGGTATTTGTTCTCGACCACATCCGGTTCACTGTCGATCGACTCGCTGCCGGTGTATTTTTGTAGCTCGGCAGTGGTCCAACAATACCAGTAATTACTGTCTGCAGCGTGTTTCCTTTGAGTTTGGAATGATATTTTCAACGTGGGTGGTTGCTGAGTTTGATCAGTACATGGATGCACCAGACCAGTGCCAGTACCGTCGGTCACACTACTGTACGATTGGATTACCAACTAATTGTCATCATTTGCTGCGGGAAACATAGCACATTTCATTGTCATTGGGCCCATTCTATGGGGCCATAGCGGTCCCCTCTGTCACGCGTTGTCGTCGTCGTCGTTGTGGACATCGATGCGCAGTCGGCGTGCGACAGTAGCGACACCTGGTGAATGGCAATGCGGCGTGCGGCGGCTCGCAGTGGCGAATGGGCCCAACATTTTTCAAATACTTCTTGTTCATTAATACTGAGCCAGGTACTGAGTCGGCCAGTTCAGGTGACACAGCGATACTGACTCGGTCTGGTCCAGTTGTTTTGTGCATCATTCTAACTCTATCAATGAAGAGCAAATGACGTTCAACTGCTAAGGAAGTAAATAATTTCCTGTTTTGAACGCTGATAGGCCGATAGTAGACGTTAGGCTAACGCATCAGTTACATCAGTCTGTTGCCTATTTTGGTGCATAGTAGGGATGTGCCTGTCGTATAATTTTGTAAATGTGTACAGTACAGAAAATCCTGTATACGATGACTAAATGTTTACGTGAATATAGCTGCCAGTAACAAAAGGCAAATGATTTTCATTTACGATAACAGTGCATTATAGTGAATAATGGCTAACAGCTGCCTTTGATGTAGTTCTCTTATCTGAACATCACTTAATTTTTGCAATAAAATGTGAAAATCTCACACTCTGTTGGGTGATTTGGAAAATGTGAAAAAGTCAGGGTAACTGGAAAGCTGAAATTGCAGATATTGACAGTTTGTGAGGACCGGAATAAAATCTTGAGCGCTTGTAGTGCAGCGAGTTTTGTTCCATTTCTGAAGCTCGTGTCATTTACTAGGCACAGAACTAGAGGGACCAATGTGAAATGTGTGCATCCTTACGTACCGGAACAAGTTTGCTGACCGCATTTGTCGATAGTGCTCAATCAATCAACGAATCTCCTGAATTTAACATCTCTGAACTTGACCGCCGCTGTGCCTTAGTCATAATTGCTCGCCCGTGAAAATTCTTCTATGGATGATGTGCAGCAGTCATTTTCTTTGCCTACAACAATACTGCAGTACTGCGGTTAAATTTTTCAAAATAAATTTATAGTGGAAATGTTAGTTTTGTCCATTTCAATTTATTTCTGTAGCAATAACCCTCTATATTCCACTCATTAAAAAAATTCTATTCCTGGCCATTTCTGTAGTCTGCCATAATTGGAATTTTTCTTATAAATTGATTAACCTTTAGTTTGTGTGACACAGTGGTCCGGGGCTGTTTATGAGCCACCGGATACGTATCAAAATTGTCAATTTATGTGGAGGTGATTGGCCACTCCGTGCTTGTTACCTCGAGTGTTTCAGGCTGATAAATGCTGCAGTCATTTTATAAACAGCGACAGACTGATTTAACTTACCGTACTTCTAATATCATCTGCATTGTTTTACTGTTTGAATGTCTGGCTGTTACATGTATCAACTCTTGAACCCAATATCACATAAACAGTACACGTACATTAGGCTCAGCTCAGTGCAGACAACAGTATTGCATTTAAATGTTACAATAAACTAAAAAAAATGAAACAGTGTTATTTGGATCGTGATGGCTTGAGTACCAATTGCTACTGTCACGTTGTAGGAAAAAACTCAGTTGCTGCAGCTGTCACCAATAATGACTGCTTAAAAATTTTTTGAGTTTGCACATCACTGTGGTTAGAATACAGTCACAAAGCACCAGCTGCTCCAAATTTGGTTTACTTTTACCATCCGCAAAGTCGTCAGCTAACCCAGTCAATGATAATTATATTGTATCCTCGCCAGTTACCAGATACCCAAAGTTAAATTGCCAGCCCTTTTGCTGAGTTATAAACTCAGCATTAATTAAAGGAAAATATTAACACTAGCAACTTCAACACAACACTTGCATCACAAAATCATCGCAATCACAGTTACCATAATCCTACAGGCGTTTTAAGTCAATGCATATTATGTGATGCAAAGCAGAAGCTATTACAACATTTCACAACTGATAAATAGTCTCAGGGTGGGCCAAAAGTAAGTCCAGATTGGTTTCCAAACAAATTATGCTAAACTGTGTACCAGTAAACTTTTCTTTCACAGTTTGATCCACAGCACTGTCATCACATAGTACTGCTTGATGTTATAATAATATAAAACTTATTAAATATACTATCTATTACATCATACTTGACATTAAGCTAAGACACAGGTAAAACAAGTAACAATGATAAATTCTGCATAAAAATTGACAAACGAAAAAGCGGTGAAAAGAAAATATTGTAAGAATAAGAGTACAATAGTTCGATCAGATTTTTAATATGTTCACAGACAAGTACGTATTTACTTGCAAAATTAGGTGTTAAAATTTTGTACAAAGAGCAAAATGGATGGGGCCAGCATTTTTGGCTCAACCTATAGCTTAACTAATGATAGTTATTAGTGGTATTCAGTTATATATCTGACTCAGCATATTTGTTTTACTGTTTATGTTGCACATGATAAGCACAGACTGGTTACTTAAACAGAATAATATGCGAGAAAATGAGAAGCTAAAGATACATTCTTGATTCAGTCACGCGTAGTAAGATCTGAACACCAAACGAAGCTAACTGGTGGCATGCATTTCATGTTACCAAATATAAGTTTCCAAACCAAATGAAACATATTAAGGTCCGGTTTTTCCACAGCAAATTAATCTCCCGTTAATTTAATCCGGCAGATAATGATCAATTTACTCAGATGTCGTTTTTCCACCGACAGTTCGTCAATTAAATCGTCCGATCTGCCAGATTTAATGCCGGATTAAATTAACGGGAGCTCAATTTGCTGTGGAAAAACCGGACCTAAAGGACTTTCAAGGATCACCTTTATTTTCAAGTACTTTCAAGGCCTTGAATTTGCAACTCTAATATTCAAGAACTTTCAAGAATCAGTGAGTACCCTTGCATTTACCATGCAGGCTGTGTCTAAAACATATCACGAAACTGCAGTTGTTCTCAAGTGAGAATAGTTCACTACGATTTTCAGTAAATTATGCATCATAGGAACTAATGAAAAACAAACCGCAGTTCTCAATTCTCACCATAACACATAACACGTTTTCAGACCAGAAGTCGTCACAGTGCTGCAGGCCACAATACTGTCAAGTCTGCAAGTTATTAGTGGTTTGTTTCATAGCACTAACCGACACTTCAACTAACAAATACAAAACAATATGCTGACTACATAACAATGTAGAAAAACCTAGATCACACCTCATAGTGATATAAAACTTGCGAAGTAACAAAAGCAGGCTTGACATTGCATTACTGTACGTAATTTTGTACTTTCGGAAACAAACTGTTCCACCACAACCAACTGCACTGTTATGACAACCAAACCCATGAAAACAAAACAGACAGAAATGCAAACTAATAAAGCAAAGTGAGTCCAAAAAAGCTTAACCCTAAGTCACTTATTACGTGACTTTATGGAGATAATTTGCAACATGTCTGCATGGATTCTTTATTTGGCTACTGTAAATGACAGACTTCCACAACAATGAATTATCCAATTAACTGGAGCCGTCTCAACAAAATTAATACCGTGTATGTCATAAGAAGGCACCGAATCTAGTCGAACACAAAGTGCCAACGCCAGGGTCAGTACAGGATTACAGTTGATGTTACAAGACATTGACAAAAATACACATGAGCTACACTCTTCTCAGCTGATGAAGCCACCAAAAGCACTCCACAATACACGATGTCCCACAAAAATGGCCCACAGTCATTCATCGGCATTTCTGCAAGCAGCAAAAATGTCTCAACCCAAATTTTTGTTTCTGATAAATAATGAAAGTATTGCCCTAAAAATGTTAGCAATAGTACAAACTGTAAATTCTGCAGATGACGTCTTTCTATCTCCACCATGTATGCTTCACATGTCACAGAAATATAGCAGTATCAGCACTTGGATGACAAGAAATTTCTGACAATAAACTGTATAATGGTTCTTAATTTTTCTGGGACATCCTGCATGTGACATAACGATGTTACTAATACACAATACAACAAAACGAAGCTACTTAAGGCAAATAATGCACTTAGCATGCAGTCAGTACTCAGTTACCTAGTTCAGTCCAGTCATAATCACAATGTTAAAAAGTTTACATCTGCCAAAGTTCCTAGTAGTAGCTGGGACAAGGGGCATAAAATGATACAAATAAAAAACTACATAATTCTCACAGATATTCATAAAATATGCATAATATGCTATTACACACATCCAACATTTATATAAAATATGTCAGTTACCACTGAGCATTTACAAGTCAGTAATTAAAGCCACATCATGTCTTTATTCAATAACAAACACACCACTATCACTGAGCTACAGTAATTAAAAACAACAAAAATTGGCATAAATTAAAAATTCAAACGAATTACCCAGGCACGTCTATAAATGTGGCATGACTATTAAAATGACTCATTATGGAAGAAATCTCAATGCTCGCGGTCAATTCTTGCCAGAACATGGCTGAACACATGGCGTTTCCATGCGGCAAACAGCCAGTCGTTGATATGCAAATGACGTTTGCATATACAGATATAAAACTGAAATACCGTATTCATGAAGCAATATCGAAGTGCAACAAGAGACAAGCGCTGCATACTGACTTTGGTTAACGACAGAGCCGAAACAACATAAACGAGGTATCACCCGGATGGTGGTGAAACAATATGCCTCTCACCCTTGCAGATGGCAGTAGGATGGGGCATACCATCAAAATAACGCAACTCTGCAGCACACATCTGCCGTGGCTAAGTGTTTTTCCAATGGTATCCGGCAACTGCTGAGCTATGGGCATGTGACAGACAGACAGATTATGGCCTCGATTAAAGGCCCCTGCCATAACACGTACGACAATCTCATTTTCAGCATCAGTTTCGTCCAATGTCTCATTCCATTCAACGCCATATTACTATAATTACGAATGAATTGCCTTCAGGGCCTCAACATTGCTGTTGTTAGGGTCTCAGTAAGAGCATCTGGCATGTAAAAACTGAGTGATAATTAGGTATTGGTGCAGTTATTAGAAGGATAACCACTGACCCACCCCTACCTTTCATTAATCTGCCATCAGAGACTACTAATGGAACATGCCATTGCTGATCTCTCGATGCCTAAAGCATAACAACAATAATAACAGTACTTTAATTATAATAATAATAATAATAATAATGTAACAATGAGTTGGACGTGAACCGTGCACTAAACAGCTGGCGATGCTGTGATGTTAGCTGGAGTCTGGTCGTCGGCGCCGACTTCAATGCTCATCGGTGTTGGGACGCGGCCTTTGTCGACAGCCAGACGCCGGTACTCCTCGCGGAATTTCAGCAGCAGTGGAAACGAGACGATGACCGCCACGTAGAGACACCAATTCATCCAGCTTTCACCGCCTGAACAACGGTTGCCAGCACAGTTGTTGCAAATGTTCAAACCAAAACAGAAGACGTTGAAATATGCATATTTTTCACACAAGCAAATATTTGTTAAGAACGTTTAACTATGACTAAAAATGTCGTCCAGAGAACAAAATGCGTTAAAATACACGTATATTTCTTTAGACAGATAAAATACATTTTGTGCATTCAGCACGACTATGATCACTAGCACTACTGTCTGGCATGACAGTCGGTGCAATATGCATATGTGATATGCCAACATTCAACCATCAACATAAGGCAAAAGCCAACATTACTTATTAGTTGAGGCCTATGCATTTCTAAAAACCTCACCAAAATTTGTCACCTTTGTCAAAATCTGACCAAACTTTCTTCGCAATTTTGCTTACAGAATGAAAGACAGACACTTACAGATACACAGTGGTGCAAATCAAACTGCCGTCAATAAGAAAAGGGACAAATATTTCACAAGGCAGTGAAATACACGTTTAAGGTCTGCTGGAATCTTTTATAATGGCTGTGTTAAATATTTCGTCTACTCTAGAGTATCACGGTTAATTTTTTGGGGGGAATCAGCTTCCACACATTCTTTTGACTCAGAACATCAGCGAATGATCTTGCTTTTCTCCGGCATCCTGTAGAGAATGCCGCTAACTACTACACACATTTAATGGCTTCTTTGACATGACAACCTGGGCAAGTCAGTAACAGAAAGGCAGAACCGTTCTGGGTTATAATGAAGCAAGAGATGACGGGGTGACAGTGGCATCAGCTGGACCATATGCAAATCATTCACACTTCGCTCCAGACAGACAACAGCACCCCATCACTCATTTTTGTTACAGGTCGGATGTTCTTCCCGCTGCCGAACCAACAGTATCAAAGCACTGAAGGCTCTTGACAGCTAGAGATAACTACAGAGATCCTGTATGTTGCGACAAAAAAAATTTGGCGGCGCACCGGAAGTGAAGTAGTTGATAGCGAGGAAGACGAGAGGTAGAATGTTGTACATGATGGTCATCACCATGCTGGTGCAGACTTCCGCCACGGGATATGTCGACTCTATGGCGAGCTCGTAGTACAGCGGAACGGCTCCGTTGTTACACACACCTTGTAGAATACCGGCCAGGAACAAAGATACTGACGACACACACACAGCAAGGCAATTGTTGACGGGTGTGACTTATTAAACCATCAGCGTACCGGCCTCTATAAGAACCCAAAACAAAGAAAATCACTTACTTCCTTACAATTTGATCTCACATGATGCATCTTTATTTATGGTTGCGGATGGCGTAGTTGTGAAACATTAGGGTTAAGGATCGTGGGTCGGTTACAGTCTGTGGGGTTAGGGTTTATGATTAGTATTAAGAGTTATCTGTCTGGTAGTATGGTGCCAACAGACGCTGCCAGGTCAGTGCATTAACTAGTCATACCTATCGAGGACAGCAGACTGGTTTCTGAGATATACATGTGGACAGACAGACACACAGACAGGCATGCTCATGACACCGGGGTGTAGTACCATCAACACGTGCACGATTCAATATCTACACATCACCGACCATGTTAGCACAAGAGGTAATGCGATCTGGTAGTCCGTTTCCATTCTAACTTTTGAACCGAGTGACCTTTGAACCTGACCTTTTGCGTGTGTGTATAGGTCATGGCTAGGACTGAAGGTCAGAGGTCAAGATCAAACTTCAAAAGTCAAGGTCAAAGGTTGAAACATGTTCGGTGGGACCTCAATCCTCAATCGAGGGCAGTTTTGTAGCTGAGCTCATCAATTACCACAATCAGTCTTCACCAGCATCCTCGTAAAACAAACAGAAAACACTAAGCATGTCAAATGCCATTGCTGACACCCAACCAACAGCGTCATGGCACTGTTAAATTTTTCCGCACTGCATTCTGATAATCAATAAGGTATTGCGATATGCCCCTCACTGACACTATGGGGAATACCGATGGTGCAACCACCTAGTGAATGCTTCTGAAATGGCGCCAGCAATGGTTTGTTGCCATTTCTACCACTTCTGGTGGCAGACCAGTGAGTCTGACTTATATCATATCGTGGGGTTTCCTATTAGGATTCTATAACAATCACAGCGCTAAATGCACCATTGTGAAGCTATGGCATAGACAGACAGACAGATTGTAGCGCTGTTTAGTGCCCCCTACCATGGGGCATGAAGGGGGCGGGGCAAAATAAAGGACATAAAATCAAAACTGATGACATACGTACTACGTGAGAAAGCGACATACTGCTGGGCAACAATGATAAACCAATAGGAAGTCACAATGCAGCCGGCATTCAGCGTCAGCACAAACGCCTTCATGTGACCCACGAATAAGTCGCTCAGCCTCGACAAATACATGATAGAGCAAAAAATTATAAATCACAACCACTGTTAGGTATGAAAGGTAAGTGTTCTGTGTGTTTCACGAGTAAGTTTGCTCAATAAATTAATTACAGGAAAGTTACAGAATTCAGCTGTAGTGGAAATGAACACAAACATCATCATTTTTGGCAGGTAACATGGTCATCATAAAAAAATATCATGGACTATAAGCAACAGCAGTAATGGTGAAAGATAAGAAAAATTAAAAGCAAATAAAACGTGAAATGGTCAACATCAGCCCCGGTTTTCAATCACCAATCACAGTACTGAGAGAAGTAGGCATGCCATACAGGCCAACTCAGCCTCCTAACCTCACTGGGGTGGCAAATAAGTACCAGCCAAGCAGCAGTGGAAATAGAGCTGAACATAGATGATGATTGTAACACAAACTATCCATCACATGTGGCATAAAGCCTCGCTCACATCGCACTAACTAAACTAAACTGGAGAGCGTCCAAACGTGGATCCTGTCCAGTTCAATCAGTGCAGTGTAAACGCTCCTTAAAGAAAGCATCCAGTCTATTCGTCACTAAAGAAAATGGCACATTTTACCTTTACCTAAGCATACACGATATGACCTAAATTGTGTTAAAAGCGCCGTTAAACCCCAACCAATTTTTACCTAATCATACAATAGCAACACTTTCTGTGAACCAACAGAATGTTGTTTTAATGTGCAATTTGCAGTCTCAGATAAACCAATAACCAGACATAAAAAACAAGTCACTCTACTTGCTTGTTCAAGAAAAAACACACCTAACGAAGGCAGATGATGGTTAGCAAACCAGCAAACAAAACCAACAGCATGAATTTATGAAAATATATACATAAATAAAATTTGAAAGATCCTAACAAAACACTCACCGGCCAAGCATGACAGCTGACAGACATCCAGACGCAACAGCAGCAAAACCGAGCCAACCAATATAAACC
>Ga0209782_1001503_pt1 | contig 12230 bp, 9 predicted proteins | sample WorMetmaBAHAMAS1_FD_187390 | JGI IMG/M metagenome (GOLD analysis project Ga0209782, IMG submission 187390) | Marine gutless worms symbiont microbial communities from Max Planck institute for Marine Microbiology, Germany - Inanidrilus... | ecosystem: Host-associated > Annelida > Digestive system >... | reverse complement strand
GAGTTTGCGGCGGCAGCAGCAGCAGCAGCAGTGCGTCATTGTCAGCGTCATGGAGCGGCTGTAGTGCGAGCCCATGTCGTTAACACGTCACGCACAGCGCACTGCTGCTGCTGCTGCTGCCGCCGCAAACTCCCTATGATATGACGCCCACACTAGTTTAGACATCACGTGTTTACGTCGTCAGTGGTTCAGTACGCCGTTGCCACGCCAACCGACATGGATCAATGATAAGATTACTTCGCCTCCGACAGCGCTGCCAACTGTTGCGATCAGGCAGGGTATGTCAATGTCCGCTTGTATATCTCAAAAACAGCATGTCCAAACTTTACGAAATTATCTGTACATATTACCTGATGCCGTTGCTCAGTCATTCCTTGACCACAATGCAATATGCTTACGCTATGTACTTCCCGTTTTGTGGATGACGCGATTTTTCACACAATGTCGACGCATATTTCTGCCGTAGTTTAATATCATTTGTGCACAGCGCGATGGTTGACAGGGCGTGAGGCAGCGTTGCGCGGGTCCATCGGCGTCAGCTGATACTTGGTTTTTATTCGGTGGACGACGACGAACAATGTTTACCGGACTCTTGTCTAATGTGATGTCCCTGGTAAAGCAAGGTCAGGGTATATCTGAGAAGGTTTGACATACCTGGTGCCAGAAGTTTGTAGAATCGACGCACTAGCCTACCGCGAAGCTAAATGATTTTAAAATATTATCAGCTATAAATTTAAGGCCATGTGCAAATAAATTTAAATCATTACACAAAGTGAACAAAATGTTAGTGAAGTAAATTACTATTTTCAACGTCATGAACGAAAGACGAGTTTAGTTGGTCGTGGCGTGACAGTGAATAGACAGCTGTGGATAAAACAACATCGTTCCTAGTTACTGCTGGCTGCCGGCATAGTTCTCTTTGATCGTCCATTCCATGACAAAGACGGAGTACCAACCAGCCATCGCCGTCCTCGTGAAAATGAACATATTAGTCGCAACGGACGGCACATCCGTCATGCGCAGTACGCCATATTTCCAGAGTTCTTTACTGTACATCTGGAGACGCAAGAACCGTCACACGTTGCTTTTTCCAAGTTTGCTACTTACATTAACTTTGAATTTGGTCTGAATTACGAGTATGTGTTATATTCCATAAAGATATTAAGCAGCATAGACGCTTGTATTGTACAAAAGTAAAAAAAAATTTAGACCTATCACACGTCTGAAGCAGTAAAAACTCGAAAATAATTACAACAAAACATTAATTAAATAAAAAAGCATACGTAATGTATCGAATGATCTTCAGTAATCTGACCTAAAACTGAAGGATTGCTTCAGCTATTTGAAAACTTTTTAAATCCCATAACTCGTAAATCTCGTATATAACAATTCGTATATATAGCCTATTCCAGCAATATATAAAGCGGTTTTTAGTCTTCTTAATCGTATGTGTAGTTGTGTGTGATTTTTCTTCATTTTATTCACTTTTATTGTGTGTGCGTGTGTGTGTGTGTACTATTTCTACCTTTATTGGCGAATTAACGTATTCATAGGCCTATTTTACGAATTATATTGCGTATATATGCCCCAACGTGACCTATAATTTTAACTGAAATATCGAAAGTTATGGACTTTTCGAGGTCGTAGGTGGTAACAGTCTCGGAAATTGTGCAAGATACGGCAACGTCGGTGCAAGCGTTGTTTTTGTCCCGTTGTGTAGCACAAACTTGAGCTAATCACGAGCCATCTATTCTATGTGCGTTCACGTCGACGGTCGACGCGACGCAACTGAACAGCAATGAACGCAACTACATGTACAATACCGCAAACTGCCATTCAGTTGAGTTGAGTTGAGTTCGTGTCTGTCGCTGCGGTGTCGCCGTACCAGTCAAGACGACTGGCGACGCGACGTGCACGCACACGTGTGTGACAGACAGACAGACATGTCAGTGAACACGCCAACAATCAACCAAACCGTGCACGTGCAGCAGTCAGGCGTCATTTGTTGCCGAGCGCAATGGCTGCGGTCGCTAGGTAACTGCAGACATTGATTGATATCAGCCACTGATCGGCCATGTACGGCTGCTGCTGCTGCTGCAGCTCTTGCCAGGTGAGACTGTCATCGTCACCAGGTACATCATCGACGCCGTTGATAGCTCGACCATACCGTGCCGTGCGGTGCCGTGCGGTTGGTGTGTGTAACTGACAGCAGATGTCACGACGATGCTGATCAGCTAACAGCAGTGATCAACACTGGCGTCAGTCAGCTGGCAGTGCATGTAGCGTGTAGTGTAGATGATGGTGACTTGTCGCCACTGTGTCAGAGTTGGTGATCGTAGACATTGGAGTGGTTTGAGCTGGTCTCTAGCGGACTGCAGCACGTACATGGACCGTGTGCTGTCTGTGTCTTACTGGACGAGGCAGACAGCCGCGTGAAAGTGATGGCGGCTCAGTGAACGTCCAGTGACACGCCACCCGGCCCGGGCACCTGCCGTGACGTCACTCAGTGCCATGGAGACGACATCATCTCAGACAACACTACTAAGATAATGAGTGATGACTCGTCAACGGTGGACGTAGTGGATGAGAGCGATGACGTCACAGCCAGCAGCAGCAGCAGCAGCAGCGCTCTAAGGACGGTCACTCGAGCGACGCTCAGATCAACCGCTCGTCTGGACTGTCCAGTAGTAGAAGATTGGCGTCAGCGGCGGTCAGTTAGACCACACGTGCCTGATGAGCAGTCGAAACACAGCAGACCGTGCACTGAAGAATATCACGCATTAACCAACACGTCAGAAGTACACGCTTCTCTGCGGGCTCTTTATCAACCACTTGTCCGTAGGTCGGATTGTGTGGACGTTACGTTGGGTGTCGACAGTGTGCCGTCGTCTTCAGTCAGAGACCAGAACTACGTCACTATGTCGACCGTGGACAATCAGCAGCGAAACAGACTGAAGCGACGTGACGAGGTAGCACGAGCAACGGGCACCTGCGAGTTGTTGCAACGTGAGAGTGATGTGAGAAGCAGACTTCACGACGAGGCGCCCAGAGACGAGCCAGCTGCTGAGTTGAGCGACGACGACGCCACAGACGCGTTGTTGTCACTGCGCCACGGATGTACGTGGCACAGCGACCTCGAACGAAACACACGCATCTGGAAACTGCTCGTAAGTCTCTGTCGTCAGTCTCTCCGTGCAGCCGTTTTTAACCGTTCACCCGTGGACTCCCAATAATTTTTAATAGACCGGCACGTTCTCCCAAATTTTCCCTTCTGTGGGGGATCTGGAACCCCATCTAACACGTGGTTCCTTATGCCCACACGACTGTACCCCCAAACTGCATCTCGATCTGTTTAGCCATTTCTACATATCGCACCCATCACCACCACACACTGATTAGTCAATGACCGTTACACTGCTTTTCGATTGGCGAACCCCTCCAAAAAAGACCCAATCCCCAAATGTAACCTGGACCCATCTAATACATCGCTCCTTGGGCCAGCTAGCCGACTGACCGACACTACCCCAAACGACATTTCTGTTAAATGGTTTTTGAAATATCCCGTTTTTTGATCTTTCAAGATGGCGGTCGCCGCCATGTTGGATTTTTAAAATATCATCACTTTATCTGAGATAACGCGATTTTTTATTTTTCAAGGTGGCGGCCGTCCGCCATCTTGGATTTGTTTGGGGCGTATTTGGACCAACCACGAAGAGTACCAGGTGATCTTTATTCATGTGCAAAATTTGGGTGCAATCGATGCAGTAATTACAATAATATGTCAGTTTCACATTTGGTTCTATTTTATCCATTCGCCCTAAAACCCCTCGTGGACGGATTTATACTAAATTTGGTAGGGGCCCACCTGTGACAAATTTGTGGCAATTCATTAAGGGGAGGGGTCGATTGTATAGGGGAGGGGGACTAAAATAGACATTTCCATTCGACAAAGCCAGTCGCCGTTAACACAGGCTAGCGCTGTCGCGCAGCCGGTGCAGTGATTAACGAATCATCATCATTAGTCCAATGTTACCAGTCTAGCCTGTATGATTGACAGATTGACATGGAAGAAAGCAAGTTGGAACGACTGTTGAGGAGCAACAAGGAAGCTTTGCTCGGAGCTCTGATCGACGTCGGCCTGTCTGCCTGCGAGCACTGCTACAATAGGTCACTCCACTTTTTGGATTAGTCCAAAAAGTGCAGTCACCAAATGTCACCTGCCCGACACAATACTACTAACGTCCAACAAGTTGCCACACAGTATGATACCGACAGTCTGCTGAACACGAATGTTATGCCGTATTCGCTAGGTGGCGCCATATCTCCCCTTAACTACCTCATGGTTCCAAGGACTCACAGAAGTCCACACCCAAACCGGTTCACTGTCGGTTCAGCCGTTTTTGCCACGCTCACCAGTGTGGCCAACACACACACAGAGAGAGAGAGAGAGAGAGAGAGAGAGAGAGAGAGAGAGAGAGAGAGAGAGACGACGTCATGTCAAGGCAACTGCAGCAACAGTACGCATGTCGATGTTGTCTACTTGTTAGCAATTATTAGCCCGCATCGCCAGCATTGCAAGCAGTGTGCTAGATGTGTGCTATTGCTATAGACATCTTTACGTGTGAGTATGTGTATGTGTCGGCCTCACTGGTGAGCCTGGCAAAAACGAATTATGTGCAAGTCGGATTTACTGGGCTGTTATCAACTAGATTAAAATAAGTCGGGTAAAACAACACGAGCAGACCATATGAACTTCATATAATAGTAGTAGAACTGTAACTAAAGATTTAACACTTTGAGGTAAACTTGTCAAAGTAGCCAGGCTTAAAACATGTCGAACGCAGGTCGTCATTCTGCTTGACCAGTAGACTGCGCTGGACTGCACACACGCTTTGTGTGTTTCACGAATCATTTCAGTTCATTAACACCTACGCCCGTTAACAGATCTTTCGCGTGTTGTGTCCTGCCGTTATGTCTGTGTGACGATCATGCAATGCGACTACAACTAGTCATTTTCCCAAAGCTTTTCTTAGTGTCATTAGCGTTTTGTTCGCAGTTTATTAAAAGACTGCCTCATGTTATGCAAACAGAATGGTATGATAACACTTCTTAACTAGTCTGCAGTCGACTGTGTTTCAAAAAACAACACACTCCATTCTTATCAGTAAGTAAGTAAGTAAGTGAAATGAAGACCAATTTCAAAAATTCTTTTACTGACAGATTACAAAGAATTGAGACTTCCATTTCACGTTAATTAGATTGCTGCACTCCCTTGTGGAAATTCTGAATAACCATGTTTCAAAATCAACCTTTTCATCTTTTTGATTTTTTCCTCAGCTGGTAATAAGATGCAGCAGAAATTTATGCAAATGTTCCTTGGTCAACAAACCTTTAAAATTTCCAAATGCTTGTGCATAGTTTACATATTCACACATACATACTGTCCACTCCTGCAGTGTTCAGTCCTGCAATGTCCACTCCTGCAATTTTAGCCATCCCGCATATTCCACGATAACTGTGATCGTTTACCCGTCAGAAGAGTTTGCTGTCAGAGTTAGACCATTCTGAGTTCTGACATATTCTGAATTTTGCTATACTTTCTGCTTTTGTACATTATGCGTTATCTTAACAGAATTAAGTATACCATTTCTGTGATATTTTATGGCATGTATATTCGGCACTTTGTCAAGTTTTGCTAAATTTCATATAAAACAGGTTCTTTTTCTGGTACAAATAATATTATTGTTTGGCAGTTATTTTTTTAATTTTCAGATTTCGTAAAGTCTGCGTAAATATATAGAGAGTTTTCTTGGGAATCACTTGCCAAAGTTGTGATCAAAATTAAGCGGGGTGTTTTTTTATGGAAACTTGGTATATACATGTAGCTAATAATACCACTGTATGGATGAGAGAAGAAAGAGTGCGAAACTTGTAGTAATAGAGCCATGATGTTATGAGCAGTGTTCGAGACCACAGGTGAAGTATCGATCAATGTCGCCTTGCCACGAGCGACAGTGTGTCTCCATGCAGATGCGGTTGCCCCAGCGCTTGGCGAGGTTCATGGACGCGGCTGTGTCGACGTTCCAGTTGCAGCGTTGTAAGAAGCATGAGTGAATACTGCGGCCTGACTGTACGTCCGTGCACGCCGTGAAACAGGTGCGCAGCTGACCGTGACGTGATGGCGACATTGCCGCTGACATCATGTCCATCACTTGACTCTCATCGCCGTCGTTAATCGCCGACCCTGCACTACTGTCGTCACTGCATCACAACACAATCATGGATGTACAGTAGACCGGCGACATGCACATGACAGGATAGATCGGTGTCTTGGCTGCCTGCCTGCTGAATATGATAGTGTCCTGTGATACCAGAGTGCTCGAAATTACGTTCGAATTTGTGTCCAACGGGCAACAGCTCGTATGTTGAGCTATCTCAGCATCTGCTAAATATATATAACTCATACGGCTATTCTCGCACGTTTAACAGCAAAACGTTATTTATAGTATACAATTTAGACGTCTTGGCTACCTATCAAGTACCACAGTTATGATAGTTTAGTGGATACAAACAGGTTTGTTTTTTTTCCACAACAGCGAAACTTGATGTTTGTCGGAAAGCGATGTTCGTGTGTTGTTAGGCTACTACTACTAGTAAACAGTGTCGTTGTGGGGTTTCCATCTAGAAAGTGATGTCAACTTTACACACTGTACAATAATTATATTGGTTACGTTGACGAAGAACTCGGAGGGCCTACCTGTTAACGGATAAAATGAGAGTTCTTCCCAGTACTGAAACACAAGTCAGTCAACAATTATTGCTGTGTACTTGCACACAAACTTAAGGCAGTAAGTAATGAACCGAGCTGTGAAGAGCAACGTTACCGACTTGACCGATATTTGGACATTTTTGAGATAAAGCACTTGGGCGAGAGAAGTTTTGGTGACACACGGTTTGGGGGACACAAGGAGGATGGCTGTCGTGCATTCAGCCCCGGCTGCACTCTGCAGTGCAAGCGTGTACCCAAGATTTTCGTTGGGTGAGGGGGTGCACACTGCACCGGCTTCCGGTTCATCGCCGTAAATTCATAAGTGCATACTTATTTACATACTTTGTATGTACATGCATACACATAACATAAAACCACTAATATTATGACTATATAGCAGTGTAATTATGCACAAAACATTCTCAGAAATTTCGAAAAACGTTTAAAAATTTGTGTCGCATGTTTGGGGGCGCCCTTCCCCATCTGATACGCCACTGGTACAGTACAAGGGGCAACAGTTTATTGCAGCACTCGTGCGTGTTACTGTTTAATCACAGTGTCGGGGCAGGAAGACGAACATGACATCATACTGGGTCACAATATTCGGCGCTGAAGCTGTCCCAGTAGCCCTAGTATATGAAAGACGTAATCGCAGTGTAGCACGGGTGTGCTTACACTGTTGTAACAGCGACCAGTTATGGCCACTGCCAGATTTGGGGGTGTCAGGACTAAAAAAACTCCAAACCAATTGACTTAAAATTGGCGTGGGTGATTATGTCGGTGATATCACCTCGCATGCCAAATTTCAAAATGATCGTCCCATTGGGGGCGTCCCGGCGTATGGGAGATCTTTCTTAACATAGGACTATTTCTTCCGGAAACTACAGGCACATTTTATAGCGCGAGTCACCAGCGCCTAGTGACTCTTGTTTTTAGGTGCTATAGTGTGTATAAATAATCTTACTTACTTACTTACTCTCGCGTGGTTTGTAGTTTTCCTTTTCGCTTTTATCCCGAGACTAAACCGCATAAACAATTTTTACGCGGTTTGATTCATTCAATTTAGGGTTATTGCATTCCTAGAATGATACAAAATCTAGAAAGTTTCCGTTTTTCCCCATCTTCACCCTAAAAACACCCCGCAAAAAGGGCCCGAATAGGCGTTTTCAAGCCAAATACAAAATATTCAAACTTCCGTATTTTCAAAACTACTGCAACGATTCCAAACAAATCATGCACAGTGTTAAAGATCGCAAGTACTATTTGTGGGTTGTCTCAAAATTTCTCCACAAATCCAAAATGGCGGACGTCGCTGCCGTCATGAAAATCGAAAAATTGCGATATGTCGCGATTTTGCAATTTTAACGAAATTTTACACAATGATGCACGTTGGCCCTCTGGATCATAACTGTTGTTCAAAAATTCGAATTTAGAAAATCCAAGATGTCGAAAAACTGCTATTTTAAAAACCATTACATGCGATATCTCCGTAACCGTTTGACCGATTTTGATGAAATTTGGTATGGCGATGTGCTTGGGCCCTCACAGTCCGACCAGTTACATGTAGCTACCAAAAATTTGAAATTTCGCTACCACCGTGAAAACAAAAAAACGCGACATCTCCACAATGATTTGACCGACAAGTGACAAGTTGCACAGCAATTATACACGTTGCCAAAAACCAAAAGTTGCCCCTATGACCCTTTATGACATTCATTAAACACCTGCACGGGTGAAGATTGACATTTGAAATTAAATTTTAGTAATAAAACAGAAAATATTAATGTAAAAACTTGCCAGTTTACAACCAAGTGTATGAACGACAGAGTCATAGCTCTAAAACAACAAAAGTAAAAACAATCGCTTAATTATTACAAAACACATGTGCTGAGTTTTACATTTTAATCTGGAGAGTGACAGATTTAAATATCACAGCGTATGTGTTTGTGATTATAATTTAGCGATTATTTAAATTTTTGCTGTTTTAAAGCTATGACTCCGTCGCTCTTACGATTTATTGTAAATTGGTAAGTTTTTATCGTTAATAGCATTGCATAATTTACGTCACTTTGATACTTACTTCGAAGAGCCTGACAGGATGCCACGAGAAAAATGATGGAAACAGCATTCATGTTGAGACGAGTACAAGAAGCACTGACAAAATGTTGAGCTCATCAGCCGGTGTTCTCTGGCCGGCCATATCGCCGTCGTCATGTGCTCTCTCATCAAATAATCGCTGAATATTTCGCCAGTTGCTGAAGCTGCAGCTGATGCTGATGTTGTTGGTGCAGGTGACGAGCACGTGACGAGACACGGCGACGTTTTTGCGCCTTGCACTGTTGTCATCTTCCACATCACAGTAGCAGCCAGAAACAAACGACGATTCTGCAGTCGGTTCTTGTGGCTTATCGTAGTACCACCCTCCCTCCAACTAGAGACTTCCTACTGATTGCCTATCGGCTTGTCACTTTATCGCAAACTGGCATTTACAATACCGTACGAGACGCCACTTTAAGCTAAAAGTCAATATCTTGCGATCACGTAACGTTGGATGAAACGCCATACAAGTCGTGCGACCATTTGGAATAAAAAAACGGGCACGGCTTTTCCGTTTTAATTCAGCAGAATGTCCAGTTTAGTTTATTGCAAGTGTTCCCAACATTGTTAACAGTAATGTTATTGCTTGGACTTGTAAATGGCTTTGGCGTGTGATTAAGCACAGAAATCAAGTAGTTGAAATCAAGTAGTTGACCTTGTCCTCGTCCTTCAGAATCAGGTTCTTCGTTTTCGATTGAACTTATGAGACTGTGCATGGTATACTCGTTGTCAACACTGATTGTTAGAGTGTTTCGCTACTTTCATCGTTGAAATGGTCATATTTACGTAGTCTAGTTGGTCGACACAGTAAATAAAATACACGTTAGGATACGTTTACATCGCTGAACTCAACTGAACCGAGTCTCATAGATGTGAACGGGCCTTAAGGCTCACGTAAAGCAGCAAATGCGATCATGCCACCTCCGCCAGACGCCCAACTGACAGCGTAGCTCACGTAACACATGTTTTATGTAATAACTGAACTGTCACCATCACCATCAGCTTACAGGAACAACAGAATACATGACAAAAACCGTGGCAAACAGGCAAAGCCTAGCGTGTAGCCCGCTCGGCATAACAGTGTCGTCACCTAGCGAATAGTAGCGAAAGAAGAATAAGTATTAATCGACGGAGTGTATAGCAACGCTGCCGCCTAGCGAACACAGTTAAACTAACCTGGTTGGACGCCTGTTGTACACATTTTAACCTCGTAATTTCCAGGGTTACTGGGCCACAGTTCACCAAATTTTCATACGATGTAGTTGAATAATTGCAACCGTTAATGCGCACATCGATATAGTGATATCCAAATTTGTTGTGGCATATGCCAATTGTTGAATTGCGTCCAAAAACTTACTTGATTACCATACCAACGTCTCTTGAACGTTCGCAAACAAATGTCGGATCCGTCGAGAAGCCAAAGATCGATCGGGCGGTGCAGGCAGCACTATCATGCATCAGCAGGATTGGAACTCAGTTCAGTTCAGTTCAGTTCAGTTTAATGTATAAACTGAACTGAAGTGAACTGAGTTCCAATCCTGCTGATGCATGGAACTGCATCAAAAGAGTTACATTCACTGGTAATAATAACCTCAGATCTGTTAATTTCAATGTCCTTATTGACTGATATTATATCAGTGCATGAAGCCGTAGCATGGGTTACACGTGTCGGAGCGGATGTAGTGTGACGAGTCTGTGAGTCTAATAATGCCTTTGCCGCCGGTTGAACCAGTGGACGGAGCATATCGGCGTCTAGGTCACACATGATAATCATTTTGCCTCTGTTAAGCAATTCTAGAGTGAGGTTGTTGAATATGTCAAACCACGGTGGTCTAGCATGGCTTGTATCTGCCAACTGCAATAAGTTGTGATTACTTTTTAAGCATTCCTAGCCATATGGTGAAATTTGGCACTGATCCCGGCATTAGTGCCTGTATTTTCAGAAACTACAAATTTCGAAGATTGAATTTAGGTGTGTTTGGACCTTCATAGGTGGGCTGTATAGTACGGTACCTTGAGAATAGACACGGCAAGGTGCTAACCCACCCAGTCTGTCTTCACAGTTACTGTACTAAATATAACAGCTATGGGCAGATAGGCTTTATAGAACAGGGGGCGTGTCCCGTAGGCGAGCTAGCAGGTCTTTAACATGTGACAATGCCCAGCTGCCCATGCTCAGTGAACCGTGCAGCTGCTGGCAAGTGGCAGCTAGCATGGGCAGTGGTCATTAACTGCTATAATAATGCCCCGCTGTGACATCATAGAAGGGCATTATTATAGCCAGTTAATGACCACTGCCCACACTAGCTGCCACTGGCCAGCAACTGCACAGTTCACTAAGCATGGGCAGCATGCTGGACACCACTCAATGCTTGGAAACCACGGCCTGTAAATGACAACGTAAATGTAGGCCTAAAACAAGGTATCTTCCAGATGACGGCGAAACGACATAGAGAATTAGGATATTATAAATTGTAGAAATTCAGGAAATTCACGAATTCTAACACATTTTAGAATGCCAACGAATTTTAATAAGAAAATCCGTTCATTCTGCATTTGTAGCCCAAAAGTAGGCCAAAATCAACAGCTCACTGACGACAAAATATATACTAAAGTCGCCCAAAGTAGCCTTCAATAAAAAGTAGCCCAAAAAGTAGCAAGTCGCTAAAGCCAAATTTTAGGGCACCAACGGCTGGGAAAAGTAGCCAAATTTGCGATTTTTCGTCACGAATTCTTCATCTATGCCATTTATACGTACGACAATTGTGACGGTGACAGACATGCAGACAGACATACACACAGACACACAGACGGACACACAATCCGGTCTCACTAAAAGCCGACCGCATGACTGCACGACCACACAACTACCGCACAGTCCGCACAAGCTTTGAATTTCTATTTCAAGACATCAGTGCAAGAACCATATAACTTCGATTTTCTAAATTTCGAGAAAATGGCGTTTTTGTTTTCATATTGTTTTCGGTTAAAGGCTCAGTAACTGTTTGTTGCACAAGAAAAACCATAATGGAATGAAAAGTCTACACGTTATGGACTAACAGCCTGACAGTATGTTTTTAGGTATTCACATGCATATGCAAATTATATGCAAATTTGCTAGTTATGTTGTTTATGCATTATAGATAGGACATTTACAGCATCAGGTTTTGTGTGTAAGTACCACATTTGTCAAGATTACTGCCTGTTGCGTTAAACAATGTGTCATAACTTCCAACGTTTTCAACTGCAATTACAACATAAATCAACATATGTTGATGTCTAAACACACTGCCACTCATGAACATACACCAGGGTTCGATTTGTCAAAAAAGCAGTGGGGGGGTCGTTCCAGTCCCCTTCCCTC
>Ga0209782_1001502_pt1 | contig 12231 bp, 7 predicted proteins | sample WorMetmaBAHAMAS1_FD_187390 | JGI IMG/M metagenome (GOLD analysis project Ga0209782, IMG submission 187390) | Marine gutless worms symbiont microbial communities from Max Planck institute for Marine Microbiology, Germany - Inanidrilus... | ecosystem: Host-associated > Annelida > Digestive system >... | reverse complement strand
GCTATCAAAAGAATAAATATAAACAGTAACAAGTTCCCACATTATATGCACATCAAAATCTTACCGGACTAAAGAATTTATTTCAGCCAAGAAATCTCTATGGTCTTTTTTATTCTACAACAGTCCACAATGAACATAGAAATAACAATAACGTTGATAACGATGAAAAGTTTACATACATTTTCAGCAAAGCAGTCATAATGTTGTGAACTTCCGAGTGGCTGAATGGTGAACTAGCACATAAGTCCTTCCAGAGCTATGTGGGTCGATGGGGCGGTGCTACTCTCTGTTTCTCAGCCAATCATCAACTTATGCCGCAAGACCACGGATACGGAGCCAGTGCATCATGTGGCGTGCATGTTTATGTCCTAGCTTTTACCAAAAACCGAGCCTGGTGACAGAGGCACACGGGTGTGAACAACTTGTGCAAGGTTGTTAAGCGTCAGCACAGTGGCCGAGACTCGAACTTACAACCACTGACTCACTAGACCAATGCCTTAGCCACCAGACTATCGAGTCACCCCAGGCACAGTCAAATACAGTAAGCAATCATCTTTTTCCAGTAACTGGGTAATAGCGTTGAACAGCCGACATGAATGGAGCCAATCAGGCAGCCCTAATTCGACTGGTGTTTTGCTGGTGCTGGACCACGGGTCTGGAACTCTGCCAACTAAACTGAGACGATGTGACTCTTAAACAATTCAAACGGCATTAATTGACTCATTTTTTGGTTACGGGACCATGGCACTTTGTGACTTTTGTTAGCTAGCATCGTTAAGAAATACTCTTACTTATTTACTTTACTCCCTCAAAGATAAGGCCAGCAGGTAATTTTCCCTGATAGACATCCCTGATTTGAATTTCCCTCAGTGTTTTGATACTGCCGGTTGGTAACGGGTGGCGCACATGGCCTGTAAAAACCTCAGCAATATATCACAAAAGACTAGGTTCACTTCTCGACGAAATGAAGAAAAAAACTGGACAGAAAACGACTAATCCAAGAGAAGGAAAACGTTAATACTGGGGACAGTGTACAGTGACGTTGCAATAGATATACCTCATGCAGACGCTTGATAGCCACCGGCGTCTGCCTGATGTTTCCCATGTACACATCACCGAAACCTCCGCAACCAATCATGTTCTCCTCGCTGAAGTTGCAAGTTGCGGTCTTTATCTCTTCAAAGTTGTAAGTCATGATTGGTGATTCTATCTTAGCCGGTTTCACTAAACACAGATAATTCATTCAAGTAATCTAGTTGCTTTCTCAAGCTTAAATTCCATGGGACCGACACTGACACCGACACGGACTTTAGGGATGCGCCTATCGTGTAATTTTGTAAACATGTACACGATAGTTTATCATGTACAGTACATGTACACGTGTACACGCGCGCATCTCCAATGGACATCCTTGCGAGGAAAAGCGTGCGTCGGACAAAAGTCCACGGATAAGTCGGCGAGCTGAACAGCCCGTGCGTGCCGCGGCAGGCTGACTGCCACGGTGCAGTGCACGCCGACTTCTGCACGCGCCGGACACGCCGATTTCCACAGGAGGATCCTCGCACGGAAGTCGGCAAGGAAGTCCGTGTCAGTGTCGGTGTCCATGTCTGTCCCGTGGAATTTAAGCTTCACCAAACAACAGCAAGTCATGTGTTGTATAGATCATCAAATAGTAAATATGTTGACTGCCACGACAAAAGGTTATTTTAAAAAAACTTTGCAGCCAAATGCTGAATTAATACAATGAAACCAAGGATTAGTCTATGACATACATACATTTAAGATGATGTGACATTAATTAAAATAGTCAAAACAACGACATAACATACAAAGAATAATACCATACAAAAAATACACAATACACTTCTCAGTATTATTTGTGATAATGAGCCAGGGAACAGTTTAAGGAGAACTGTTAACCCTTTTGTTCCGGCGAGTGGTACAGGATATTTTAGCGGATACACATTTCTGCATTGTACTAAAGTCTTAATGAAGCCATATCAGGCCACAGAAACTAACTTACGATGCAAGACCACAGATACAAAGATACTAGAGGCCCGTTTTTCGTGGCCTATCAGAACCTAACAGGGCATGGCTGTTAACTGTTTATTTTTCACGCTAGACCAGTCAGCTTTCGATATATTAGTCACGTGACTACCGTGTTTACATACCAAACACCTACAAGGTAGGTCCTGGTAGGCCACGGCAAACTAGCCTTAGATCACATGACAGTGTTGAGTGAGACCTAACACTGTCACCAATCCTTTTACTAAACAAGCCTGATGTAGAGTAACTTGGCTGATAGAGACAGTTCATGGCGGCATTACCGCTGAGCCACACTGCTGTGCTGGCATTGGTAAATATAATTATAATTTTAACTTCAACACACAACTGTCGACAAGGTTTGACCCAGTAGTCATAATACTGCACACATCGGCACTGAGTGAGCCAAGTCAGTACAGAAGTAAGTAACCACTTCACGGGTTAACTATCTTCGTATGTAACCAGCCTACTCAACTTGTCGTACCCGTGAGGGCCCAAAATGTCCCTTATCATCTTGGTTGATATCCCTTGGCAGCCTCCTGCTTTGTCTCTTTAGTTGCAGCTTGTAACATAGCTCTACAGCGTTGCTGGCCTACAGCTGCAGCTTCGCTGTCTTCCTCTGAATATAATCCCTAGCAGGACAGCTTGAGGTGGCTTTTGGCTCCTGACGTCTGTTGAGTCAGAAAGCTCCTGTGGTTAACTTGTGTCGTGTGAATAAAGAGTTATTTTCGGGTCAATAACTGTTTCATCAAAAATCACACAACAGATACAGACAATAAACTTACAACTGTATGGGAAATACCAGCCAAATTCCAGTAATGCTCTGAGGCTAGGAAATAAACAGGTATGACATATACAAGGTGCTACACAACAACCATTTTATGGCCATTATATAGGACAATAATAATAACAATAATTGACGGCATGTTGCGACGAATGCTTCATAAATAACGCAAGGTGGCAAAGCAGCAAGATGCTGTAATTTCTAAGTCCCCGGAAATTTAGTACCGGGGCAAAAAAATAAGTAACAGGATATTTATGGTGCTGTCCTCATGCTTCATGCATTGTGAGAGTTCACCCGGTTCATCTGGTAACTGCAGACTCAGCGCCAAGTGGCCACCAACACTCAGACCAAGCCACACCAACCCTCACACCAAGCCAACTGACTTGGGCTGTGAGTCCACCATAAGGCAGCTGCCATACACATCCACCATCGCCATTTTATTATTACTCAGCCCGAAAGCCGATAATCATTTTACCATCCCAAAGAGGGTGGAAAGCTGAGTCGACCTAGCTACTGCAGGATGGGTGCTGCAGCCCATGTCCGAGACTGCATACCACAATCTCCATTAAAAACGGGAAGATTTTGTCGGTGCAAAGCTTGCTGCCAGGATGAACATGAGCCCAGCAACTAACAAGTGTCGGATACGGAAGAAGATGCAACAGTCATCATCAACAGTGTTACCTACATCATCTCTACCCACTTACAAAGTGATGCACAAATTGACCGAATATTCTCCAGGGTATCGGTACGTACCGTTGGGTTTACTGATGGCCGACAATGTCAGCATACCAGTGTCTTCCGACTCCACAGCTTCCAGGTGTCGGTGACTGATAATGTGCGTCGGCCACTCTGAAGGACTGATCTGTGGCGGAGAGCACACTGCTGTGGATGACTTGTCCACACGTTGATACACACTCGTCGGAGTCCGATATGCCTGACTGTTTTCTGTCCATGTGTAGTTACTTTGAGCCCGCAAACCCTGAGAAGACAAATGAGAGTTTTTGGATAACTGACATTAGCGATAAACTTCTTTTTTTTGCTTCATGCATTTAATACAATTTACTAATAAATCTATCGGTGAAAGACTTTAGAAAATTGGTTAGTATATGGTATAGTTAGGGGCAAAAGTACAGTTCTGTGCAAAGCCAAAACACAGTAACTCGATTTTTTGGCCAAAATAAGCTGTTATACAATGTGAGATCCCCACGACCTCCAGTATCTGCTGACATAGTACAACATTTCTACGACGGCTAACCTTGCCGCAATGAGAAGGCTTTTAAAAAGATAGCCTAAACATGGTACATGGAAAGTTCCAATTCTCAGCAAGAAAACCAAGCCAAAACACACATAGTACTGTGACTGTGCTGTCCGTAATCGGAGTCACTGTGTTTGGCTTTGCATGAGTTTTTGGCTTCTTCTGAAAACTATGATTTTCAGACTCAATGTGTTTCAGTAATTTGAAATCCCAATAACCTCCTGCATTGACCTGTCCTCGTGGCTCAGTGGACTAATATGCTGAGCTGCAGTGCAGAGGGTCTGACTGGCTGGCTGGCTAGCTCGGCAGCATGGGTTCAACTCCCGCTGCCGGCATGTCGAGTTTATGTCAGGTTTTCTGCATGCTATGATATTAAATTCTCGGACAGGTACACAGGGTCCGCCTGTGTCCTCTATAAAATGTGAGAGGCCATCACACCCGGACTGGAGGCGTCTGGGTTGTGACGAGAGCAGCCTGTATGGATAAGAGATGGGAGATGTCTGCTGCTCCACCTGCTGTACGACAGGGCTGCACCGTTGACACCTTGCCAGAGAAACCCGCAGGCTAAGCTGGGCTCTTAAAAATATATGGTACAAGCCTCAGTAAGGAGTGGGGTTGTGCAATGGGCCAGCTTTCAAGTGGGCCTCAGTGCTGGCTGTGTGGCAGTTCACCCGGCCACCCCCTAATGAAGAAAGAAAGGAAGGAACCTCCTGCATTTTCTGGCGCAGTGTGACTTTACATGACAGCCAGCTTTTCCGCAGTGAGAAGAGTCGAAGGGAAAGCCATGTAAGTTCTAAATCTCAGTGTCGGTGCGGCGTGTCGGTGACACATGTGAATGACTACGCCAAGTAAAGTGGTGTAGAGCCATGCAGTGCACGATATGTCAGCGTTGCCAACTTGAATAATTCGCTCCGGCACGCAAAGCCAGTGAAGGCTGGTAAGCGCGTCAGTTATGTGGTCACAACGTCTCAGGTTGAAAATGCGCCTTGCTGCGGAATTTGTACTGACTGGAGACGCCGGATGTGAGTGAGAGGCACGAGACTGTTGAGGACAAATGCAGAAACAAGGGAATGGAAGACAGACAAAGGTATGTAGCGACAAATGCTTCATAAATAACGCAAGATTGCAAAGCAGCGAGACGCTCTCCATTGTACATGGGTCTTCACTGTCAGATCTTGAGTGATGAAAATGCCAAGATCACTGACTGCAGCAGATTGTGAAACCACTGTGGAGCCTATCAGAGGACCAGAAGTAGGTAGTCAGTGATGACTCTGAGGAGAGATAAGCCACATGAACTCTTGTTTTGTCGGAATTAAGTTCGAGCCGACTGGACGACATCCAATCTGCAACGGCAGTCAGAAATCCGGTAGTCGTCTGCAGCAAGGTGCTGACATCAAATCGGCCACATGCACCATAATTCTGGTTGTCATCAGCATACAAGTGTGGCAAGAGGCAGTGGTGTTGGATGAGTGAGACCAGGTCAGCTGAAGATTGGCCCGAGCATGGAGCCCTGTGGAACACCACATATCAGCCAAACAGTGGTCGATCTGGCTGTACACGTCAAACATACTGGGTACGACTGGAACCAGTAGAGGGCAGCACCGCTAATGCCGAAGCTGTCTGTAACCTCTGCAGTAGAATGTCATTGTCGACCATGTTGAACACAGCTAATAGGCCCAAAAGGACCAATGCTGTAAAATCACCACGATTAACAGCTGACAGGATGTCTGATAAGATGCACAGTATGGCAGTCTCGGCAGACTAAAGCAGCTGGAAACCGGACTGTAGTGTAGGAAGCAAACCAGCAGTATGTAAACAATGTTGCAACTACTAAGTAAGTAAGTAAGACTATTTATATACGGCGCTAATTTACAGAAAGTCACAAAGCGCCGTAGTTCCACGACCCAAAGAGAGAAGTCTTCAGACACCGCTTAAATCGCCCAAGAAAGTCACAATGTTGCAGTTCGATCGGCAAGGAGTTCCACACCCGTGGCCCTGCAGTAGCAAAGCACCGGTCACCGTACGTATTGTGTGCACGTCAAACGACGCACGTTAGTGAATCAGATGAACGGAGACGGCGCGGTCTGGAGTGAGAGATAGGCTGGCAATCGTCTGACAAGTACGACGGTGCTTGGCCGGCCAGACATTGGAACACTACTGAGCCACCACATGTGGGGATGGAAAAAAGGTACAGTGCATGGGTACAAAAAGCATTCAGCTGTTCAATTTCAACTGCTGACTGTAGTAAATTAAACTCTTGATAATCTTTGCTTTCTTTTACGTGGTCAATAATGACTGTTCTTTCTCATAACAATTCATCATAAACATTTGGTGGGCAGGCTTTCCAGACAACTTGGGATAGCTTATGTGGATTGTCCATCCAAGCTAATCACATCACGCAACTTTAAACGACTGCAAAAGCAATGTTGTATCAGCATAAATATGGTACAGTTTTCTCTAAAGTACAGCCATAGAATAACAGATTAACAAGCAGAGCAAAAGAATTCATTCAACATTCACAAGTCAACTAGCTGAAGTTACCGATGATGGTTGGTCAACAATGTTAGGAACCCCGGCACCAATGTCTGACGATTGTTTGTTCAACGCATTATCGACGGCAGACAAGTTGTACACAACGGGCTTCTGTGGCATATCTCTGACATCTGGCAATGGAAGATCTGCATGCATCAATACATAAAAGTACAGTTTGGTCATTAAGCTAATGCATAAGACTGTGAGCCTCTTTGACATCTGCTGAACTGTCTTAATAGTTGAAAGAATATCTTCATTTCACTGTATCACTCACAAAATTTGGTACAAGATGGCAAATACTGAATGCAAAATAAGAGTAATAAAGTACACAAAGCTGGATGACTGGCTGTAATTGATATTAACTAAGTTGAAAATTACATACATACAGGTTTTAACAAAATATGCAGCAAGCTAAATCTGCTTTTAGTATCAGTATTTATTACACAAAATAATTGAAAATATGTTTAATAATACAAAATTTGTGGTAAACTAATCTTATTCTCTTACTGTGATTTTCAATCTTTATAAAATGGAATAAAATTTCAATTACATACCAGTAGCATCAAACTGTAAATCACCCACTGCATTTGCAGCAAAATCTCCGAGTTTATGATTACCAGTGGAACCATCATCGAAGTCAAACGATGAATCTGGCACTGAAAAAAAAACAGACCAGTTACCAGTATTTCAGAAAAAATGTCTCGGTGTTTTCAAGCAGCAACAATGCGAACAACAAAGACCAATCATAATTTGATACTACTACTACTACTGCTGTTTTATGGCCCTTTGTCCGGAACTACCTGGGTGGGCTGGTACCAGAAGAGACATTCACCAAAAACAATTTGATAATATAATCAAAACTGACGGTCATTTCCACAGCTGAATATATGATACAGATATCTATCATTAGACCACGCTGCCTACACATAGTGCACAGATGTGGTCCTTTGCTGCACCTGTAGCATGGATTGTGTGTCTGTGTGTTAGGCTCACAGGTAAGTTGTACAAAAACAGATAAATCAGTCAAGATGCTGTTCGGCATCGAGAAAGTATGTCGCATGTGACATATAAAACTACCATTCCAACAACCGAATTTGGTCACTGGAAAACTGTCTGCTCATTTTGCCAAATTATCTAAACAGTGGCAAACCTGTAGCATTGGCTTGTTTCCAAATTCCCATCACTGTACAAAACTGCTGTTACTGATGCTGAAGTAACCGAATATTGTTTTGCTTTTTTTGGAGCAGAAATCACTAGTTCACCAGACAGCCTGCTTTGCCCATGAACCGTAATTGGTGACATCCTGACAACCTCTTTACCAAATCTTGGATCTGCCATTGACTCCAAGCCAGCACCGGTAACCGAATTTGCCGCCTAATTTTTGCTGCAGAAAAAAAGTAACCAAAAAGTTCACAAATTAAATGACACACCTTAAAGTCAGCACTGTGTTCAAAGTAAAAAAAAACCTGTTGAGTTATTTCCGCGAATGTTGACACCAATGCAGTTAAGCAGTTTATTTTCTTTCTTGAACTTAATCCTTTAAAGATATATTTTTACTAACTTGATTTAACTGTGATTTGTGATATTGTGTCTTTTCAAAATACAAAAGAGTTAATTGCACAATTTGCAATAATTATTGTTGCTAACAAGTTAATCCAGGTTAATCCAGTAGTTAAGCTGAATATCAGCTGAAGACTGCAACAGCCAGCCACATTTTAACTGCATTTTTCAGTTCTCACACAAATTTGGTTAATCTGGATATAAGTCAATTTTTTGTTAACCTATCTGGAATTTTTGCAGATTTCAAACCGGAGGGTCGAATCTGCCCTATTAACTATGCATCTTAAAAAGCAAAAATCGTAAATTTAGAGAGAGAGAGAGAGTAATTATTATTATTATTATTATTATTATAAATGTATAGATTTGAGTGACACTGTCACGCAATAAAGCGTTGCAGGGTCACTGTACACATAACAAATAACAGTAAGCCAATGTTATCAGTCAGCAAAAGACACATCAAACAGCACAGATTTCAGCCTCCGGCGGAATGTCAGCAACGTGTTGGCCTGCTTAGCCGACAGAGGTAAAGCATTCCAAGCACGTGCGGCAGCAACCAGGAAGGCGCGTTCACCAAGAGTGGTTCTGCGAGTTGTCGGAACAGTCAGTGTCAACGATGCAGCAATATATAATATAATAAGTGGACACAAACCAAGCCCTCTGAGTTTCTCAGCAGCAAAATGCAGTCCAGCTCTCAACAGATGTGACACCAGCATCTCGACTGTGGCATTGGAATGACCCCAGTTTGTGAGCAGCATATCCGTTGGACTACCACCAGGTCGACGGTACTCCAGCTCGAGCTTAGCAACCTCCAATGCCGTTTTTCCAAGACTCTCGGCTGCAACAGATTATTCAGTGACTATTACGTCCCGGTATGATATGACACAAAATGCTCACTTCACAACTGTTCCAGTTTTCTTCTCAGCATAGTACTTAAACAAGTATATCTGCTATTGCCGATGGACCACGCAACACTACCTCACGCAAAATCGGCCATATCGCGCTGCACACCAGACATACAGGCAACAAGCATCAGTGATACTGAAAGCATATTGCTACACATTGTCACATGCATGGTGAGGCTCAAACTCCAGTTGGTCGATTTGTTGATGACATATTATAACAACAAGTTTGGAACAAATTCACAACAAAGTCAAACCCCCATGCAGGCACCGGGGCCTAATGCACCCTAGAAGACATTGTTGATTTTGGCACTATATAGATTGCTTGTGTTTTTGTTTCCCCCATCACTTGCTTCCTTTTTCTCTAACTTATATTTTCCTTTCTTATTAACTTCACCTTTATATTTTCCTTTGAGAATAACCCCACTTCGTTTTCAGGCCAGATGTCATAGAAGACAACTAAACCTGGTTTACAATTTGTCTCAGTTTATTTTATGTTATCGTTTTTTGTGATTGATGATTTGTATTTTGTCGATTTAGTGGCTACATACTTAGTTTTGTGCTAGCCTATGTTTATTATATTGTTATGCTTTTTATTCTCCTGGCTTTAATTTTGATTTTATCAGTACTAGCCAAGAGATTGGCTGGGAAGAATGTCTCTGATAATTAGTATTCAGTAAAACATTAAACCGTAATTCAATCAATCACTCAATTAATCACAACAAATCAGACTGATAGAGCTTCCTTGGATAATTTTGTGTCAAACGACAAACTAAATGCAGACTGTCATCTAGCTGAACAACACTGCATTCACTGCAGTGGACTGCATGAGTGAACAAGCCTTAGCTAATGCCGACAGACCCGAGCGATGCCGTTGTCATACCAAATATGTCGCATTGCCAAATAACTCGCAGTACGAGATTTGCGTGACATGTGGGAATTATTAAACCTAATCCTAACCCTACAACTAACCCTAACCCCATCCCTAAAACCCTAACCCTAACCTTAAACCTAACCTTAACCATATCCGAAGAAATAAATATTAAATAAATAAACACCTGCGCGCGAGACTTTGCGAAATTGCGCATGCGCATTGGCACAGATGCGAGTTATTTGGCACTGCGAGATATCTGATATTACACCGTCACGCCTCAGTGCCCAAATTATAACCCAGGGTTAGTCATCACTGATTACGACATCTGGCCTGGACACTGTGATGGCGTATTCTCAAAACAAAAAAATAAAAGAGAAGCAAAATTAAAAAGGAAAATATAAGCAACAAAAAAGTAATCATAATACAAGAAGCAAAAGAAAGGAAGCGATCAGGTAAATGAACATACAAATGTATATTGTGCCAAATCTACTATGTTTCTAGGGCACATTACGCCCAAGCGTGTGAGTCAGTCTAAAACATGACGGGGACGGGACGGCCAAACAGACGGGACACGGGCGACGGCCCATCTGACCCGTCATGTTTTAGACTGACCACAGCGTGTGCAGGGATACCGACACCTGGATATGCCACTGGTTGAAACTGGTATGTTTGTCACAAAAATATGCAAATCAATACCCAAGACAGCTACAAAGAAATTCTAGTGTATGCCATCTGAACCTTCGCAGATAATAAACACGTGGTTTCGCATTTCCGCTATGGAGGTGATATTCGTCTGGTTACCGGATAAATAGGATAGCCAATTGTCTACTGTTCCGGCTGCTGGAAATATAACTGAAACGGCAGTGGATGATATTCCTACGGTCACCGGAGCAACAGCCATGACGCTATTTGTCCGGCAGCCTAAAAACTTACGGTGGCAGTCAGCAATACACAAAATTAAAATTATACGTTCACCGCCACTCACCAGTCACTGGAACAGCAGCTTCCATGCTATTTATAAACTTTATACAGTAGTGGCCACTGATAAGTCGGATTGGATTTGAACTAATGAACGGAAATGTCAAGTATAAAGTAAGACAAAAGTTCAGAATTACAACATATGAAATAGACTGCAAATTACCTTTGTGGAAATGGAGCAAAATCAAATGAAGTTTGGTTTCAGTCGATAAAAATGCACAAAAAATTGGTGACCCAACCGAGATTCGAACCCATCACCCGCAGAATTAAAAGACAGAAACCTAACCACTAAGCCACATCACTTACTGTTAAATGGATAGTACCGGTATAGCTAAACATTCAGCCGCTAACGATACTCATATCGAGTTCTGCATAGGTACTATAGGCAGACGAGGCTTATGACTAGGCTAGTACCGGTAGTACTACTGTACCTTAGGGAATTTTTAAGCATTCAACAAAGACTATACGTGTTGTTGACAATGCTATTTATTTTATTTTATTTTATTTATTTATATATAATTTGCCGTCATTTTCGCTCAACTAGCTGAACAGATGCTAGGCAGTCAGCCTGCCGCCAGGCAGCGTCGCCTCCGTCAACCGGATATTTAGCATAAATGATATTGTTCCGGTAACCGGACGAATAGCCACTGCGTTCCGCTATTTACCCAGTCTTTTCCAGCCTTCGTTGACATCAAGAATTTGGTTCAGCTCGCGCCGCTTCGAATACTTCATTTCGTAAATGAAAATCGACTGGTTTGATGACATCTTGTGCCTTCGCAAATTCATATTATTCGATATATTACTCACGCTTTAATACGAAACACAAACTATAAACTTCGGGAAATTCCCATAGTAATGCACGAGACGTAGCGATTGGCTGAATGTTTGTTTACTTCCGCTTTTACGGAAAATAAGAACTGATTACACGGAGACCAAGGGCAAAAAACGTGTTTTCAATTGTAATTTAAAGTGTACATCTTGTATAACAGTAATGGAATCGTATATGCCACATTTGCTTCACAGATAGTATACTAACCAGTTATTTTTAGAGTGTGAAACAAAGTGTCAAAAATGAAACCGATTATACGGAAAAACCACAAAGTCGGGGTACCGTATTTCCGTGATTGTACGACTTTGGCTTTGCAAAAATGTCGTCAAACAATCCAGTTTGCATTCTCTGCATGGAACACGAGAAGTGGCGGGGGCTACAACAAATTCTCGATGCTAACGAAAGCTGGAAGAGGCTTGGTAAGTTAGTTACGTTGACGTAGACGTAGAGGATGTACTGGCGCAGGCAATGTGCCTC